>Ga0265293_10005346_pt1 | contig 21552 bp, 15 predicted proteins | sample Munlanlewell138R_FD_192505 | JGI IMG/M metagenome (GOLD analysis project Ga0265293, IMG submission 192505) | Leachate microbial communities from a municipal landfill in Southern Ontario, Canada - Leachate well 138R | ecosystem: Engineered > Solid waste > Landfill > Unclassified | place: Canada... | reverse complement strand
CAATCAAAACAAAAAACTATCAACATAAGGATAATGTTATCTAAATGTTGTTTTTTTTATTTTATTTAAAATATTTGTTTAAAACAAAAATAAGAGTGCCTACAAAACCTGTTTGTCAACACTCTGAAGAACTAGGAAACTAGTTCTTTTTTTTGCTATTAATATCATTTTAAGTGATCTAAATTAAGTTAAGAGAAACTTCTATGTTAAAAAAATATTATTTATTAAGATAAACAAAAAAATAGTTAAATATCTAGGAGAGGCAAAAATCGTGTTATATTTTGTCGTTTTCATATGTTTTTGTCTCTAAATAAGCTGTATTTTTAAAAAAATAAAAAAACCGTAAGTACCACTACGGTTCAGGTAAACGGTTTTTAATAGTTTTTAGCAGTTTCTTTAGAGGTGATTACTCTTAGAGCACCTTGCGCTAAAGCTAAAAGCTCATCTTCACCAGGATATACCAGAATTTTAGATATCCACTGGCAACTAGCCTTTAACTCATTTACAATATAATTTTGGTAAGCAAGACCACCAGTTAGAACAATGAAATCTATATCACCTTTTAAAACTGTTGCATAGGCTCCAATTTCTTTTGCAATTTGGTAAATCATAGCATCAAAGATACTTTTCGCATATGTATCCCCTTCTGCAATTCTTTTAGCTATTATTCTTGCATCATTGGTTTTTAAGTAAGCACTTAATCCACCACGCCCATAATTTAAACTTCTAATTTCTTCATAGGTATATTTATTTGAAAAGCAGAGCTTTGTTAATGGGCCGATTGGAACAGAACCGCTTCTTTCTGGTGTCATTGGTCCATCGCCATCTAAAGCACTATTTACATCAATGACTCTACCTTTGTAATGCGCACCAACACTAATTCCCCCACCCATATGAACAACGATTAAATTCATTTCTTCATACTTTTTATTATTATCTTTCGCAACCATTCTGGCTATTGCTTTTTGATTTAAGGCATGAAAGATTGAAACTCTTTCAATCATTGGCATACCTGAGATTCTTGCAATATCTTTATACTCATCAACTGAAACTGGATCAACGATAAATGATGGAATATTTAGTGGTTCTGCTATTTGTTTTGCAATTAGTGCACCAAGATTTGATGCGTGTGCACCATATTTTTGTGTTTTTAAATCATTAATCATTGCATCATTTACTAAATAAGTTCCACTTGGGATAGCTTTAAGCATTCCACCTCTACCACAAATAGCAACTAATTTACTTAAATCAAAGTTTCTTTCTTTTAGTTTATTAAGGATTAAATCTCTTCGATAATCGATTTGGTCTATGATTGTTTTAAATGGGGCTAATTCATCTATATCATGTGATAATTTTTCTTCAAAAATTTGAACTTCGTTATTATATACAGCAAATTTTGTAGAAGTAGAACCGGGGTTTATAACTAATATATATCTATCCATTATGTATCTCCTTACATCATTAAGCTAAGGGCAATAGAATAAACTTTTGCTTCGTGAGTGTCTGCTCTAGAAGTTAGTACTATTGGTTTTTTAGCTCCTATAATTAAACCTGCGTTTTTCACATTTTCAGCTCCAAATACCCAACCCTTATAAAGAGCATTTCCAACTTCTATATAAGGAACTGCTATGATATCTGCATCACCTTTAATTTTACCTTTTATATCTTTTGTAATTGCAGCTTCTTCATTGATTGCAAGATCTAGGGCTAAAGGCCCTTCCACAATCACTTCTTCATCATTTTTGAATAACTCTGCAACTTCCATACATTTAATAGTAGAAGGCATTTTAGGATTAATTTTTTCAACTGCACTTAAAACTGCAACTTTAGGTTTTCTAAAATTCAAGCTTTTTGCTAGGTGCGTTGCATTATTAATAATTTCTTTTAATTCTTGAACACTTGGGTCAATATTCATCGCACAGTCAGTAATGAAGAGAATTCTTTTTAATCTTGGTAGTTCAATGACTGTTACATGAGACAAAATAGAATTTGTCCTCAACCCATATTCTTTATTTAAAACTTCTTTTAAGATGATGCTAGTATCAACAAGACCCTTCATCAAAACATCAGCCTTGCCTTGATTTACGCACTTAACTGCCATTTGTGCAGCAATAATAGAATTGTCTGCATTAATTACTATGACATCTTTTGGAAGTTGTAGGTTATGTTCTGTAATAACTTTAGCTAGCTTTTCTTCATTTGCATAAAGTATAAATTTTGCTAAATTTTGCTTATGGGCAAAAATCACAGCTTCTAACACTTCGTGGTCTTCAGCAGCAGCAACTGCTACAGTTTTCTTTTCTTGTTTTTTCACTAATTCAATTAGATCAATAAAACTTTTCATTAGTCCTCCATTTATATTTTTCTTTCAATTAATTATACTAATTTTTTAAGGATATGTAAACATTCATTTCATTTAATAACTATAAAAAAAATTATTCTAGTTTATTAAGTAAATTATATTATTTTTAGATATTTACTATTTATACTATAGTTGTGGCGATGAGAGGGCATTAAATAATTTAGGACTAACCAAAAACGAACTACTTCTTGATTTAGAAGAAATTCACAATTCATATTTCAATTTGGAAATTATTTATTAAATGGATAAATTTAGTGATTATAGTTTAAATTTATAATAAGATTATTTAAATAGTGAAACTTTGGTTTCATCTTTTTTTGAGTGCAAATATGAAATTAAAATTTCGAATTAGTAGTATAATATATATATGTAAAGATAAGAATATTATAGAAAATATAAATAAAAAAATAGGAGGTAGTTATGAGTTCTTTCCATGATAATAAAACTAGATATATATCAAAAGTATCATTAAGAGTTGTTGATATAGATAAGTCGATTGAATTTTATAATAAAGTATTAGGCTTTGAAGTAATAAATAAAGAAGAAGAGAGTGTGCTATTAGGAATTAGCGGGTTACCACTTATTAGATTAAAAAAAGCTAAAACAAGAAAACATTTAAGAGCTGCTGGCTTATATCATATAGCATTTTTAGTTCCAACAAGAAAAGATTTAGCTAACTGGCTATATTACCATTTAGAAAATGGTACAGAAATTGAAGGTGCTAGTCACCATAATGTTAGTGAAGCTATTTATTTATCAGATATAGATGGTAATGGGATTGAGATTTATGCAGATACACCAGCTGATACTTGGAACTGGGAATCCGGAAGAGTTGAAATGACAACAAAAAGACTCGATCTAGAAAATCTATTTCAAGAAGTTACAATTCCAACAAATAAATTAGCTCTGGGTACTATTATTGGTCACTTACATTTATCTGTAGTGGACTTGAATAAGAGTAAGGCATTTTATAACTTATTAGGTTTTAAGACTGTCTTAGAAATGTCATCAGCTGCATTTTTGTCTGATAAAGAATATCATCACCATTTAGGTATGAATATTTGGAATTCATTTAATGGTTCCTTGCATAATGATGATCAAGCAGATATTGCATCATTTACGATTAAATATCCATCTAAAGATGAGCTAAGTAAAGTATTAGATGCTTTAAAAGAAGCTGGATTCAGTTATCAAGAATCTAAGCAGAGTTTTAGATTACGTGATGTAAATAATATAGAAGTTTATTTAGAATATTAAGGAATATTAGCTAGTATATATTCATTTGCAATAATTGATTATGAATGTTTTTACTAGCTTAATTTCAGTTTACCGCTATTGCATAAAATATGCTGCTGTGGTATAATAATTATTGGTTAAATATTTCAAGAAAGACATATAGGAGGTTATTACTTTGAATTATAAAGAGGCTTCGAGGAATTTCCTAGAGAATGAAAAACAGTTTCATTTAGGAGTTATTCCTACAGAACAATCAAATCCAAGAACTAGAAATTTAAGTGCTACTATTTCTAAAGATACATCTGCAGGTGTGCAAATGATTTTATCTGCTGATTTAGATATCGCACCAGTTGCTGCAAAAGCTTTTAAAACAAAAGAATTTAAAGGTTTTGTTGATGATATTAAAAAAGCAATTGATAATAGAAAACAAGTTGTTTTCTCATCAGTTGGTGCATCAGGAAGAATGGCAATTACACTTGATGCTGCATGGAGACAATTTTGGACATCTCTAGTTGAAAAATTACCTACAAGAGCAGCTACATTTGTAGAAATCGCTAATCTAATTTCTTCTTTCACAACAGGTGGAGATAGAGCATTAGTTAGATCTGTAGAAAATTTTGAAGATTATATGAGCTTCGGAAGACAACAAGTTGTTGATGCTGGAATCGGTGAAGGCGACATTTTAGTTGGTTTAGCTGAATGTGGACTTTCTGCTAGTATTAATGGATCAGTTTTAGAAGCACAAGAAAGAGGATGTACAACATATTATTTATATTGTAATCCAAAAGAAATTTTAGTTAAACATTTAGATAGAGTTAGAGTTGTATTTGAAAACAAGAAAATCATTAAAATTAGTTTATTTGTTGGTAATATGGCTGTTTCAGGCTCTACTAGAATGCAAGTTACAACAGTTGAATTATTAGCTGCTGGAGCTGCAATGGAAGTTGCTGCTAATAGATGGTTACAAGAAAACTTAACTGAAGATGAACTTAAGACAATTGGTTTGGTTGCTCTTGAATTAAATGATTATGCGAAAGAATTTTCTAAATTAAATAAAGCATTATCAAAAGGAAAAGCTTTAGAAGGATTAACTCAAGCTGTTGATTATGAAACAGATACTTATAAGAAAAAAGGTTTAATTACTTATGTAACTCATGATTATCTATTAGACTTACTAACAGATACTACTGAACGTCAACCTACATTTACATTACCTCCTTATAAGAAATTTGCAGATAAAGAAGCACTTGTAAGTTGGGCATATGTGAAAGATCCACTATACCCAAATACTGTTGCATGGCAACATGTATTCCGTCGTCCTATTAAAGGGTTAGATTGGACTGTAGAAGATTATAAACGTCTAGAAGCAAGTGAATCAATTATTAATAATCCTCCACTTGTAGCATCAAGTGAAGTAGATCAATACAACATTGGTAATGAAGATGATCCATCACGTTACTCAAGAGAAAACTCTAGATTAGTTGTATTAGATATTAATGGTTCTGCTACTCCTGAAGTTATGAAATATTATCACGAAAACTTACATAAATATACAGAAGGTATAGTTATTAGAATGGGTAATATTCCAAAGGGTAGATTAGCTAAAGAAGAAATTCGTATCCCTGTTAAATTACCAAGAACATCAACTGATATCATGACTCATATATTAGTTAAAGTTGCATTTAACTTAATTAGTACTGGATCAATGGCTAAGTTAGGACGTGTTTGGGGTAACTGGATGATTCAAGTATTACCTACTAATAAGAAGTTAATAGATAGAAGTACAAGAATTATTGCAAACATTGCAAATATTCCTTATGAACAAGCAAATGAAGAATTCTTCAAGTCTTATTATGGAAGAAAACCTGAAGAAGAATATCGTGAATCTTATGTTGTTGAAACATTGAAAAGATTAGGTTTTGACCCATCACAAGATTTAGAATAATATACAAAGGTATCCTTTATTGAATTAAGGGTACCTTTTTTCATCTTTAGACAATGTTTTCATTTCTAATTTATATGCAAAATATTAAAAATGTGATATAATTTATTTATTAATATAGAGGAGTATTCATTATGTTTAAGGATATTAAAGTAGCTATAATAGGCTTAAGTGGGCAATCGATATTTTTAAATGTAGACGAATTCCATAAACCTGGTGAGACTATAACAGCAAAAGAGTTATTTATTGAACCAGGCGGAAAAGGATATAATCAAGCAGCTTGCCTATTAAAATTAGGTGCAAGAGTTTCCTATTTATCTTCTATAGGTGATGATGAATATGGAAAAGCATGTTTTGATTATTTAAATCAGCAAAAAGCTAAATTATATTTTAAGAAAACACAGTCAAAAACTGCACTTGCGACTATACTAACTAATAGAGATGGAGATAATCAAGTAACTGTTTTTAGAGGTGCAAGTGAAAAAATTAACTTAAACCATTTAAATGATTTTAAAAAAGAAATAATAAGTTCTGATATTTTATTACTTACACTAGAACCTAATTTAGAGGTTGTTGAAGAAGCGATAAAAATAGCTAAAGCAAACGGCGTAATGGTTATTCTAAATCCTGCACCGTTTAATAAAGAGTTTAAATTATATGATATGTGTGATGTTATAATTCCTAATGAAATAGAAGCAAAAGATATTTTTGGTTTATCACCAACTAGTGATTTTAAAAAAGAAATTGATAATGTTATAAAGACTACATATTTTAAAGAGAATTTCAAAAAAGTTATTATTACAATAGGTAATAAAGGTAGTTTGTTGATAGACAATGAAGAAACTTTTCATATTAATGGATTGAAGGTTAATACTATTGATACTACTGGGGCAGGAGATGTTTTTAATGCAAGTTTTGCATATTTTTATGCAAATACTAATGATTTAAAAATAGCAGCTCATTATGCAAATATTGCAGCTGCCGTTTCCACAACCCAAAAACATGTATTAAACAGTCTTCCTTCATTAGAAGAAATTTTAAGCTATAAACAAATATAAGGAGTGAATATGTTTTTTAATCAGATGCTTGCAATAGCAAACTATGAAACTAAAGATGTATTGGTTGCGATAGGACTTACAATAATTGCTGGTTTATCAACTGGTTTTGGGAGTATTTTAGCCCTATCTGCAAAAAAAACAAATACAAAATTTTTATCGATTAGTTTAGGTTTTTCTGCAGGTGTTATGCTTTATGTATCCTTTGTTGAGATATTCTTTAAAGCAGAAACTGCACTTGTAGCTGATCTAGGACTAAGACTTGGGAAATGGGTTAATGTAATTTCATTCTTTGGTGGTATTTTATTAATTGCTTTAATTGATAAATTAATACCAAAGCCACAAAACCCACATGAAGTATCATCAATAGAAGACCTTGAAAGTTTAAATCTAACTGATGAAGAAGTTGAGAAAAGAAAGAAAGAAGCTAGTTCAAAGAAACTATTAAGAATGGGAGTTTTAACTGCACTTGCAATAGCAATTCATAACTTCCCAGAAGGTATCGCAACCTTCCTAGCAGCACTAAGTGATCCTACACTTGCCATTCCAATTACAATTGCGATAGCTATCCATAATATTCCAGAAGGAATATCTGTTTACATTCCAATTTATTATTCTACAGGAAGTAAGAAAAAAGCATTTATGCTTTCATTCTTATCTGGGCTTGCAGAACCGGTTGGTGCATTAGTTGGATTCTTAATTTTAGGTCCATTCCTAACACCTACATTATTTGGAATTGCATTTGCAGCAGTAGCTGGAATTATGGTATTTATTTGTGTCGATGAACTCCTACCTGCAGCAAGAGAATATGGTGAAACTCACCTTTCAATCTACGGAATGATTGCTGGTATGGCTGTTATGGCATTAAGTATTTTATTATTGAACTAATTTTTAAAGGCTAAAGTTTTTAGCCTTTTTTCTTTTGGGATAGTGAAAGCGAATTCAAAATTATTTTTATCATAAGTATTGCATTTTTCAAAAAATGATATATAATATCTTGATTTATTTTTTTGGAGGAAAAACTGTGGATAAAGTAATTATCGAATTACATAACTTAGAGAAAAAATTTGATGATGATGTGATTGTAAAAGGGGTAAGTTTGCAAATTTATGAGAATGAATTTCTTACACTTTTAGGTCCATCTGGCTGTGGTAAAACTACCACATTAAGAATGATTGGTGGATTTGAGAAACCAAATTCGGGCGAAATTATTGTAAATGGAAAAGTGGTAAATGATTTACCCCCATATGCAAGGCCAATTAATACAGTTTTTCAAAGATATGCATTGTTTCCGCATTTAAATGTTTTTGATAATATCGCTTTTGGTTTAAATAATAGGGGGATTGATTATTTATTAAAGTTTTATGATGAGGATAAAATAAAACAAGAAATTATCAATGAAAAGCAAGTAACGAGTAAAGAAAAAATTAAAATTACTAAAAGAGATATAAGAAAGAAATTAGATGAAAAAATTGAAGAATCAGTTTCTCATGCTCTTTCATTAGTAAAGTTAAAAGGATATGAAAAAAGAAAAGTTGCACAATTAAGTGGTGGGCAACAGCAAAGGGTTGCATTAGCTCGTGCTATTGTAAATAGACCTAGAATATTATTACTAGATGAACCACTTGCTGCTCTTGATTTAAAACTACGACAAAATATGCAATATGAACTAAAAGAAATGCAAAGAAAACTTGGAATCACATTTATCTTTGTAACTCACGATCAAGAAGAAGCTATGACGATGAGCGACAGAATTGTTGTTATGAATGAAGGTGTTATAGAACAACTTGGTACACCTAAAAAGATCTATAATGAACCAATTAATCGTTATGTTGCAACATTTATAGGCGAATCTAATATCGTTAGAGGGGTTTATGTGAAAAAAGACCTAGTTAATATATTAGGTGTTGATTTTGAGTGTATGGGGTATGAGTTTTTAGATGGTGAAATTGTTGATGTTGTCATTAGACCTGAAGATTTTGATGTTGTTCCATTAGAGAATGCGAAGTTAGAAGGCGTTGTGAAATCTGCGATATTCAAAGGAGTTCATAATGAACTCGTAGTTGATATTAAAGGTTATGAGTTTTTAGTTAATACTTATGAAAACTATAATGTTGGAGATGATATCGGACTAAAGGTTGATCCATATGAAATTCATATTATGAAGGTGAATGAAGATGAATGAATCTTTTAAAAAGTTAGCAAAGCCTTATCAAATTTGGCTTTATATTCTGGCTTTGTTTCCTGTGGTTGTAATGTTTGGTTTGATGTTTTTTTCAACAGAAGGAATAAGTTTTGATGAAGCAAGTTTTAAACTTGGGAATTTTAGTTATTTACTTGAAGTAGCTACACTACAAGCTTTAGGCAATTCGTTTATTTATGCTTTTATTACTACATTTCTAACAATCATATTAGGTTATATGGTAGCTTACAGAATATTTAGAAGTAGACTGACAAATAAATTTATAATATTAGTTATCTTGATCTTACCGATGTGGAGTAATTTATTGCTAAGAACTCAGGCCCTAGGTAATATTATGGAACCAAATAATATTTTAAGTAATTTATTTGGTAGAATTGGGATAAATCTATCTATAAATATCTTAGGAAAACCAATAGGTGTATTAGTTGGATTAACTATCACATATCTACCTTTTATGGTTTTACCGATATATACTTCTTTAGAAAAAATTGATTTTGCTTTGGAAGAAGCTGCACTTGACTTAGGTGCAACTGAATTACAAAAGTTTTGGAAAGTTGTTTTTCCTTTATCAATTAAAGGAATAATTACTGGATCTATTTTAGTATTTTTGCCAAGTTTAAGTGGATTCGCTATACCTGAGATATTAGGCAAAAGTAATATTTTATTTATTGGTAATCTGATTGAACAAGCTTTTAGAAATATGCGATATTATGAAGGCTCAATTTATGCAATTATTATTTTAATTATAATTTTTGCTGCACTTATGATTATAAATAAAGTTGATAAGGAAGGAGAAATATTACTTTAATGGAAAGTATAAATTATGAAAAAGCTACTTTAGAAGAATATGGTTATAAAGATAGAAGAGTTCTAAAGAAAGTTTTTAAAATATTTAATTTTGTTGTAGTGATTGGAATAATTATTTTAATCTACTTACCTATATTTGTTATTGCATTACAATCTGTAAATGCATCAAATGATTTATCTGTTTTTACAACTTTCACAATCACTAATTATATTCATATGTTTAGTGATAGAATGTTTGCTACTTCTGTTAAAAACACATTAATAGTTACTTTAATTTCTACCTTGATTGCAACAATTTTTGGAACTTTAATAGCAATTGGAATTAATTCATTTGAGAAAAAGAAAAGAAGTAAGATTATTTTGTTAAACAATATCCCATTATTAAATGCTGATATTGTAACAGGAATTAGTTTAATGTTAGTATTTAGTATATTGCTTCCTATATTTCCATATTTATTTGGTCTACCTACTTTAATTTTAGCACATGTATTTTTTACCCTTCCTTATGTTGTATTAAGTGTGCTACCAAAATTAAAGGAAATTGATCCAAACCTAATGGATGCTGCTGTTGACTTAGGCGTAAAACCTTATAAATCAATTTATAAAGTAATTGTACCTGCTGTAAATGCTGGAATATTTTCTGGAATGTTACTTGCTTTTACAACCTCAATTGATGATTTTGTAGTTAGTTATTTTACTGTAGGAAATGGATTTGATAATTTATCAATTTGGATTTATGGAAGTATTGGTAAAAAAAGTTTAAATCCAGCAGTTTATGCCTTTTCTACAAGCCTCACTCTATTAATGTTATTTGTATTAATTGTTATCTATAATTTAGGGAAAGTAAGGAATAAGAAAAATGGCAAAAAAGTTTAAGAATATTGTCTTATTAATATTTATGAGTCTTTTACTTGCTAGTTGTGGCGGAAGAGAAAAACTCCTTATCTTAAACTGGGGCGAATATATAAATGAAGAATCAGTTAGATTATTTGAAGAAGAATATAATGTAGATGTTATTATTAATTTGGCTGATTCAAATGAAATGTTTTATTCAAAAATAAAAAGCGGAACTACTGTATATGATTTAGTTTTACCTAGCGAATATATGGTAGATAAAATGGTAAGTAAAGATTTATTACAAAAAATAGATTTTACAAAATTATCTAATTATGATGAAGTTAATAATCCCTTCTTACCTGGTGTAATAGGTATTCAAGAAGAAATGTTTGCTGGATTTACTGACTATACTGTACCTTATTTTTGGGGAACATTTGGATTAATGTATAATAAAAAGAAAGCTGGACTTGAAGATGCTGTTAATACATATTCTTGGGGAGCTTTATTTGAAGAGGAAAAAAGACCAAAAGATACAAAAGTATCAATGTATAATGTTCCAAGATTCGCTTATGCTGCAAGCCTATTATATAATAATTTGAGTCCAAATCTAGAAACTGATGAAGCATTAGAGATTGCACAAGCAGGATTATTAAAAATAGATTATAATGGCTGGGGTACTGATACATTAAAGAAAAGTATCGCAAATGGGAATTTAGATTTAGCTTTTGTTTATACTGGAGATTTTCTAGATATGCTTTATATTAAATTAGTTGATGGTGTAAGCCTTGAAGATGTAAGTTTTGATATTTATATACCTGATAATACAATTGCATTTATGGATTCATTTGTTATTCCTAAAAAAGCAAGACATGTTGATTTAGCTCATAAATTTATGGATTTCTTCTTAAGACCTGAAATTGCCTATATGAATGCAAGTGTTGTTGGATATTGCACACCATTAGTTAAAAGTTATGAAGCAATAATTTCAGATACCCAAGAAGATCAAGACTGGGCTTATGCTACGAAAAAGTACTATCCAATTTTAGGTGAAGATAGTCCAGTTAAGTTTCAAGGTTTACCACTTGCAAATTTAGATAGAGAATTTCTTGCGAAAATAGATAAGATGGTAAATAATGTGAAAGCGAGCAAGTAAATTAAAACTAGAAAAATAATTACTAATTTGTTATAATGGGATAGGACAAATATATAAGAAGGAAGGTTATTTAATGAAAAAGGTAGTTATTTTTGATCTAGATGGTACGATACTTGATACCTTAACTGATTTAATGAATAGTGTAAATTATGTTTTAGAAAAGAAAGGGTTAAATATAAAAACACTAGCAGAAATTAAATCGTATGTTGGAAACGGGATAGAGCTATTAATGAGAAGAGCATTACCTGAAGATATTAGTGAAGATGAGTTTCAAATAGACTTTAAAATGTTTAGAAAACATTATGAAGCTAACCTACAAAATGAGACTAAACCATATCCAGGAATATTTGAATTAATGGTTGATTTAATTAATCAAGGGATTTTACTTGCAGTTGTGAGTAATAAGTTCCAATCTGGTGTTGAAAAATTAGTGAAGGATTTCTTTGGAGATTTAATTAATCTTGCTATTGGGACCAGTGATACTATTAGACCAAAACCAGAAATTGATTCAATTAATTTCTTATATGAAAGTTTAAACATAAAAGAAATAGATAAGGTATATTTTGTAGGCGATAGTGAAGTTGATATTCAAACTGCAAAGAATGCTAATATTCCTGTAATAGCTGTTTCTTGGGGATTTAGAGGTAGGGAAGCATTAGAAAAATATGAACCAAATTTTCTTGTAGATACTCCAAGAGAGATTTATGAGATAGTAATAAATGATTAAAAAATATTAAAATAGGAATGTGAATATTATATTTACATTCTTTTCTTTTATGCAACTTTTTTCGACTTTTTATTCACAAAGCAAGTCATTAATGTTATAATAGCAATTAAGTGATAAATAATACTAGATATGAATTAGAGGAGCAACAAAAAATGAATTCGAGTTCTTTCAATAAGATTATTAATTTTAATGATATTGGTTATGCCTTATGCGAGATTGTATATGATGATACTAATAAACCAATTAACTTCTTATTTATTGAAACAAGTAAAATATTTCAAGAAATATTTGGTGTAATTAGTTTAAGCAAACAACATAGTGGAGAAGAAATTATTCTTAGAAGTAACAAGATTATTAATCCGGTAAATGTCTATAATGATATAATGCATTTGCTTAAGAGGAAAAAAGAAGGTAAAGTTGATATTTACTTTAATAGTGGTGATGATTCATATTCTGTTGATGTATTAATTGAAGATAATAAAAGATTTCTTTTGGTTTTAAATAAATCAAATGTAATTGATAAGATATTATTTGATAAGAATGTTTATTATCATACTTTAGTAAATAGTATGAATGATTTGATTTTCTTAATGAACCTTGATTTCACAATCGTTTATGTTAGCCCTTCAATTAAAAATGTTATAGGATATACTGAAAAAGAACTTATTGGGAAAAACTTAGGACAAGTAGTAAGTGAAGAAAATTATAATATTATTAAAAGAGCATATGAAAGAGGACTTGAAAGTAATAGAGATAATAACTGGCTTGTAGAGATTACTCAAACCCATAAAAAGGGTAAATTAATTAATATGGAATATATGGCAAGATTTCTAAAAGATGATTCTGGAAGATTAATTGGAATTATGTGTTTAGGCCGTGATATTACAACTTGGGTAAAAGCAAAGAAGGAAATTAAAGAAAACCAAGAAAGCTTAGCTTTACTTTTAGACTCTACAGCAGAAGGTATATTTGGACTGGATAATAGAGGGAATATAACTTTTGTAAATAAATCTTGTTTAAGTTTACTTGGTTATAAAAACAATAAAGAATTAATAGGAAAACCAATCCAAGTTATTATGGGTATGGATTATATTGAAAATATTTTCTTGGAAAGATTTGAATCCGTTTTTGAAAGAGGAATGGGCCACTATTATGAAATTGATCAATTCTTAAAAGCCGATGGAAGTAATTTTATTGCGGAATACTATGTTTATCCTCAAAGATCAAATGAAAAAATTGTTGGTTCAGTTGTAACATTCTTTGATATTACTGAAAGAGTTAGAACTGAAAATGATTTATATGAATCTGAAAGAAGTAAATCTGTTTTATTAACTAATTTACCTGGTTTAGCTTATCGATGTGAATTAGATGAAAAATATACTTTGAGATTCGTATCTGAAGGATGCTTTGATTTAACTGGCTATCCTCCAGAAGCTCTACTTAATAATCGTGATTTAAGTTTTAATGATATAATACTTCCAAAGTATAGAGATTACTTATGGAAAAAATGGAATTCTTTAATTGGAACAAATGAGCTGTTTAAAGAAGAATACGAACTATTATGTGCTGATGGAACAACCAAATGGGTTTTGGAACAAGGGCAAATTGTTTATGATAATAATAAAAATGCAATAGCTTTAGAAGGTATTATTATTGATATTAATGAACAAAAACTAAAACAAGCTGAAATTGAATACTTATCTTACTATGATAGTTTAACTGGTTTAAATAATAGAGCATCATTTGAAAATAAAAAGAAAGAATATATAAATGATGAATATATGCCATTGTCATTAATTATTGGTGATATCAATGGATTGAAGTTGATTAATGATGCAATTGGGCATAAAGCTGGAGATAAAATTTTAGTACAGGCTTCAAACTTGATTAGAGAAGTAGCTGGTGAATATTTTATTACGAGAACTGGTGGTGATGAATTTGCAATTTTACTTCCTAATACTGATGCTGATGAAGCATATAAGGTTATGAAAGCTATAGTTGAGCGAGCTGATGAATACAATAATAATGTAAAAAATGAACTACAAAAAATTAATTTAGCATTAGGTTTTGCAACGATGGAATCTACAGCTCAAGATTATACCGAAATAAGTGCATTAGCAGAAGATTATATGTATAAGCGTAAGCTTAATGATCGCTTAAGTTTCCATAGTAATATTATTGCATCAATCAGAAGTACAATGTTTGAAAGAAGCCAAATGACAGAAGAACATGCGGAAAGATTAAAGGAATATTCACAAATGCTAGGAAATGCATTAAATCTTTCTCAAGTTCAATTAGATGAATTAGCATTGGTTTCAACACTACATGATATAGGAAAAATTGGAATTGAAGATGGTATCTTAAATAAGTCAGGAAAACTTACTGATGAAGAATGGGCAGAAATGAAAAAGCATCCAGAGATTGGTTATAGAATTTGTATGACTTCACCTGAGCTTATGAGTATTGCTCCATATGTTCTTCACCATCATGAAAGATGGGATGGAAATGGTTATCCTTCTGGAATTAAAGGAGAAGACATTCCCTTACTTGCTAGAATTATTGCAGTTGTTGATGCATTTGATGCAATGACTGAAGATAGACCTTATAGAAAAGCTAAATCTTGTGATTATGCTCTAGAAGAAATACTAGCAAATGCAGGAACTCAATTTGACCCTAAGATTGCGAAACTATTTGTACAATTAATGAGAAATAAAAAATAAACTTAAAAAACTAAGATTTAATTCTTAGTTTTTTTGCATTTTAAAATAATTTAATATATAATTTAAATAGAAAATCACAAGGGAAGTAGATTATGAATTTACTATTTACATTAAACACAAAATACATACCACAGTTAATTATCTTAATTAAATCAATCTTACATACAAATCCTAATACTTTTTTTAATGCTTATATTATATCTAAAGATATTAATGAAGAAAGTTTAAATAAGATTACTAAACATTTTAAAGATGAAAAAATTAATTTTAACTTAATTTATTTTGATGATAAATTACTTATTGGTTCACCAACATCAAAAAGATATCCTCTTGAGATATATTATCGTTTATTCTCAGCTAAAGTATTACCTAATGATATGAATAGAGTATTATATTTAGATCCGGATATTGTTGTTATAAATAGCTTAGATGATCTTTATAATTTAGATTTTAAAGATAGTTATTTTATAGGTGCAACTCATGTTAGAGGGCTTCTTAGAAAATTTAATGAGATTAGAGTAAAAGCTCCAAAGAATGCTCCATATATAAATACTGGTGTAATGTTAATCAATCTTGAAAAATTAAGAAAAGAACAAGATGTGCAAGAAGTGTATAAATATATTGAAAAACATAAAAATAAGTTTACCTTACCTGATCAAGATATTTTATGTGGGCTATATGGAGATAAGGTAAAATTAATAAATCAGTTTATTTATAATTTAAGTGACCGGATGATATTTTTAAATAATCTAAGATCAAAAGAAAAAATTACCCTAGATTGGGTAAAGGAAAATTCAGTGATTATCCATTATTGTGGGAGAAACAAACCTTGGAAGAAGAAATATAGAGGAATGTTGGGTTGTTTTTATGAACAGTATCTAGAATAATTAACAACTAGAATAATTAACAACTAGAATAATTATACTGTTACTTACAAATAGAAATTTTAATTTTTAGATACTATAAAAAGCCAAATTAATGGCTTTAGTTTACTGTATATATTCATGGAAATCTTCAGGATGATAATCTAAATATATCATTATATCTTTTACTGAATATTCTCTCCAAGGGTGAGTGAATGATGGTATATGATATCTAGTAGGTTTTGTCTTTCTATCTAATGGGGATCTTTGGCTAATTGTTCTTATTTCAATCTCTTCTGGAGTCAGTTCTACTAGATAATGTAGTACATTATCGTCATCTAGTAAGAATAATTCATCTTTGAAATTTTGTAATACTAATACTTTGGCTCCAGGATTAAGAAGTTGTTGTTTTGATGCATTATTGAATGCAAGATATTGTTTATTTGAAAATTTAATACTAGAACCTTTATTAACTTTCCTAGGATAAAACTTAACCAAAATATAGTCTAAAATATTTAGGTTATCTAGTTTTTCAAAGCCGTTTGTGTTATGATTAATGGGGAGAGCGAATTTCAAATTATAGCTATTTATGAACTGTGGTAAGAACATATTAGCTTCTTCAATGGTTTGAATATTTGCTAATCGTATTTCATTGATTAAACGATCTTGGAGAGTTCCGAATAATCTTTCAATGCGACCCTTAGCTTGAGGTACAGATGTTGTTATGATATCTATTCCAAGTCTACGGCAGGCAAACTTAAAGTTTGTCGGTTTATCATGATTGGCGTTTTTTGAGGAGTTATAGTTGAAAACAGTTCGGTTATCAGTATAAAGTTCCCAAGGAACGCCATATTTTGCGATAATTTGCTTTAAAACAATATAATAGCCCTTTAATGTCTCTTGGTGGTCAAAGTGAGCACCGACGATATTTCCGGTTGCATCATCAACGGCTGCATGTAGTTGACACTTCTTATCACCAAACCATAAATGTAAGGAAGCGTCCATTTGAATAAGTTCACCAAAAAGTTCTCTTCTTGGTCTTAGTGAATGAATATCCTTCTTAGATTTGGATATATGAGATCTAGGTGATTTGATACCTGCAGAGTTTAGATAATGTTTGCAAGTAGTGTAAGGAATTTTGATGTTATGATCTTCTATAAGTTTTTCACAGAAGTGTGTAAAATTAAAACCATAATAATCTTTCTTATAGAGATTAATAATCAAATCTTTCAACTCTAAATTAGATTTACGATTAGAAGGTTTTCCTTTTGATTTATGAACAAGGGATTCAATACCAGAATCAATGTATTCTTGAATAAGTTTTTTAACGTAGTACTTGTCATACTCTAACATAGTAGCAGCTCTATCGATGGATAATTTTCCTTCGACGACATTTGAAATAATTTGAAACTTTCTTTTCTCTTTAAATGATAATGAATTCTTATCATACTTCATGGTGCAAAAGCACCCCCTTTCAAAATCATTATACTAGAGCTTAGAAAATTCAAAAAGAAATAAAAAAATTACAAATCAAAAAGTTCCAAATAATTAAACTTTCTAATTTGTAATTAAGATTAAACTTTTAAATTGTAATTAACATCAATAAGTTAAATAACCTATATTTTTTTATTAAATTATGTTATAATTTGTATTAAGGTGAATAAGAATGTATGAAAATATAGACAAAATGCAATACACTCCAATGATGAGACAATATTTAGAAATCAAAGAAAAATACTCGGATATGCTAGTGTTTTTTAGATTGGGCGATTTCTATGAAATGTTTTTTAATGATGCAATTGTAGCTTCTCGTGAACTTGAAATTGTATTAACTGCAAGAGATGCAGGTGCAAAAGAACGTGTACCAATGTGCGGTGTTCCTTATCATAGTGTATCAAGTTATATTGATAGATTAACTGAAAAAGGTTATAAAATAGCAATAGTTGAACAAACCTCAGATCCAAAGGATTCAAAAGGGATTGTGGAACGGGAAGTTGTTAGGGTTATTACTCCAGGAACTGTTGTAGAAGGAAGTAATTTAAATGAAAAGGATAATAATTATATTGTATCTATTTCTAAAGAAAAAGATCGCTTTATATTATCTTATTCAGATTTATCAACTGGAGAAAACTATCTTACTAATCTCCCTTTAAATGAAGATTTAGTAAATGCTGAAGTGTTAAAATTAAATGCGAAAGAAATAGTAATTGGTAGTGATTTTGATGTAAATATATTTAGTGAAATTTCAAAGATTCTACAAATAGTATTTTCAATTGAAAATAATACTGAAAAAGTTAATTATTTAAGTAGCCTTTCTGATGAACTAGACCCATTTGAAGAAAAGAACTTTTTAAGATTATTAAACTATATAATGAATACACAAAAAAGATCTTTAGTCCACATGCAAAAGGTTATAAAATATGATGCTGATTCATTTTTAAAAATTGATCTTTCATCAAGAAGAAACTTAGAACTTTTAGAAACGCTTAGATTTGGAAATAAGAAAAACTCTTTACTTAGTGTTATTGATAAATGTACAACTGCTATGGGAAGTAGATATTTAAAGAAAAATTTAATTTTCCCATTAGTTGATAAACAAAAAATAGAAGCAAGATATGATATTATTGATAAATTTAAAAAGAGTTTTTTAGAATCAAGCGAACTAAGGAAATTATTAGAATCTGTTTATGACTTAGAAAGAATAATCGGGAGAATTTCTTACGAAAATGCTAATCCAAGAGATTTATTACAATTAAGGAAATCTTTAAATGTTCTTCCTAATATAAAAAAATTAATTAAGAAATCAAAAACTGATAACTATTTTGATCTTGATTCAAATTACGAAGAGTTAATAAGTTTATTTAATCTTTTAGATAGTGCAATATTAGAGGATGCTCCATTAATAATCAAAGAAGGTAATATTTTTAAAACAGGATTTAGTAAAGAATTAGATGAGTTAAGAGATATAAATGAAAATTCCAAAGATTATTTAATTGCCCTTGAAGCTAAGGAAAGAGAAAGAACGGGAATAAAAAATTTAAAAGTTGGATATAATCGTGTTTTTGGTTATTTTTTAGAAGTATCTAAAGGTAATAGTAATTTAGTAAAAGAAGAATTTGGTTATATTAGAAAACAAACATTATCAAATAGTGAAAGATTTATAACTCAAGAGTTAAAAGAAAAAGAAGTGAGTATTCTAAGAGCAGAAGAAAAATCATTAGAATTAGAATACCAATTATTCATTCAATTAAGAGATGATATTAAAGCATATACTACAATAATTCAAACTCTTGCTAGAACTTTAGCAGAAATTGATATGTTACTTGCTTTTCAAAAAGTAGCTAATGAAAATAATTATGTTAGACCAGCTCTTAATGATAATAATATAATTGATTTACAAAACTCACGTCATCCAGTAATTGAAAAGTTTACAAAAGTTTTTATTCCTAATGATTTATACATGGAAGAAAATGATTCTATACTACTAATTACAGGACCAAATATGAGTGGTAAATCCACATATATGCGTCAAATTGCCTTAAATGTTATTCTAGCGCAAATGGGTTCATTTGTTGCAGCAAAAAGTGCTAATTTACCTATATTCGATGCAATTTATACAAGAATCGGTGCAGCTGATGATATAGTAAGTGGGCAATCAACTTTTATGGTGGAAATGACTGAAGTTAATAATGCATTGTATAATGCTACAAAAAATTCATTAATTATATTTGATGAAATAGGTAGAGGAACAGCAACCTATGATGGACTTGCACTTGCTCAAGCAATAATTGAATATATAAGTACAAATTTAAAATGTAAAACAATGTTTTCAACGCATTATCATGAATTAACTGATTTAGAAAATGACTTAGATAATTTAAAAAATGTTCATGTAAGTGCAGATGAAATAAACGGAGATATTGTTTTTATGCATAAAGTTTTAAGTGGAGCAATAGATAAGAGTTATGGAATTAATGTTGCGAAACTAGCAAATATTCCACTTGAAGTAACATTAAGAGCAAGCGATATCTTAAATAAATTAGAATCAACTCATGGAATTGATAAGAAATCTTTATCGATTAAAAATTATCAACAACCCCTTATCTATGATTCAAAAAGTGAAAAAGAACAAATAGCAATAGATAAAATTAGATCTACTGATATTTTCAAAATGAATCCTTTGGATGCATTAAATTTTTTAGATGAATTACAAAAACTATTAAAAAAGTAGGTGAAATTAATGGCAAATATTATTAAATTAGATCAAAGAACAGCTAACTTAATTGCTGCTGGTGAAGTTATAGAAAGAGCTGCTAGTGTTGTAAAAGAATTAGTAGAAAATTCAATTGATGCTGATGCGAATTTTATTAATATTACTCTATATGATTCTGGATTAACTGAAATTATTGTTAATGATAATGGTAGTGGAATGGATCCAGCAGATGCCAAGTTGTCTATTGAACCTCATGCTACGAGTAAAATAAAAAGTGGTGAAGATTTATTTAAGATATTCACACTTGGTTTTAGAGGAGAAGCTCTTCCTTCAATAGTTTCAGTTTCCAATTTTAGATTAAAAACTAGTGTTGATGGGAAAAGAGGATTTATGTTATCTCTTAAAGGTGGAGAAGTTATTAACGAAGCATTAATTGCTTTTCCTAAAGGTACTGAGATTAGTGTTAAAAACTTATTCTTTAATACACCTGCAAGGCTTCAACATCTCCAATCACCTAATATTGAATTAAGTAATATTGTTGATTATGTTAATCGAGTAGCTTTATCAAGACCTGATATATCATTTAAACTTTCTAATAACGATCGTGTATTATTACACACGTTTGGAAGTGGAAAGCTAAAAGAAGTTATCTTTAAAATCTATGGTGAAGAAGTTACGAAAAACATGGTTGAAATATTTGATAAAAATTCATACTTTGAAGTATCTGGATTAGTATCAAAGCCATCTGTTTCAAGAAGCAATAAGAATCATATTAATATCCTTGTTAATAATCGTGTTATTAGAAATTCTAAGATTATTAGTGCTGTAATGGAAGCTTATCGCGAAAGACTTGTAACGGGAAGATTTCCAATTGCAGTAATTAAGATTGAAGTAGATCCATCGATTATTGATGTAAATGTCCATCCAGGAAAATTAGAAGTTAGATTTTCTAATGAAATGGAACTTTTAGAAATGATTGTTCATGCTATAAGTTATACTCTTCAAAACTCTGATCTAATGGTTGAAGTTGATAGCAAATCTAAAGATGAAACATATTCAATTTTAGATGAAGAAAACATTGATTTTGAAGAAGAAGATTTAGATGAAGATGATGAAAAAATTGAAGATGAAATTGAAGAAGATATAGATGATGAATACGAAATTGAAGAAGAAAAATTAGTTCAAGAACCAACTGGTCAATATCATTATCAAGAAGCCATGTTTAAAGAAGAAGATGAAGAAGAAATATTCAGTTTCAAAAAAGATGATTTTAAACAAGTAGTAGAAGAAAAAGTTGAAGAGTATGTTCAAGAAGAATATAAACTACATCAAGATTATAAGGATGATATAAGGGTAAATAAACTTCCTGTAATGTATTATGTTGGCCAATTACATGGAACATATTTATTATTCCAAGATGAAAATAATATGTAT
>Ga0265293_10005345_pt1 | contig 21557 bp, 16 predicted proteins | sample Munlanlewell138R_FD_192505 | JGI IMG/M metagenome (GOLD analysis project Ga0265293, IMG submission 192505) | Leachate microbial communities from a municipal landfill in Southern Ontario, Canada - Leachate well 138R | ecosystem: Engineered > Solid waste > Landfill > Unclassified | place: Canada... | reverse complement strand
GTTAATAGTAAATGCAATACTTTGCACGGGGGGAAACCCTTTTCTTTGTGCCAAAGAAAAGATGTTTCCCCCCGTACCCCCCTTCCCCAAAGAAAGCACTCTATTAAGCACTTTTTGAATAAAATGTCATTCTATCTTCACCCTTCCTTATTTTATTAGCATTTTAGCTTATGTTTCTCTACAAACTGTCTCATTTTGTTAAAACTGTATCGGATTTGTAAAATTAAATTCACAATTTCTAGCCGTGCAAAGGTCTCTTGCTAAGAAAAACATCTTTATGCGGACTACTTTGCGTGTCTTCGTCGTTAGCTGCTTCACTTTGCGCTATGCAGTCTTTTCTGTACGCACATACTGTTTTCGTATACGCCGGCGTCGTAAAAAGTCCAGAAGTCGAATGGAAAGAATAATACATAATACTAATGCGGGTACGGCGAATATATTAAGTCGAATAATATTGTTTTTTGTTTTTTCATCTATTTTAGTGAGTAGCGTAGGCAGCTCACGGTTTCGGATCTCGGTTAAAGCTTCGTCTTGTGCGAGCCAGTCCATGCTGTTGACAAAGAAGTGAACTCCGTAGCGGGCGAGTTCGTCGCTGTAGCCGATGTGTTGTTGTGAGAAGAGGAAGTCGCCGCAGGAAACGAGGAGTAAACGCGCCGCGTCGTTTTGCGCAATGAAAGCATCACTTTTTGCTGTTCTTGGTTTTTCGGTTTTAGCGAAGTGACTTTTGAGCGGCAGTTTAGCGGCTAGTGCTAGCGTGAAGGGGCCAGCGACTTCGTCTGGGCGCGTACGGTTGAGGCTTTCGACCGAAATATCACCGCCGGCTGGTCTAGCGACGGCGTCGTCAGAGCTTTGGACGAGTTCTATGAGTTCTAGCGTTGGAGTATCGTGAAGCTCGGGATCGATTTCTATGCTTCCCGTAAAGGGGAAGACGAGAGCGCGAAGATTTTGGGTAATGCTGCTTTGTTTATGGATGCGGCTAAGAATGGGTAGCGCGGGTAACGACACCGAAACAGCGCCGTCTTGCGTAATTTGCTTTCCTACTAAGTTATTGACGCGATCTAGGACGAGGTCTGAATTTAGCTTAAATCCGTAGCTGTTGAGGAGCGTATTTAAACCAGCATCTACGGGTATTCGTGGTTGATCGGGTTGGAAGGGATCGCCGGCGCTTGGGCTTTGGTAAACGGCTAATGCGCTGTTGTGCATAATGGCTTGATCAATGGCGTATTTTGCACAAGCATCGAGTTTTTTTTGTATATTAAGAATAAGCAAAGCGTCTACTGGTTTAGACAACGAACAATCTTCGTTTACGTTGACGCTTTGCAGTTCGATGAGATTCCCATAAACCTCGTTAAAAAGCTCTCGCGAACTATCCAAGAATATTTCCTGCTCCCCCATACCGCCGTAGCCGTTGAGGACTCCAATGATTTTTGGCTTTTCGCTGCTGAGATTGAGTATAGATTTTGTGATAAGATACTCGGGCATATCGCTAGCGCGGATTTCTGGCACCACTTCGGCTTTTCCAGCGTGCATAAGCACCATGCCTTTGAAAATGCGGCGAACCGCAATTTGATCTCGATCTTTTTGGGAAATGGCGAGTTTTCGCAAGCCAAAACCTTGGGCTGCACTTTCGTCGGCTTCGTTGCGTGGTTCGATAAATTCGTAGCTAAAAAGATCAGAATACGCCGCATATTCTTCGAGCGTATCGCGTAGTCGCCGACTAACCTGTTGTTCTGTTTCGGGTAGATCGGGGGAGTAGAATACTTTGACTTGCAAGCGCGAGTTTAGCTTATCGACTGCGCTTTTGCTTGTAGAACTTAAGCTATAGCGGCCTTCTTTGGTGAGATCCCAGCGCAGATGCCCGTATTGGTTGAAGAGCGCGTTGGCCACGATAAGTAGTAGCCCAAGAATGGCGAGCAGTACGGCGGTTTGTAGGTAGAACTGCTTTCGCGTATAGGGGCGAAGTTTAGACTCGCCTTTTTTGCGGGCTAGCTTTGTTTTGGGATAACGTGTTGCGGCAAGCTGTAGCGTTGTAGCGGTGAGCGCGACGAAGATGATCGATACCATATAGAGAATGTCTCTAAAATCGATGATACCGCGCGCAAAGTTTTGAAAATGTCGTGTTGCTGAGAGCCCGTGTAATAGTGAAGCGAGCCAGCCGGATTCGGGCGCTAGCCTATCGATATAGCTGAGCGAGAAGCAGAGAAAGAAGCCTAATAAAACGGCTATAACCTGATCGTTAGATAGTGACGAAGTCCATAAACCAATAGCAGCAAAGCTCGCCGCGAGCAGCAACAGAGCGATGTAGGCGCCAATAATGGGTCCCCAGTCGAGGGAGCCGAGTTGGGCTAAAGACAAGGGGTAGGATACCGTGAAGAGAAGAACAAAAAAGAGCAGCGTGCAGACGGCTAAAAACTTAGCCAAAACGAGTTGAAAGCTAGAGATGGGGAGGCTTTGTAGCCATTCGAGACTACGCGAGCTGCGCTCTTGCGCAAAGAGAGCCATCGTTAGGGCAGGGGAGAAAAAACTGAGTAACAAAGGGGCATTCGCAAAGAATAGCCGCATATCTAGTGCTTGCGGGCCAGCAAAGAAGCGCAAAAAAAAGAGCGCGCCCATGATGGTTAAAAAGAGCAAGATCACGATAGCGGTAACGTTAGAGCGGAGAAGACGCATCCACTCTCGACAAAATAAAGTAGCAACAGGTTGGATGTTTTTAGTGAAAAATGTGTTCATTCTAAGATTATACGAAATATTCTACAGTATGCTGTTCTCGAAGATGGACTGCAAGAGGGCGGGTGAGGCTTGTTTATCGCCGTAGAGCGTTTCACGTTTGGCGTCTAGTCGCAACTCTCCTTTGTGTAGGATGATCAGGCGTGTTGCGAGTGCATCAACTTCTTGTAGGATATGGGTTGAGAGGATTACCGTTTTTTCACTGCCAAGTTCGCGAATGAGTTGGCGCATTTCCTCGATTTGTATGGGATCTAGCCCTGAGCTGGGTTCATCTAGGAGTACAACCTCGGGCTCGTGAACGACAGCTTGAGCGAAGCCTAGTCGTTGGCGTAGCCCTTTAGAGAGCTCTCCTACTCGCTTATGCATAATTTCGGATAAACCGCAACGCTCTACCACGCGCTGCATCGCTGATTTTAGAGCGTCTGAGCGCAGGGCGCGCTGCATAGCGACAGTTTTGAGCGAGTCATAAACCAGCATATCGTCGTAGAGAGGATTATTTTCGGGGAGATAACCGATTTTTGATTTGAGCGCGAAATTTTCATTGAAAATATCGTGACCCGCGATTTTCACCGAACCTTCGGAAGGTAAAATCGCCGTTGTCAGAATTTTCATTAAAGTGCTTTTTCCTGCACCATTACAACCGACAAGCGCAACGATTTCGCCGCGTTCGATGTGTAAATTAATATTTGTCAGTGCTTGTTGTTCGCCGTAGTGGTGGCTGAGCTTAGTGATCTCGATCATATATGCGCTATTTTGATGTTTTTTACGAATAAACCGCTGCTTGGTGCAGATTTAAGGAAACTCTGATTCATTGGGGCTACCGCCCTTAGAACCCTTTTTGTGTGTAGGGCTTTGATTTTATTGACTTTTATTTTAAAGACTCAACTAAATCTCTTAACTTCCATTAGCTCTTTTTGAGAGCTTTGCACGGGGGGAAACCCTTTTCTTTGTGCCAAAGAAAAGATGTTTCCCCCCGTACCCCCCTTCCCCAAAGAAAGCAGTCTTTTAAGCACTTTTCGAATAAAATGTCATTCCACCTTCACCTTGCCTTATTTTATTAGCATTCTTAGCTTATATTTCTCTACAAAATGTCTCATTTTGTTTAAAACTGTATCGGATTTGTAAAATTAAATTCACAATTTCTAGCCGTGCAAAGCTCTCTTTTTATGACTAATTTTACATCAATCAGAGCATCCCTAGCTACTTTTTTGGCAATTTTCACATTGTTCAGTTCTTCCTTAAATTTCATCGGCTACTAGGGTTTAGCTCGTACAGCCCGATGAATTGTGATGATAAACAATGTTGAGCTCTAAGGTCTAGCGCTACACGCGCGTAAGTGGCTAGCTCTGTTGTCTAGCCTCACAAAGCTCTCGAATATATCGCTTGGAGGCTCCGTACGCCATTGAAGAAATGGCTGTTTTCTATACTCCCGAAAAGCTCTACAGTGATAATCAGAGAATTGATGTCGAAAAAACGGCTGCTACTATTTTTTGTGCAAACCGTGTACTTTTTAGCTAAACTGATGCTTTTATTCGATGATGATGATAAGCGCTCTTGTTCGTAAACGAAAATAGTGAATTTTTGCTGCAGAGAAAAGTTATCTTTTTGCAACCGTTATGTTGCTGATTTGGGTATAAAAGATTTTGTAATCATGAGCCCCTACAGTGGGGGTAGCGCAAGATCACCCGCATAATTCGCCTAGTGACGCATTTTGTGCGGCGGTTAAGCGATTAGCTTAAACGTCGCACAAGATAATGCGGAACTTAGCGAATTATGCGGGAAGCTTGCGCGTAGGGGGAAACTTCCCCCACAAAAATAAATGGAATCAATATCGCATTCATCAGAGTTTCTTTGGCTTGGTTTGAGGCAGGGCGGCACCAATAAATCCGTGTCTCCTTAATCTTTGCCAAGATCATGCGAAAGTGTTAGACTGTTCGCGGGGTTGGAGTGATTGAGGATTTTAAGCGAGGTCACATGAGGAAGTGTCCACAGTGTAGAAAAGCGGTTCCAGTGGGAGCGCGCCGCTGCGTATATTGCCGAGCTTCGGTTGAAGAAGTGACGCTGGGTAAGCAGTCTTTGGGCGGATATGGAGTGCAACATGACTCATTTGAGGATGAGGCTAATAGCACTTCCTTTGGAAAGCCTGGTTCGAAAAACTTTAGTCACGCGATGAATAATGACTTCAAAAGTGCTGGACCGCAGCACACATTGCTCGGTTTGGGACCTGTGGCTCTTGGTTCGGGGCGTACTAAAGTCGAGGAGGAAGAGGAAAGGTTTGGGCAAACTACGATGGTCGGCATGCCTGGCGTAGTTTTTGAACAAACAGGGGGTATAGGGACTAATAAAATTAGTATAGCGACCCCAAAACTCGAAGAAAAGCTCCTTGCTAATAAAAGCGATAGAATAACAACTAAGGCGGAAGAACACGAAGTTAAAAAGCCCGAAACCGAAAGTTCTGATGCCGATGATCCGCTTTTTGGTTTGCTTGGTGTAGTTGCGCCTAAACCTTCTTCTTTGATTGATGAAGAGTTTACCGATTTAAGTCATGAGGTTTTTGGCGACGATTTTAACTTTAAACTCGATGATGATGACGATGTTGAGGGCTGGGATTTCGATTTCGAGATTCCAAGCGCGAAGCCCGTAGAGGCTCGCAAAGTACCAGCCGTGCACCCGCCCGCTGCGGACGAAAATTTAGATGCCTCGCTTGACACGCCTATCCATATTGACATGGCCGACGTTGTAGTAGAGGAAGAAAGAGCTTCTGCGAAAGAAGAAAGTACCAATGTGCAGCCTGCTAGCGTTGATGCCGTAAAAGCAGAGTCTAAGTTGCCTGTAGGCGCTTTTGTAGCAGCGCAAAAAGCAGAAAAACCACTTGCCACCGAAACAGAATCGGTGCCAGAGCGGGAAGTAAAGCCCAAGCGTGAACAAGCTAAAACGGAATTGCGCGATGCAGCGCCAAAGGCCGTGAAGCTAAACCCGATAGAAGCGTTGTTGATTACGCTAACCGCGCTAATGAGCGTGTTATGGGTCATCGTTCCTTCCCATGAATTTGGAAGCGTTTTTGAGAACCTAGCGTATGAGCCCAAAAACATTGCGCTTATTGGTTTTGGCGCTTTTAGCGCCTTGGCCGCTTTGTTCTCGCTACAATCAAAAATCAGCAACGCTGTTCGACTCGCCCTACTCGTACTCGCCGCACTCGCATTAGTTGCTGGCATTGTGATTGCACCTATTGGACAATGGCACCCGCATCGAGCCATTTTGGGTGGTGCCGCTGTACTAGCCGTTGTATGCGCCATTATTCAGTTATTCAAAAAACAATAGGCTTAGGCTTAGTGAGTTTTGCGTTGATTGCGCCTAGCTTTGGCTTGGCGCAGGATTCTGTTGTACTCGGTCCTGAGCTACCCACCAAAACGATTACGGCTACGCTCCCTGCTACAAAGCCGCAACGAGTCTTGGAACTGTTGTGGCAGGAGGGACGACAGAATTGCAGCGATGAAATCACCTTATCTGCTTCTCGCGAGCAAGTAGTGATGGGTGACAACGTTGTTTTTCGAACTCGGATTCGGCGCAACTGTGGTGCATCGCCACGGAATGCGCCTGTTCCCATAAAAGCGCTTTTTCTTGTACGCAACCTTGATAGCAAGTCAGATCGCGCCGAAGCGTCCCAAGAGCTACAGCCTAGTTCGAGTAGCTTTAGCTTTGAGTACCAGTTCAAAAAAGCGCAGCGCTATCTCATCAGCGTAATTTTGTATTACACCGAAGCGGAGACGCACACGATTAATTTGCGACTTAACGTTTTGAAGCCATAGCGTTTTTTACCACGAAAGCTTTTTTTGCCACGAAAAACACGAAAGCTACGAAAGCTTTTTTTACCACGAAAAACACGAAAGACACGAAGGATTATAACAAATCAAGCAGGGTATGTAAGACTAAAAAAGAATTTTTCGTGTGTTTTCGTGTGTTTTCGTGTTTTTCGTGGTTCATACTTTAAAGACACGAAAGGCACGTAAGATTATAACAAATCAAGCAGGGTGTGTAAGACTAAAAAAAATTCGTGTTTTCGTGTTTTTCGTGGTTCATATTTTAAAGACACGAAAGGCACGAAGGATTATAACAAATCAAGCAGGGTGTGTAAGACTAAAAAAGAATTTTCGTGTGTTTTCGTGTTTTTCGTGGTTCATAATAGTATCCACCACTAACAATTGTTCTTGCGCTTTGTTCTAAAGTTTATAGCCAGCCGCTCTATGGCTAGTATGAATAGCGAAAAGCTAAGGCCAACGAATAGCGGCTGTATCTTCCAGGGGTATGCACCGCTGTGCCACTTCATGGCTTCCCAGAATATGGTCGAGATACTACCGGCGAGTATCATGGCGAGTGTTGTGGAGGAGCGGGGTTTGTAGCGAGGGTAGTAGGCAAAGAGAATGGGAATGAGTAAGGATGCAGCAGATAGACTACCGAGTATTCGCCAGAGCGAAACGACAGAACTGTATGCCATGGCGAGCGCGGCGGCGACTGCGGCTCCTATGATGAGGCCAAAGCGAGTGCGAAGTAGTAGTTTTGGTCCTGCTTCAGTTTTAAGGATATCGCGTCCTATGGTGGTGCCCACAGTAAATAAGCTGCTATCGAGCGTTGAAAGTGCGGTGGCAAAGAGCGTAATAAAAAAAACACCCATTAAACCCACAGGAAGCACCGCTTGGGCAAGTGCAGGGTAGCTGTGGAGGGGATTGGCCAAATCGGGTAATAGCGCGCGCGCGTAAAGCCCCACGCTTGTAGCCAATAGATCGAAGAGCAACCAAAATCCTACCGAAACGAACAAGCCTTGTTGCGCGATCTTTGGCGTTTTAGCCGCAAAACATCGCTGATAGAAGTTTGGCTCGACCATCGTGGACAAGGCGATAAAATACCACACTAGAACTGCGCCTGTATCTAGGCCACCGTTCCAAGTAAAATGCCGCGCTGAGGTTTCGCGAAGAGCGATAAGTGGTTCTATGCCGTGGTGTATTAGCAGAAAAATAAGGATCATCGCAAAGCCACCAAACATAAGGACGAACTGCAATTTATCCGTATGAACAACAGCGCTAAAGCCGCCTCTCCAAATATAAACAACACTGTAGAGCACTGCTACGAAGATGCCGACGCCAAGGCTAAGGCCAAAACTGAGTTGCAACAAGTTGGCTATGATTAAGGCATAAGCCGCGGGAACCGCCGTAAATACGACTAAAACCGCCGACAAGATCCCGACGCGTCCTCCGTACGCTCGCTCTAGGTGCTGAGGCAAGGTTAAGCTTTGCCCCGCGCGCGCGCGCTTTGAGAGCAAGAGCGCAAAGAGTATAGCGCCGAAATAATACGGAACACCAAAAACTAGCCAGTTTGATATGCCGTACAAATAACTGTACTCACCCACTCCAAGTATTCCGCCGTACCATGTGGTTACGGTGGTGGCGACAAAGGCGGGTAGCGTTAAGCTTCGGCTTCCCAGTAAGTAGCTGCTTCCTTCAGCGTTCTCGCTTGAAGATTTTTTGAGCCAGCCAAATAACAACATCAGCGCCAAGGCGCCAAGAATAATGAGCTGATCAATCCAGTGCATCGTTGATGGTCAAATAAAGATGACTACGCCGTTTGCCAAAAAGTAGCGCTGGCATACTTAATCCAAAAATTGCTCAATTGGCGGTAGCGGTCGCAGCGCGTATTTCGCTCGTGCAAAGCTATCGCTCATCTCGTTAGTGGCGTGTTTGCTGAGTTTGCTAAGCTGCCCGAGGCTAGGCGCAATGTTTACGGGTGACAAAACATAGCGTAGACGGTTTGACGTGTCTGCGTAGGGTAGATTTTCTATAACGTTTTGGTTTGCTATCTGTTGTAGTGGCATAAAGAATGCGTTGATCTTTGCACACGGTGCAAAGACATCGATCGCCATAATAAAGCTATTGCGCGATTTAATGCGACCAGCTTCGACGGCGTCGTAGGCGACTCTCGCGGGGACGTTGTTGGCAAGCCCACCGTCAACAAAGCGGTATATGCCGTTTTCCTTAACGATATCGTCAAGTATTTCGCGACTTTGGTGGTGGTTGCTCGGCACTTCGTATGTTAGCAGCGACGGAACAAGAGCCGAAAATGCGATAGCGTCTACCGCGCATAATTGACGGCTCCTCTCATCTAAGCCAAAAACATGTTCGGCGATTAGGTCTGGATGCGAGCTTAAAAACTGTGCAAGTTTAAGAACGGCGCCTAAAGTTCGTTTCCATGGGAACAGCCCCAAAGAGAGCAATCGCGGGATGCTAGCTTTTTGTTGTTCCGCGAAAATCTCCGCCTCCTTGGCAGCTTTTTTTACAGCCGTCGTAACGCAGGCAAAGGGAATCTCGAGTTCATCGAAGCTTGGTGACTCTTTTGCTTGGCGTAGTAGGTTGAGCTTCGTAATGAAGGGGGAGAGGTTTAAGTTAAACAACGCTGGCAGCCCGTGTCGGCTTCCGCCTAAAAACGGCCTGATACTACGAGCAACGTCTCCCCACTGCGGTAGCTGTAAAAAAGCGGCAGCGGGGTCGTAGTCTTTTTTGATGGCTCTGTAATAGCCAATGAGCGCGCCGAGCGAAGTGCCTACAATGAGCTCGGGGCTGTGCCCAAGTTCTTCTATCGCTTGGAATGCGGCTAAGTGCGCATAGCCCGTGCCACCACCACCACCAAGTGCCAAAACAAGTTTTTTATACCGTATTTCGTCATCTAGCCGAACTTCGCTTAGGTTGGCGTGTTTGCGTAAAATTTCACTGCGAAGCGTTTTAAGGCGCTTTTTTAGCTCTTGATCGATGCCAGCGATCGCGTAAGCATCCCAACGCCCGTCCTTTGCGGCGCTCTTCATGCTGTTAGCTAACCAATCTCTAAACACAGCGACGTCGCGCTCAAGCTCTATATCTTTGCGGTCGTCTGCTTGTATACGCTTTAACCGTGCTAAACGCAGCGCGTAGTCTATGCGGCGCTCTTGCGCCCAATCGATATGCGCGCCCTTAAGGGAGCGTTCGTTAATCCAATCTCTTTCAATACGCAGGATTTCCGCAATATCCTGCCCTCTACGTGCTACTAACATTCACAATACTCACAAACCATAACTCGCCTTATCAGCTTGTGGCACTAAAATCCGTGTTTTCATCGATGGTACGCTTACGATAACCTTACCAGCATTTACGTTGAGCTTGTAGCCGGGATCCAAGAGATCGACAAGCGCATTAGTCTGGCCAAAATATGAACTCACATCCATCATCCCGTCGCCAACGCTTCCGCGCGTCTCTTTGCTGCTTTGCTCGTGTGTATTGACCACGATAATAGCGGATTTGCCCTCATATTTTCGCGCGTAGACAAAAATACCCGCATCTGCCTCGTTATCCTTGTTCTCTGAATGCCACAAAACATCGTAAGTTCCGCGGCGTAGAGCGGGGACAGCTTTTCGTATTTCGAGCAGCTCTTTAATATGTAAAAACAAGGGGTTGCGCCTATCCCACGCCTCGGTCTTGCTATAATCATAGTTTTTGTGCAAGTAAATGGAAGCATCAAGATTGCTCACGTTTTCGCGATTTGCGGGATCATTGCCGCCAAAAAAACCTTGCTCCGTTCCGTAATATAAGCAGGGTATGCCGTTGGTTGTAAGTAAAAAGTTCAGCGCGTTCATCAGCGATTTTACGCCCTTTTCATCTTGGCGATCAAAGAGATAGCGCCCTACATCGTGGTTGTCGAGGAAGTTAACGAGCAGCTGCCTTGGCGTAAGCCCTACACCTGCAGAATCCGTCACACCATTGGTTGGCGCGACATTCCCGTACTTTTGGACGCGCATATCACGGCCAGTGTCCGTCTTCCAGCCATAAAGGTTAGAAGTGCCAAAACTCTGCCCCTTGCAGTAAGGCGCATTGTTGCCAGGCGCGCACTTAAAAACGTTGTCGATGGCGTACTTTTGGCTAAACAAAAACACCGAATCAACCATGTCCTTTTGTGTGTATGCAGCCAGCAAATCGTCGTTGCCATCGAAGGCTTCACCAAACATAAAAAAGTTTTTCTTTCCACGTTTCAGGGCGTGTTCGCGAATCGCAGGCGCAAATGTTTCCCAAAACGAGTATTCAACGTGTTTAAGCGTGTCGATTCTAAACCCATCGCAGTCAGTTACGTCAATCCAATACGAAAATACTTTAATCATTGCGGCTCTAACATCGTCGCGTTCCGTCGCAATATCTTTTAGACCGCCAGGAAAATCGGCGAGCAGTGTCTGGTCGTTTTGGTAGTAGTCGCGAGCTTTCCCGTCGATGAATGGTCCCGCATTTCCGTCGGCTAGCGTCAACCTGTGTTGGTACGGCGGGCGCAGCAAATTTCCATCCTTATCAAACTGACTATCCCAGTCAAACACGCGTCCTCGTTTGTGATACCAATCGGGATTTGCAAAACCGAGCCGCTCCGCCGACGTCGTAATTTGCCCATCGCCGTTGAGGTCGATATTTCGCGGTCCAGGCGCAACGCGATTGATGCGCGGCATATCAAAAAACACAATCGGCGCAGCCCCCGCTAGTCCCATACTCGTAAAAGCCTGAATTCCTTGTGGCTGCCAATCGGGATCAAACTCGGTAACGCGGCTCAAATCCGATACATTACACAAAATCGGCTGGCCATCGGCATCCGTCACAAGTTCGCCTTTATCGTTGATACGCAGAATTTTACCCGACGAATCACGCACGCAACGATATTTATCACGCGCATTCCCTGGCATTTCCGCACCCGACCCACTCAACCACTCTTGCGCTGTACCATTCATATTGATGTCATAGAAAAACACCTGCCCCACATGATTGGTCACGATATCCAGAATCAGCTTCATCCCCCGCTTATGCAGCGCGTCGCTCAAACGCCGTAAATCAGCCAAATTCCCAAAATGAGGATTGTGCTTCAAAAAATCCTGCGTCCAATAGCCGTGATACGACGCAAAATCCGCGTCCTCCTCGACATTCTTAACCACGGGCGAAATCCACAGCGCCGTCACCCCGAGCTCTTCAAGGTAGTCCAGCTTGTCAATAATTCCCTGCCAATCACCGCCATGATAGCGACCGAGCGTACGCGTATCAACATTAAAATTATTGTTCACATCTCCGTCATAAAAGCGATCCGTAATCACCTGATAAATAACCTCATCGCGCCAATCGCCGACGTGCGTCGCAAGTTTGACGTTCGCTTCATCGGGTTTCGTCGGAATCGAATCAACTTCGACGCAAGCGCTAAAAAGAAGCACAATCGCCGAAAATATCATCATTATTATGTTTTTTTGACTTCGCATCACGATTTATTCCTCGTTCATTACGGTCGTTTGTATTCTTTTTTTGAAGGGGGTGCACCCCCTACGCGCGGGCTTCCTCGAAAAATTCGCTAATGAGCGAGGATTTTGTGCTGTGTTTCGCCTATTCGTCGAACCACAGCACAAAATGCGCTCATTGCGACTTTTTCTCAGCGATCCCGCGCTACCCCCCAAAGATGGCGTTATAGATCGTCCCAGCGCTCTGCCTGTGCAGCGCGTCGCCGTTCATGGGAGTCTTCCTGAATTTCGACGTCCAGAGCGCGCAACGAAACGAGTGCTGCCCAGTATTTTTCGATGATGGAGGGGGCAAACTTTCCATCTATAAAATAGAGCGGCGTTTTGTAGGCGGGAACATCGCAGGGCAGACCCTCGTCTTTCATAAAACGCTCTATGGCCGGCGAGATTTCGACGAGAATGGCCCAGACTTCGGGGTTGCCTTCTAAGGTTTTGGCGTCCCCAGCCTTAGCTTCTGCGTTCGTCCACAGATCAAGACTTGCATTGAGTTTAGCGATGCTGTTTTTTCCGAGTCTATCTGTAAACTGGTGTAGGCGTTGCTTAAAACCCGTGATCTGCTCATCACTGCGCGATTCCGCAAAATCGAGATCGTCTATAAAGGCTTTGCGCGCCGTTCGCATAGCAAAACTGGGTATGTCTTTTTGCAAGAGCTCGCTCAGCTCTAGTACTAAAGCCTGAATACGATTGAGGAGTTCTGTTCTTTTTTCGCTTAATACAGTTGATTTATTTTCACTCATGTTCCGCTCCTTGTAAAGAATCCATCAAACTTTCCTGCTCTCATTATGGCTTATAGCGTCGAATGCGTCAACGTCGTGTCTTGCGTGGATTGCAGAGAAGCCTAGAATTTACATACGCGAAAGCAAACGATGCAAGGGGGCTGAGCGCTGCGAGGAGCGTAGAGCTCAAGGGGGTAGCGCGGGATCGCCTTGGAAAATGCGCTACGAACGCATATTGTGCGGTGGATGCGCGATTAGCAAATACACCGCACAATATTTCGCGTTCGTTGTCGCATTTTACGAGGAAGCCCGCGCGTAGGGGGCTTGCCCCCAACAAAAAAATAAAAATCCGATTACATAGGCTATGGCTAAAGATCGAGGTCGGAGGCGGATGTCGCATGTTCCTTGATAAAGCGAAAACGCGATTCGGCGGATCTGCCCATGAGTTCGCTGAGCAGCGCGTCGGTTTGGGTTTCGTCTTCGGGCGCCACGCGAACCTGTAGGAGGCGGCGCGTTTTGGGATTGAGGGTGGTGTCGTAGAGGGTTTTGGGATTCATTTCGCCGAGGCCCTTGAAGCGAGTAATTTGGACGTCTTCGGCGCGTTTTTTTGCCTTGCGCAAAACGGCGTCGCGCTCTTTGTCGTCGAGTACCCAATGGGTATTTTTGCCAATGTCTATGCGATAAAGGGGGGGCTGGGCAATGTAGACGTGGCCGCAATCGATGAGGGGGCGGAGGTGTCGGTAGAGGAAAGTGAGTAAGAGTGTCGAAATGTGGTGGCCGTCGCTATCGGCGTCCATCATGAGAATGACTTTGTGGTAGCGTAGGCGGTCGAGCTTGCAGTCTTTGCCCATGTTGCAGCCGAGTGCGTTTGCGATGTCGCTTAACTCCCTGTTTTGCATGACTTTTGCCATGCTCGCCTGCTCAGCGTTGAGTACCTTGCCGCGCAAGGGGAGGATCGCTTGTGTCATTCTGTCGCGACCTTGTTTAGCGGAGCCGCCAGCGGAATCGCCCTCGACCAAGAAAAGCTCGCTTGTTGCGGGGTTGTTGGATGAGCAATCGGCGAGTTTGCCGGGGAGGTTGAGCTTGCGGGAGCTGCGAGAGCGCTCTTGGACGCTGAGGGCGGCTTGTCGTGAGGCTTGGCGAGCGCGAGCGGCTAAGACAATTTTGGCGGCGATCTCTTGGCTGGATTTTGGGTGCAGGTTTAAGTAGAGTTCAAGCTCGTTTTTAACCGCGTTTGAGATCCAGCTGCGAACTTCGGGGTTGCCAAGTCTGCCTTTGGTTTGGCCTTGGAATTGGGGGTTACTCATAAAGAGGCTGATGGCTGCAAAAAAGCCTTCGCGCGTGTCTTCGGACGTAATGTTGACGCCGCGGGGAACCAAATCGTGGTTATCCATATAGGTTTTGAGCGCGCGCTGCACGCCTTCGCGTAGCCCCGCTTCGTGCGTTCCGCCGTCGGGTGTGGGGATGGCGTTGACAAAGCTTGCCAGCGATTCTTTTGAGCCCTCGCACCAACAAACGGCTATATCTACGCGGCCGCCCTCGTCGTCTTCACGCTGGAAACTACAAAACTCGCTGTTGATCATGCTGGTTTTGTGTTGGGCGATCATGTTTTGGAGCATATCAGATAGGCCACCCTCAAAACGGAATTTGAATCGTTCGCGCTCTTTTTTATCTTCGTAAACAATCTCTAGACCGCGTAACAAATACGCTTTTGCCTCTAAACGCTCGCGAATGAGTTCGCTGTCAAAGTGTATGTCCTCGAAGATCGCGTCATCTGGCTTAAAGAACACTTCAGTTCCAGTCCAGCGACTGTTGCCAGTGCGCTTTACTTTGTCTTGGGGCTGACCGCGACGATACTTTTGCTCAAACACCCCACCGTCGCGTTGAACCCGCACATGAAATTCACTCGATAAGGCGTTGACCACGCTGGATCCTACTCCGTGTAGACCACCTGAAGTTTTGTAGTTATTTTGGTTAAACTTCCCGCCAGCGTGTAGGCGAGTAAGGATCACTTGTAGAACGCTTTCTTTGACTTGGGGGTGTTCATCGACGGGGATTCCGCGCCCATCGTCGCTTACCGTGATCGAGCAGCCGTCTTCATGTAGCGTCACGCCGATGCGGCCAGCATAGCCGTTCATCGCTTCGTCGATAGCGTTGTCTAGAATTTCCCACAATAGGTGGTGCAACCCCGCCTTTCCTGTTGAACCGATGTACATGCCCGGGCGAAGTCTAACCGCGTCTAAGCCTTCTAAAATTTCTATATCTTTAGCCGAATAACCTTGAGCCATCTACACTCCTATGCTTCTCCCCCCCCCGCGTAATTCCTAACGCATTGTCTATTGGCTTGCAAATAAATACTGCTAGTTTTCGTGCAAGATTCTGCGAAGCATCTATACATGCATCTTGAATTTAGCTGGATTGCTCTATAAGTTTAGTATGAATAAGCAAAGTTGAGTTTTTGCTTAAACCTAAGCTTATGCGCAAGCCCGCTAAAAAGAACTTATAAAATGCAGAAAATACTCATTTTAACCGTATTAATATCTTGCTTGACGCTGCTCTCCTGCAGAGGCGATTACCCAGATTATGTCTCTGGCAATGACAGCGTCATTCTGTATAGCCAAGTTGGCGCCGAAGACCGCATCCAAGCGCCATGGAAACCAAGCGCTTTGTTTGTGCGCGCAAACGGTGATATCGTTTACGCCGATGCAGCCACACGAAGTATACGATTATTCGAGCAAAAAAGCAAAACCGCGCGAAGCCTCGTAGAGCTATCTGCCTATGAACACGAAATGGGTGAAGCGCTCAGTTTTAGCGCAGCATGGGCATATTATCTCGAAGAGATTGCCGCCGACATCGTCATACTTGCCACCCCACACAGACGCCCCGCAATGATCGATTTGCGAACGCAGGGAGTGTATTTTATGGGAGCGGAGCCTGCTCATAAGGGTCAAAAACCTAGTGACGGCTTAGCCCTAGCGATGCTCGATTTCTCGGAACTTTGTGGCATGGGATTTGTGGAAGGTGCGCTGTACTTTGCCTTTCCCGACGCGATCTACAAAACTGAACTTCCCGATGAAGGGCTCCATGCCTTCCAAGCCCAAAAACTTATAAAACTCGCGGGTAACGTCGATGGGGAGCGATTTAATCATGGAAACGCTAATCACTACAAATTCGATTTTGCTGCATGGACATCCATTATAGAATGGGATGGCGGGATACTCTTTGGGGAATACAACGCCATCACTTATCTTAAAGCTGGAAAAATACTGCGATTTTTAGGCGACGGTGTAAACGTTGGAAGTAATATCGCATTTGAAGAGTTCTCTGGGCGCTATATTCCGCTGAATATCAATCTCGTTAGAATCGGGAATAGCGTTTTTTTACCCTACGGCGGCATGCGAATAAGTTTGCTAGAGCTAACGATTGAAGTGCTCAACGCCGAGACAGGCATTGGGAGAGGCCTTGTGGAGGAACATGTGTTATTCAGCCAAGTCCAAGCGATCGCAGTGCAAGACCACAATAGCATTGTTTTGAGTGACTCAACGGTTGGTAGGCTTGCGCGCTGGAGCCGAAGCACTAACGAAGTTCATACACTTTATGGCCCCGAACATAGCGATGAGCGCAAGGAAATTGGCGATGAAAACGCCAATAACCCGTACAGGCTAAACGCCTTACTCGGCCCGCAGTCTGTGGTCGTGCTTTACGGTGGCATACTTTTGCTAGTACACGAACCTTTGCTCTCGCGTGTTTCGCAGCTGCTACAAAGCAATGATAGTTGGCATGTTTCACCGATTTGGAAACTATCAGATGGTAGCGCGCTCTCATTGATGGTTTCTGATTTTGAACAACTGTTTTACGCCGTCGAACATAGCACACTATATCGCCTCTATTTCGGGGACGGAGATGAAGCTTCTGTCAAGCAAATGAGACTGTTCCTCAAAGCCAACGATTACATGGGGGTACCCAACATGGCTTCCATTATCAAATTTCCCGAGAAGGAAGAGTACAAAATTCATCGAACAAAAAACGCCTTTCTACTTCATTTTTCAAACAAACTGCGAAGTATCGTGTGGAGTTTAGATGATAATATGGTGACGATCGAAAATGATCCGCAGTACGGTTTTTGTATTCCGCAATCCGCCACCAACTCGACGTGTTTATCGACCTCGCTCGATATGCGCGCTGTAGACTCCATAGAGGGACACGGCGATCTACGTGCCGCCATCGTTAGCGATGCTGCGGATCACACGCTCATACTTATCGGAAACGTCGCTCAAACTGAGCTTAGCTTCCTCGGGAAAACACTATCCTCGCGTCGTTATGTCATTCTTGCTGGTGGCGGCGACGCGAAAATTGATGCTGCAACGCCGCTGCGCGAGAGCAAGATAAGCAAAAATACTCGGCTCTTCCTCAACGATAACGCCCTATACGCTGCCGTTCCCAACGATTTGGGGCACTACACGTTTTGGAGAGCAACAAAGGAAGATCTTTGGCAGCCAACGCGAGAACCTTGCTCTAAAGCGCCCGCAGGCCAAGTCGAAAGCTTCGCCGTACTCAAGATAGAAAAAGAAGAAGAACTCCATATCGCTCAAGTCGAGGAAGAACTTTACGCTTGTAGTAGTCATACGGTTTTCGTTGCCGATATCGCAGTGTCATCGACTTGGATTAACATCAATACGCAAATCAGCGCTTGGGACGCCGTTGAACTCGCCAGTTCTGCACTCAATCTTCCCAACGCAACCGCCGCCTTGGCGGTGCAAAAATCCGAAAAAATGACTTTATACCCTATCTCAAAATCGCCAAACATGAGCCAGCAGATCAGCACCATGCCACCCGATAAAAGCGTAGCGCTTAATCTCATCTACGATAAACTTTATGCAGCGTTCTCCAGCAATAACGAAATGTTTCTATGGAAAATCGGAGAATCTGAAGCCAATTACGTCATGGGCAGCGGTAATGCTCTCCCAAAACAAACAAGCTTAGACAAATTTGTTCCTGGCAAAAAACCTAAAGCCATAGCGTTGGACGAAGAGCGAAACCTATACTTACTTATGCAGGACAGCTCCGCACTTTGGCGCATTGACGCCGATGAAAACTTTGATCTTAGCCCTCAAGCTCACGTCCAGCTTCTCGCCCTCGACCCCGCGATCAACAACGAAGAACTCCAACTCGCTGTGTCGAAGAAGAAAAAAATCGCACTCGTTGGTAGCGGAAAAGTATATTATTTAAAGGCGGAATTTAACGATTTAGCGAAACAGCTCGCGATGAGCGATGAACGCTTTGCTAAGACGCGTAGTGCCACATTCGTGGGCGAAAAGCTCGTCGTTTGGAGCGATGCTGGCTTATTCAAAATCGACGAAAAACACCGAATTACAACGATCTACGACGCTCAAGCCTTCGAGGCTAGTGGCGTCGTCTTTAAACTCGCGGCAAAATATATTGTGCATCCCAATATGGTTTCAGCTGCAAACGGGCGAGCCGTCCTCATTCCAAGCTTTTGGAAGAACGCGATACTCCAAATCGCCGTGCCTTAAACGAGCTTTTGTGGGGCGCTCTTCGTCTCGTTCTGCAAAAGCTAAGAGCGTAGAATCTTGGATGCCCCCCTGATGAAAAGGTTAAATTAAGGGATTTTAGCTAAAGATAACAATCAGCTTAAGGTAATTTATATTTGCATATTTGTCTTGATCTAAGATTTTTTATAGTGACGTAACTGAAGGAGTTTAAGTATGAGATATTTAGTATTCATAGGTTTTTCCCTTATGCTGCTTTCTTGTTCGGTATCGACAGAAGAGAATAGTCTGGGGCGAGAGAGTGGTATCATTCTAGAGAGTGAAAACGCGCAGAGTTTTAGCTTTAAGCTAGCAAAACACTATGACTGTTCTGAGCCAGAGCGACAAAAAAAACAAGTTAGACGAGAATAGTCTCAACAAACTACGTGAAAACTACGAATTAGCCCTTGCACGAAATCAAAAAACGAACGCAGCATTTATATTTTCACTGACAGATCGTAGTTGCATTGATTCGCATCCTTATCCATGTCAGGACGATCCACGGTGTAATGTTGAACTTGAGGATCTGCGTAAAGTTATGCGAGAGCGTATGCTTTGTATTGCTGAGAGCCAAGTATGTCCTACCAAGGAATGTAGTCTTTTAGGAGGCCAATACATTGAGAGTTATAGCACGGCGGCTTTTGTCTGTTCGCTTGATTTAGAGTCCGCCCTTAAAATCTTGGAGCGCAGTGATGTAGCCACCATAGAACTGGCAGATATCGTTGAAGTGGATCCTTAATCAGCCAAAATTTTTTAGGAACGGCTAGGAAGCCACCCATTCATTGAGTGGCCGTCCTCCCTTCAAAAAGAAACTCTTTTTAGGTACATTTGGAAAAAAACCGTCTTTCCACGACTTTGACGGTAGAAACGCGCAAATTAAGTATCTACAAGGTTTTAGAAAATCCCGTGGGCACTACACATTTTTAACTTTACGATACCTTTGCACGTTTCAAAACTGTGAGTTTAATTTTACAAAACGATGCAATTATTGACAATAATGAGACTTTTTGTAGAGAAGTAAAAGCTCATAATGCGAATAAAATAAGTCAAATAGAAGATGGAAAGGCAGTTTATTCTTAAAAGCCTTAAAGAACGCCTTCTTTCTTTGGAGGGTGAGGGGTCTTTCTTGTTGCACAAGAAAGAAAGACCCTCCGCAATCGTGTAAAGCTCTCTCTATTCGATTTCTACCGTCAAAGTCGGGAAAATCGATGAAAAAGACCATATTACAACGATCTACGACGCCCAAGCCTTCGAGGCCAGTGGCGTCGTATTTCGGCTCGCCGCCAAATACATCGTACATCCCAATATGGTTGCAGCAGCAAACGAACGCGCCGTTATTATTCCAAGTATCTGCAAGAACGCGATACTCCAAATCGCCGTGCCGTAAATGTCGCACCAACAGCACTGCGCGCTTTGCGCGCCCCCTCACCCCTAAACTATCTTACGTCGCTGCCATCTATTATGATAGGGATATTCTTTAAGCGCCACAATTCGGGTGGGGCTGCAAAGCGCATATCGCCACCCAGCATGAAGCGTTTGATCGTCGTTTCGATCATGCGATCAAAGGCAGCATTACCGCTTTTACGCTCGAACTCCCAGCCCCAAACTGAGCCGTTGTCTCCGATTTTGATGCGAATGCGCGCCTTTAGCGAATTTAATTCGCTTTTCTGGATAGAAGCTGGTGCATTCATCGTGTTATCGAGCTTTGCCTTTACTTTTTGTAGGTAGGGATCGCCTTTGCCCGTAGCCGATTTGGAGTGGCGCGAGCCATCCGCAGAGCCGCCAGGGTCTACGTCGCTAATAGGGCGCGCTGGATCGAAATCACTGGCAATGGCGAGTAAATCGTCGATTTTGGGGGCGTTGGTTTTAACTTTTTTGTCGGAGGCTTTAGCCTCAGTTTTTGTGGTGCTAATCACGTTTTCGCGCGTTTGCTCAGGTACATTAATAATGCGCGGTAGCGCGGTTCTACGCACTTCGGCGCCTAGCCGCGGAGCCTCGACTATGCCGACGTCCTGCAATATGGGTAGATTTTCTTCCTCCGAGCAAGAGCAGCTCTCGCGTTGTGCAGCAACGACGGGGTTTTGGCTGGCATCAACCAGTATCATAGTTAGACCCTCAAGCAGCAACGGCGAGAGGCGGACATCGCGAAATGCCCCACCGCAGACACGCTCTTCGGCCTCTTGCCAGTTGCTGGCGTTTACTTGGACTTGAAAAATGCGCCCAGCTTCGATGTAGCGGCAATGCAGGCTTTGCTGAGGTGTTTCGAGGATTAATTCTTGCGGCGCCGAAGACGAGGTCAAGACGACTAGCCCCACGATCAAGCCGTGTATTGCTAGCGTTATACCAAAACTAGCTAGTTGTGCTGCTGTCGAACTACGCTTAGCCATGAGAAGACCTCAATATAATAGTAAAACGCAATAAAATTTAATTTCCTAAAATTAATCGCGTGATTTTGTTAAATTGCTAGAATTAGCAGCAAAACCACGAAAACATGATGGCGATAACTGTGAAAATATAGCCTAATTTCGCTCTGCCGCCAAAGCATTACGAAATGCGGGATCTGTAACGATATCAACAGATTCCAAGCCAACACGTCGAAGTTCTTGCATAACCCCCGAAACAAAACCATAAGGCACATCGGCATCGGCTTGCAAATAGAGGCCTTCTTTGAGCAAACGCTGATTATTCTTGAGTGTGTCCTTGATCCGATCAAAGCAAGCTTGCCATGCACTAGCAGATTTTGCCCCTACCATCGAGGAGCAGTCTGCAATTGGCTCTTGCCCAGCCGCATTCGACAAACCACGGACTACAAAAATCCGCAGTCGTTTATCGATAACAACAACCAACTTCGATGTTTCGGGATCAGCGAGATAGGGATTGTCAGGTGTAACTGGAAGGTTCAGCGATACCAAAGACTGCGTCTTCTCTTGGACGGAGTCCTGCTGCTGTCGCTTTGCCTTATTTTGCTCTGCAATGGCTGTGGTTACCATAAAGATAATCAGCAGCACGAGCAACACATCGACAAGCGGCGTTACGTTGATATCACTGAGTTTCCCGAGCGCCATCCTAACCGCCTACTTAAAGAAGTTTCGCTTCACTATATTGAGAAAATCGTTAGAAAAGCTCTCCATATCCGCTGAGAGCACCTTCAATTTTTGCCCAAAATAGTTGTACGCCATAACCGATGGAATCGCCGCCAAAAGCCCAATAGCCGTGGCAATGAGCGCTTCGGCA
>Ga0265293_10005344_pt1 | contig 21558 bp, 17 predicted proteins | sample Munlanlewell138R_FD_192505 | JGI IMG/M metagenome (GOLD analysis project Ga0265293, IMG submission 192505) | Leachate microbial communities from a municipal landfill in Southern Ontario, Canada - Leachate well 138R | ecosystem: Engineered > Solid waste > Landfill > Unclassified | place: Canada... | reverse complement strand
GATTCACGACTATAATTTCCAAAAAGAGAAAAAGATTCGAGCGGATACTGCGCCAAAAACTTTTATAAGAGAAGTTTTTGCAAGTGGTACACAGGTATTTAAACAGAGTGAAGTGGTAAATAACACGAGTACAAAGGTAGTATTAAAATATAATAGCAATAGTATAGAGTTTAAATTTGGTGCCCTGAACTATGCGGACCCCTTGCGGCTGTTCTATAAATATCGCTTACTTGGATTTGAAGACTCCTGGAATGTAGATTTTAATCTTCGCGCGGCAACATATACAAACTTGAAGCCAGGGAGTTACACATTCGAAGTGTTAGCAAAATCTATGAGGTCTGAGTGGAGCGAAGTGCCATCAAAATTTGAAGTTGTTATAGAAAAGCCATTCTGGTTAACACTTTGGTTCTTAGTAATAGTATTATTATCGCTAGGTTTGTTAGTGGTATTATATATTCATGTGAGGATTGGGCAATTAGAAAAGAAAAAATTAAAGCAGTTAGTTGATGAACAGACGAATGAGCTTACAGAAGCTTTATCAGAGAAAGAGGTTCTGATTAAAGAAATTCATCATAGGGTTAAAAATAACCTAGCTGTAATTTCTGGTTTGTTACAATTACAAACTTTTCAAAGTAAAAATGAAGATGTAACTAAAGCTTTAGTAGATAGTCAAAATCGTATTCAGTCAATAGCTTTGGTGCATGAAATGCTTTACCAAAGTGAAACGCTCGCTTATATTGACTATGGCGCTTATATCAATTCTTTGCTGAAAAAAATTAAGGAGATGTACCAGTCGGGGGAGAAAAACATTGAGCTAATATCAGAAATAGATCCATTCTCATTGAATATAAATCAAGCTATTTCCAGTTCACTTCTTATAAATGAGGTATTAGTAAACGCATTTAAACATGCATTTACTAATCAAAATGAAGGTGTAGTTTCTGTAAAAGGTGGGGTTTCTGGAGATATTGTTACTTTAATAATTGCAGATAACGGCAAGGGTATAAATGAGGAAGAATTCTACAGTGCCCCCTCATTAGGTGCTACGCTCATAAAAACATTAGCAAACCAACTGCGTGGCGAGATTAAGATTTCTGAGCCTACTAAAGGCACTGGAGCCATATTTACAATCGCTTTTAAAAAAGAGATGAACTCCTAGTTCATAAAAACACTGCCTTTAAACGACTATTTATTTTTGAATTTTTGAATGAAGTTTTTAGTGTATTCTGAAAGAACTAAACGCCCACTTATCTCGGCTCTTTGCTCTAATAAGTTATCCCACTCGTAGGCATCTTTCCAGAGAACTTGTTTCAGTTCAAGCATGGCTTCGGGACTGCTTTTAGCTAGTTGAGTTGCCAACGCTGAAATTGCTTCATCTAATGCCGCGGTAGTTTCATGCACTTGATTAAATAGGCCATGCTCTAAGGCCCAGTCAGATGAATACCAGTTTGTAGCATCTATGGCAAGAGCTGCAAATGCAGAAGTTCCAACTTTACGTTCAACCGCTGGTCCAACCACGAAGGGACCAATTCCCAAAGCAAGCTCACTAAGTTTTATAGAGGAACCAGCTTTTGCAAAAGTATAATCACCCGCTGAAGCAATGCCTACACCACCGCCCACAGTTTTACCATGTACACGTACTATTATTAATTTTTGGGAAGTGCGCATTGCATTTAAAACGAGTGCAAAACCTGAGAAAAACTCCTTTCCAGTTTCAAAGTCTTCAATTGCTATAAGCTCATCGAAAGAAGCACCAGCACAAAAAGCTCCTTCGCCTGTGCTTTTAATAACTATCACATTTATATCAACATTTGCACCTGCCTCGGTAATAGTATTAGCAAGTTTACGCAGTATAGCCCCCGGTAATGAATTCCCTTTGGGATGATAAAACTCAATTGTTCCAATGTGATTTTCGATGGATAAATGTACGGCTCCGTTTTGGTCAGACATGGTTGTATTTATGTGATTGATTGAGGTATTTGGGTTATGTGAAGTTAGGGAATAGAATTCAGAATACAGAAGTCAGAACTCAGAATTCAGAATGATTTATAAACAGCTAGCATACTACTGATTGTGTCAAAGATGGTGGCAAATAAACGAAGAATAATCCACATCACACTTACTACTTAATTACATAGAGTACAACTTTTCTGTATTCTGTATTCTTTCTTCAAGAAATTGATTTCATAATAGCCTTTGAGTAGCCATTTAAAAGTTTACTTACTTCTTGAATAGCCACATTTAAATGATGACTATCGCCATAGCCCAAATCTTTAGCTAAAAGGATATAATATCGGCATTCCTCTAAAGAACCATGGGAAATATTCAAAAATCTAAGTTTATCTTTTTCGCCTTTCTTTTTAAAACCTTCAGCAATATTAGCGGCAATAGAAATACTTGCTCTTCTAAATTGTGAAGTCAAACCATAAAGCTCATGCTTTGGAAACTGTTTGGTATAGACATAAGTCTCTAGCACAAATTGATGTGCCTTCTGCCAAACCACCAAGTCTTGAAAAGATGTTGCTGGATTTCTCATGTTAGAAACCTCTTTATATATGAGTTAAAGTTCTAATTATATTTAGAATACAGAATACAGAACTCAGAATAATTTTCAAACAGCTAGACTACTACTTGATTGTATAAAGGATATGGCAAATAAACGTAGAAAAATCCACATTACACTTGCTTGTTAATTATATAGGGCACATTTTTTCTGACTTCTGACTTCTGACTTCTGACTTCTGACTTCTGACTTCTGACTTCTGACTTCTGACTTCTGACTTCTGACTTCTGACTTCTAATCCTCATCAATATCTAAGCGATTTTTTCTTTTCACTAAGGTTAGGATGGTATATTCGGCCACTAGAACCTCTTCTTGATTTCGAACTTCTACATCCCAATACACAACCCCAAATGGAAACATATCAACTTCACGCTTTTGGCGGACGGTTTTACGTTTCACAATTAGTTTGGCTTGAATAGTATCGCCAGGATAAACAGGAGCGAGGAAACTCAGACTTTCTAATCCATAATTTAACATCACAGGACCTTCATCGGGATGAATGAATAAACCTGCTGCTGCTGAAAGAACGAAATATCCATGAGCTACGATTTTACCAAACTGAGAACGAGCTGCAGCTTCAGGATTCGTATGTGCATAAAAAGTATCGCCCGTTAAATCTGCAAAGTCTTCCACATCTTGGTCGGTAACCGTTCTTTTTTCAGTGAGATGAGCTTGGCCAATTTCAATCTCTTCAAAAAACAATTTGAATGGATGTTTTGGTGGAGCTTGTGTTTCTGCGCCCTTTACATTTTGTTGAACAATATTTCTTAGCGTAGTAGGGGAACCTTGAAGCGCAATACGTTGCATATTATGTAAAACAGCACGTGCGCCACCTAATTCTTGTCCGCCACCAGCACGGCCAGGACCACCGTGTACCATGTGCGGCATTGGGGAACCGTGACCTGTAGATTCGCCAGCAGAGAATTTATTGATAACCATAAAACGTCCATGATATGGTGCACATCCTAATGTGATTTTAGCAGCAATATCATCATCGGCGGTAAAAAGGGAAGCAACAAGTGAACCATCCGATTTGTTAGCAATGTTGATGGCATCTTCAACAGAGTCGTACGGCATAATGGTTGTAAGTGGACCAAAAGCCTCGATATTATGTACTTCATCTACCAGCATTGGTTGGTGACAAAGTAGCACCTTTGGGCTTGCATAAGCACCCTTTTGCGTGCCGTTGGAATAAATGGTTTCGGTTACATCTGAAAGTGTAGCGAGCTGTTGACTAAATCTTTGGGATTGAAGTTCTGATGCCAAAGGTCCCATGCGAGTTTCTTTTGCACCAGGATCGCCAATTGTTGTTTTAGATAAAAAGTTCTTTAGTGCTTCTGCAACATCTTCAACTCTTTCAAGAGGTACAATAGTTCTGCGGATAGCTGTACATTTTTGACCTGTTTTTACGGTCATCTCCATTCCAACTTCTTTAATAAAAAGCTTGAATTCTTCCATATCTGGGGTTACATCTGGACCTAAAATAGATGCGTTTAAGGAATCAGCCTCCAAGTTAAATTGAATGCTATTAGCAAGAATGTTGGGATGCGATTTTAGCATTTTTCCAGTATGTGCTGAACCAGTAAATGAAACAGAATCTTGGCTGTTTAGATGGTCTAGCAGATCACCAGGTTTGTCGGCAGCAAGGAATTGTACACTTCCTTCTGGCAGAATGTTCGACTCAATAATATCTTTAAAAACGGCATAAGCTAAATAGGAACCCACTGGCGAGGGTTTAATTAAGCATGGAAGTCCAGCCATAATTGCTGGAGCAAGCTTTTCTACCATTCCCCAAACAGGAAAATTAAAAGCGTTTATTTGTACAGCAACCCCGTGCTTAGGCACACAAATATGTTGGCCAACAAAAGTACCGCCACGTGAAAGTCGTTCGGTTCCACCTTCCACATGAAATGGGAGATCTGAAAGTTCTCGGCGAGCTTTACTAGAAAGCACAAACATGGAGCCAAAACCGCCTTCAATATCAATCCATGAGTCTTTTCGAGTTGCACCAGTGTGGGTAGAAAGTTTGTAATAAGCTTCCTTGCGCTCCATTAAATAAGCAGCTAAAAACTTAATCTTAAAAGCACGTTGATGAATGGTTAGCTCGCGGAGGGCTGGTCCACCAACTGTTCGTCCATATTCTAAAGCAGCTTTATAATCGATGTCAGCTTCAATAAGTTGAGCGATGGGTTTGCCGGTTACAGCACTGATTAGATCAGTTTTTTCACCTTTATTGTGCCATTTTCCTTCAGTGTAACTTAATACATTCATGATTGTTCGATTTAAAGCTTTTTAAAAGTCATTCGATGGATAGAATTCAGTATTCTGAGTTCTTATAACAAGCCAAAATATACAGTGAAAGGTGGGTAAAGCAAAGAAAATAGAGGGATTGGACTAGGTTTTACAACTCAACGGAAAGGTTTTGAAGTTAACCAGCCAATTCCATAACTAGGAAGAAAACTTAGTAGACTTACTCGAAGTTTCACCCAGTCGTTTTGGATGATTGTCTTCTTCTTGTAACTCATCGAAGGCTTGCTGGAAAGTATGCATGAGCTCCATATATTTCTCTGAGTTTTCCATATCAGCTTCTAGTTTTCTGCTTTTCAAGCTTTCATTTGTAGCAACTTTGACAAATCTATAGAACTCAAACTGTACAATATTTTCATCATGTTCTAGGTAGATATTGCCTTGTCCATCCACTGATTTATAAACGAAGTCCGCTTTACCATACACATCTTGAACTCCATTCGAGTATTTGGAATAATCTTGTGGTTTAGCTTTTAGATAGCCAATTGCCTTTGCAATATTCCAACAAAATATCTTATCACCTTCACGCCAGTGCAAAATATCGGGATACCAAGTATGAGGAGCCTTCCCTTTCTTTTTATTTGTAAATAATCCCATCTATGCTACTAGTTTTAAAAATTGATTCAACTTGGGCATCAAGTATATGAAATAACGCTTGTAATGATAACGATTTTATTACTTTGATTTTTTATCGCCCCAAGTAGAGTAGTCTGATTCTTGAACTTTTCGAGATTCAGGGACTTCCCTTAATGGCTCACATTCTTTTAGGGTTTCGTGTAATTCTTTGGGAAGCCTTTGGTACCACCCAGTTCCTTCCGTTTTCCATTTCAACATTTCATCAGAAACATCTTTCACAATTCTAGCAGGATTCCCAACCACCACTTTTCTATCAGGGATCTGCATTCCTTCTTTTACAAAAGTCAGAGCCCCAACAATACAACCAGCACCGATCTTCACATTATCCATCACTACGGCATTCATCCCAATCAAACAATTAGCCCCTAAATGAGCGCCGTGAATAATGGCTCCATGGCCTACATGCGCACTTTCTTCCAATATAACCGTTACTCCAGGAAACATGTGGATGGTGCAATTTTCTTGAACGTTACATCCATCCTTAATTATGATTTTTCCAAAATCTCCACGAATTGCTGCTCCCGGACCTATATACACATCCTTTCCAATAATCACATTTCCTATTACTGCCGCAAGCGGATGAATAAAAGCACTTTCGTGTATAACAGGTTTGTATCCTTTGTATTCGTATATCATTTTGTGAATTAGTGATTAAGGGACTAGGAATTAAGGGACTAGGGAATTGAGGAACTGGGGATTTAGGGAATTAGGATATTGAGTAATTAGAATAGGATTTATAAAATTAAAAGGATCAGTTTTTGGTCTTTTCTTTTTTTAAATAGGAAATATATCCATTTAGAATCTTAAGGCAATCTTTTAACAGAATAATCAGCTGATCGTATTCTTCTTTTTGAATGTAACCTTCGTCAAGGGCACAAATTAGATGTTCTTGTGTCTCATAGAGTGAACCTCTTGCTTGCCTACAAAAGTGTATTGTTTCCTGGAAATAAAACCTACCATAACCTTCGGCAATATTTGCGGCAACTGATCTTGAAGAACGTAGGATTTGGTTTTTGAGCTTATACCTCTCTTCATCAGGAAGTGTTTTAGCAAATTTTGAAATAGCAATTCGCAATTCACGTGCTTTTTTCCAAGTCTCTAAATTTTCTAACTCATACATAACTGTGCTGATTACTTATTTCCCAAATTACTCAATCCCTTAATCCCTAGTCCCTCAATTCCTAAACTTTCTCCAAAACAACAGCAAAACCTTGTCCAACACCTACGCAAAGAGTACAGAGAGCATATTTTGCTTCTGCTTTTTCGTGAAGTTCGATGGTTGCAGTTTGAAGGAGTCGTGCACCCGTCATTCCGAGGGGATGTCCGAGTGCGATAGCGCCACCATTTGGGTTTAATCTAGCATCATCATCTGCAAGACCTAGAGTTCGGGTTACACCTAGTGATTGTCCTGCAAAAGCCTCATTAAGTTCGATTACGTCCATATCTTCGAGTGTAAGACCTGCACGTTTTAATGCTTTTAAACTCGCTTCAACTGGACCTAGACCCATAATTCGAGGTTCAATCCCCGATGCGGCTGATGAAACGATTCGTGTTTTTGGTTTCAAGACATATTTTTTAACGGCATCATCTGAAGCGATAAGTAGGGCAGCAGCGCCATCGTTTAAACCAGAAGCATTTCCTGCGGTTACGCTTCCATCTTTGCGAAATGCTGGACGGAGTTTAGCTAGAATCTCTGCAGTGGTGCCAGAGCGAATGAATTCATCATCTTTAAAAATGAAAGGATCCCCTTTGCGTTGAGGTATTTCAACAGGAATGATTTCCTTTGCAAGCCGACCAGAGCTTTGGGCTTTAGCTGCTTTTTGTTGGCTCCAAGCCGCAAATTTATCTTGATCTTCTCGACTAATCTTATGTTGATCAACTACATTTTCGGCTGTCATTCCCATTCCATCGGTGCCGTACATTTCGTGCATTTTAGGATTTACAAATCGCCATCCAAAAGTAGAATCGTGCATTTCTGTAGTTCCAGAATAAGGCGATGCTCCTTTCCCTAAAACAATAGGCCCGCGAGTCATGTGTTCAACGCCGCCAGTTATAAATAAATCGCCTTCGCCCGCTTTAATAGCATGGAAAGCTCGCACGGTTGCACTCATTCCTGAAGCACAAAGTCGGTTTACGGTTTCACCAGGAACCGAGGTAGGAAGTCCTGCTAATAATGCCGCCATTCGCGCTACGTTTCTATTATCTTCGCCAGCTTGGTTAGCGCATCCAAAAATCACATCCTCAATAGCGGATTGATCAATTTCAGGATTCCTTTTCAATAACTCACGAATAGGAATTGCCGCCAAATCATCGGCTCTGACAGGAGATAATCCGCCTTTTAAATTCCCAATAGGAGTTCTAATTGCATCAATTATGTAAGCGTCGTGTTTAGACATAGGATTTAAGACTTAAGATGTAAGATTTTGGAAAATGGAGAGTTTTGGCATTAAGATAGATTTGTTTAAAAAAGTAAGGTCATTAGAAAATGTATTTAAATTTATGTCAAGTAGAGTACTAGAATATGCAGTTATGTTTCTACTAGTCTTATGTCTCATATCTTAAATCTTATTTCTAAAAACAGTGCCTCTAAATTCGGCTACGAGTTCATTTTTTTGGTTAGTGATTTTTACTTTATATACACCGATTGTTCTGCCATTCTGAATCTCTTCTGTTTCAGCAACTAGGATATCTCCAACAGAGACTTTCTTGGTATAGTTGATATTATTCTCGATTGCAACTGACATCCTACCTCGAGTATTTGATGCAAAAGCTAGGGCGCTATCGGCAAAAGCGAATGTAACTCCACCATGGCAAACACCAAAACCATTCACCATGTCGTCACGGATTTGCAAGGAGATCTTAGCATAACCGCCATTTATTTCTAATAATTCAATACCCAACCACTTCGAAAAAGCATCCTTCTCGAACATTTGGTCAACAATATCTTTTGGATTTGGTCTCATGGTGTCTAGAATTTAGTAGTGAGTGAGTGTCTTAGGTCTTATATCTTATGTCTAGATACTAAACATCAAGCTTTTTCGTAAAACTTCCTTCCTTCACGCACCATTCGTTTTAATAATGGATTGGGGCGATACCGTTCTTCTTGATACTCATTATGTAGATTATTCATGCTATCGAGCACTTTCGGAAGTCCAATTTCATCCGCCCAAGCCAGCAAACCCTTTGGGTAATTCACTCCATTTTGCATAGCCAAATCAACATCTTCAGCAGTGGTAATATTCATGAAAACAGCATCACAAGCTTCGTTAATTAGCATGGTGAGTACTCGGTTTAAAATGGCTGTGCCAAGAGCTTCATCTTTAATTGGCTGGGGATTTATAGCTCCTTCACGATAGTCATAAAAACCACGTTTTGATTTTCTACCCAACCAACCAGCTTCTACTAATCTCTTTTGAGTGAAGGAAGGTTTGAACCTTGGATCGAAATAAAACTCTTTAAAAACAGAGCTCGTTACCTCATAGTTAACATCGTGGCCTATTAAATCCATCAGCTCAAACGGCCCCATTCTAAACCCACCAATTTCTTTCATAGCCCAATCTATAGTGGCTACATCGGCAACGCCTTCTTCTAGAATTCGTAATGCTTCCCCATAAAAGGGGCGAGCGACACGATTCACAATAAATCCAGGTGCGTCTTTACTGGTGACAATAATCTTTCCCCAACTTTTAATAAGTGCTTTTGTAGTCTCAGCAACATCAGGATTTGTAGCTATTCCTGGAATAATTTCAACCAACTTCATCAGTGGTGCTGGATTGAAGAAATGAACTCCTATAAAACGCTCAGGTCTTTTTAGGGCAGAAGAAATAGAAGCAATGGATAATGAAGAAGTATTAGATGCGAGGATACAATCTCGTTTTACAATGCCCTCAAGGCGAGCAAAGACATCTTTTTTAATTTCTGGTTTTTCAATAACGGCTTCTATCACCAAGCCGCACTCACCAAACATGGTGATATTGTCCACAAATTGGATTCTACCAAGGATCTGATCCACTTCTTCTTGCGACATTCTGCCTTTCTCAACCTGGCGTGCAAGGATGCTTTGAAGTCCAGCCTCTGCTTTTTTAAGCTGTTCTTGAAACGCATCATAAACATATACTTGATGGCCATTTGTAGCAGCAACTTGAGCGATGCCCGTTCCCATGGTTCCGGCACCTACAATGCCGACAGTAATTTCTTGGTTTATCATAAAAAGCATTGATTAGATTCTATAAAATCGCTTCCAAGATAAAGAATTTGAGTTGTAATAACGTTTAAAAATAGGATACGAAGATAATTATGAAACGAAGTGTTACAATCACTTTTCGAAAAAATGCATGGAAGAGAAATCATACGGAATTTGATGTTTCCGTACTAAAAAATAATCTCTAAAACGCAGATGATTTTACTAAAATATTGGATTCGTTTGGAGCCTTAATTAAGCCGTTTATGGTAGAAGAAATTATAATAGTGGTAGGATTTTAAAATTTGTAAAAATCACGGGCAAATCGAATTGTTGATTTTGAATACATACTATTTCTTTACAATTAAAGCTAATTATTAAGGATTTTTTAATGCACACGATACCATGTTAAAATTGCAATTTATATCGCATACTAAATAATTGTTATAATTATAATTATATAATGTTTATGTGTTAGTGCTTCGAGATGATTTGTATAGCAGTTATTGTAAATTGTTTTAAATAAAATTATATAATTTTGAAATGCTAATTCTTATTTAGCATTATAGTGCCCAGCAACTACTAACTACTGCTACGATTTTCTCTACTACTGTCTACATCATTAAAGGCTTTGGGACGCCTGCTACTATGGAAGATTATAACTCAGAGGATTGCGATCTTTTACTACAAATTAAAACTGGAAATGAACAATCCTTTCGGTTGATATATGAAAAATTTCATAAGCCACTTTATCTTTTCGCTTTAAAATACCTACGTAGTAAAGAATTAGCAGAAGACGCAGTACACGATGTTTTTATAAAGCTTTGGAATAATAGGAAAAAGCTAGACACGTCTGGCTCACTAAAAGGATTTTTGTTTACAGCTACAAAAAATCATGTTCTTAATATGCTTAGAAATGATAAAGAAAAGATGAAAAAGCACATTTTACTTCAATACGAAGGAGATGTAAATAAGCAGATGCCAAATAACGTAAGCTCCTTATCGGAATATTGGGAGCTTTGCCAATTGGCTGTTTTACAGTTACCCGAAAGAAGACGTGAAGTTTTTGAGCTTCGCACTAATGACGGCCTAACAAATCAAGAAGTTGCCCAATATTTAGATATATCAGAGAATACGGTTAAGGTGCATTATTACAAGGCCACTAACTTTATCCGTGAATTTGTGAAGCAAAGTATAGCTAGAAAAACTGGTAGCTAGCCTCATTTTCTGAAAAGTTAAATAATAAGGAATTAAGGAATTGAGAGACTGGGAATTGGGGGGATTCAGGAGTCAGAACTCAGAATTCCAGAAGTTGACATCTCAAAACTCACACCTCATACCTACTTAAACCCCACCAACGAGACAAGGGGTTGCACCCTCTTGTCATCAATGACGAGCAGGAAATTGTATTTTGGATGGAAAATAAACCTGACTGGTTTAAAGCGATGATTTTGGAATGTGAGTTGAATTTAAAAAACCAGTCAGGTTTGTGATTTATGAACCACTCACTATTTGTCCTTTCGACCGGAGTGGAGAAATCTATTGAGTTATTACAAAGCCCATGAATCCATTCACACTTCATAGATTTCACTTCGTGGGAATCGCTTCGCTCGGTACTTGACTTCGCTTGCTTGCTTCGCCGCGCAATACCCCACTCGACAAAGTAAGAGAAACGACGTAAAAGTCATACCGCACCAAATAAAGTTATTGGTTAATTGTTAATTGGAACTCTAATTTATGACCGTAACCAATAATAAAATCCACTACGAATTGCCAAAGGCTTTAGCCCAATCCTTCACCCGGCAAGTAACTTTTCCAAAGTTTTATATATTTTTGAACTGATTTAAATCATCAATTTAACTTTGGAAAAGTTAGAAAGATCAGATTAAATACGCCCTCTACCACCTGTTCTTGTATCGAATTGCCTGCCACCTAAATGGCAATTGAGTCGTAGCAATTTAAAATAAAATCAACTTCGAGTAATACTAATCGCTTTCTCACTTGTATTAGTAATAAATCAATCGAAAAATATAAGTGTTTACCATTTGATGAAGAGCGAATTATTAAATAAGTATTTCAATGACCAGTGCACTGTTGATGAACTTGAAGAAGTGTTGGCATGGTTCCAAACAGATGAAGGATTGGAGTATTTGGGAAAGGACATAAACGACAGCCAAGAGGAATTGCTGAGCAATGGCGATGATTTATTTTTATTCAAAGAAATTAATAGTGAAAAGCTATTTAGTCGAATTCAACTTGGTAAAAAAAAGAAGGCCTTTAAGAAAAGGCATAGGGCATATTTACGAGTTGCCTCCATTCTACTACTGGTAGGGCTTTTTTCATTTTCTATGTATTTCATAAATAGTGACAGCTCTAACATTATAGAAGAACCGAAAGAGGTGGCATTAATAAGTTATACCACTCAAGAAGGGCAAAGGAAGGTATTTACCCTTTCGGACGGCACTAAAATCAGGCTAAATGAAAAATCGACACTAATAGTACCTGAGGTAATGTCTGAAAGTGAACGAATAGTAAATTTGAAAGGGGAAGCCTATTTCGAAGTGGTTAAAAATAAGCCGCAATCTTTTATTGTACAGGCAGGGGATGCAAGCATTGTGGTATTAGGTACCAAATTTAATGTAAAGGCAAACACAGTAGCAGATAATGTGCAAGTTGCTGTAGTTGAAGGAAAGGTGGCACTTAAAGGTAAGGAAGGTGAGCACTCGGTAAGTGCACTTCTTACCCAAAATGACTTTGGACTTTTACAGCTTTCAAGTAACAGTATTACCATTGAAAAGGCTCGTGTTACCAACTATTTGAGTTGGATGAACCGTAGGCTAGTGTATTCGGGTGAAAAGCTTCAGCAGGTAAGCCAACAATTAGAGTATTTATATAATGTAGAAATAGATTTTGAAACCGAAAATCTAAAAAACTTAGAACTAACGGCAGATTTTGAAAAAAGTGATCTTAAGACAACCATAGCTACGATTGCTAAAACTTTTGATATTCAATATGGAATACAAGGGCAAAAGGTTACTTGGAAGGAATGAATTTAAGGGAAAAAATAAACAAAGGAATTTCGAAAGGTTTCCACTAACTAAAAATAATGTTGATGATATGACTGAAAGATACAACAGTATACTTACGACAACGGCAAAGATTTTGACAGTGTTTGTGCTACTTCTAATTACTGGAAGCACAGCCCACGCGAAGCAGCTAACGGCATTGAATACTTTAGAAAGTAATCAAAATCAGTATGTGACGGTTAAGTTTAATGACGAGCCGCTCGCCGATGCACTGTTAAAGTTAACTAGGCAAGTTAAGGTCGGTATTTCTTATAGCACACAAATGGTGCCCGATAAAAGAATTACCTATCAAGCAGAAAACGAGCATGTCCATCAAGTATTGAGTGATATGTTAGAAGGAACTGGGCTGTATGTCACATTATCTAATAATCGAAAAGTGATATTGATTAAGGAAAAGCTTGTGCAACGTTTTATTCGAGAGGAAACGGTTACTGGTATTGTTACGGATGCAAGCACTGGAGAAACACTTCCTGGCGTGAATATTGCGATAAAAGGCACTACAAGAGGAACCTCTACTGATCTTGATGGTGAGTTTACTTTAACTGTGGATGACTTACAGGAAATATTGGTATTTTCATTTATTGGTTATCAAACTTTAGAAGTACCACTCAATGGTAGGGACAATATAAGTGTTACTCTTAAATCTGCTTCCATAGGTCTTGATGAATTAGTAGTTACTGGTGTGGGTGTAACTGCTGAAAAAAAGACTTTAGGTCAGTCAATTGCTACTGTTAAGGCCTCTAGTATTGAAAATGCACCAGTAACTTCGGTTAATCAAGCATTATCAGGACGTGTTGCAGGGTTGGTTGCAGTAGAAGCAGGAGAAACAGGAGCTGCTGCTCCAATTAGATTGCGAGGAACAGTAAGCCTTTCCCAACGCAATGGACCACTAGTTTATATTGATGGTGTAAGAATAGACACTGAAACTAGTGGGTATGCGGGCATAGCTATATCTTCTCTTTCAAGGATTAATCCTGAAGAAATTGAAAGCATTGAAGTACTGAAGGGTGCTGCTGCTGCTGCGCTATTCGGCACAGAGGCGTCTGCGGGTGTTATTCAGATTTTTACTAAATCAGGTATTGATAAGCCAACAGAGCTTAGTTTTAAAACTACACAGAGTTTTAGCAGAACACCCCTTGATAGAATACCTAAAAGTGAGTCTTGGGATGTTGTTAATAATAAGTTTGTGAGCGTAAACCCTGCTAAGGAATTCTTTAAGACTGGTCATGGTCAAAAGTATGACCTTGCTCTTAGTGGAGGTACAAGCGATTATGGTTATTATGTTTCAGGAAATTTCGGAAATATAGATGGTAGTTTACCAACTACAGGGGTCAAGTCATTAGGTATGAGGACGAAAGTTAATTTAAGACCAATTGATGGTATGGATATTCAATTAGGACTCAATTCTAGTAGTTACGAGACTAAAGTTCCTTATCCAACTTGGGGCCTGATGGGAGAGTTTGTTCTAAGTGATCCGTTAATCAAGACTGAGGCTAGACCTTATGGAGAGCTTTACCATTCAATTCCTGGGATACTTGCTTTTGACAACTCTCTAACTAGTAGAACACTTGATATGTCTGCTCAGATTAACTATCGCTTTTTGTCGAATTTTAACGCACATTTTCTAATAGGACATGTAACTGGAGATCAGCGTTATAAAGTTCATGTGCCTCCAGGACCCGATATTCAAAATCCAACAGGAATTCGTACAGTTAGAAATACAACTAGTGAGCACACTACCGTTGAATTTACATTAGCTGCAGATTTACAAGTCTCAGAAAATATTAGTTCTGAAACGACAGTTGGTGCACAAAGTTTTTGGGACATCAGTCGAAATAATAATGTAAGTGTTAGGAATTTTGCAGTTGCGGATATTCGAGTGCTAGATGGTGCATCAGTTATTTCAGGAATGAGTGAATTCTTTAAAGAGGTGATTAGTGCAGGTATATTTGCACAAGAAAAAATTGGTTTCAAAGATAGGTTATTCTTAACAGGCGGAATTCGAATGGATGGTAACTCCACCTTCGGTGATAGCTTTGGCTTTGTTTTATACCCACACGCTGGCTTATCTTGGGTATTATCTGATGAACCATTTTGGAAAATGAACGATGCAATTAGCTCGATTAGGCTGAGGTCTTCCTATGGGGTATCTGGATTACAGCCTGGTGTTTTTGACAAACTAAGAACTTGGCGAGTGATGTCAATGTTGGGTAACAAAACGGTAATTATTCCAAATTCATATGGAAATGTTGATTTAAAACCAGAGCGTTCTGAAGAACTTGAAATCGGTGCCAATGTCGGATTTCTAAATGAACGAATCCAATTAGATCTAACTTACTATACTCAGAAAACTTCAGATGCAATTTTAGCATATCAACGTGCACCTTCAGAGGGATATTTAAATGCACAGCTAGTTAATATTGGTGCTTTAAAAGGGCAAGGTGTTGAGGTAGGCCTAAATTATTCTGCTGTAGATAACGACCGTTTGTTATGGGATGTATTTGCAACCTATTCTAAAAGAGATCAATATGTAAGTGATTTAGGTGGCATAACACCATTTAGAGCAAGTGGCAGTGCTAGACGTTGGAATACTATAATGGAAGGCTATCAGCCTGGCGCTGAAATAGCACCTGTATTAGACCCGGATAACTCATATTCTCTCTCAGTTCCAGTTGATCAGTTTAACAATTTGAATCAGCTAACTCCCAATTTCATTAAAGATGCTGATGGAAACGATGTGAGAAGATTTATCGGTAATCAATTACCAACAACGACTGCTTCATTTGGAATGACCTTTAATCTAAAAAAGTATGGTCTCAGTATTTCTACACTTGTGCAAGGAGCTACAGACTTTGTAGTGCATGATGAAACAGAACAAGTACGTGTGCAAAGTAAGATAACACCGAAGACTGCTAGATGGATACGAGACTTGAGTAATCCAGCTACAACCGATCAGAGGCGTCAAGAAATAGCTGATGAGTATATTAATTATCATCCTTCTGTTCCTCAGAACTGGATGAAAGATGGAGCATACTTAAAGCTTCAAGAAGTGTCATTAACTTGGAGAATACCAGAGACAATCACACAAAATAAAGTTAAAGGAGCCAGTTTAACTGCCTCGGGTCGCAATCTACTTCTATTAACAGGTTATGATGGAATTATAGACCCAGGATCAACATCAGTACAAGGATCCACTAATGATTTTGGTTCAAATATCGATTATTTCGGTGCTCCAAATCCAAGGACTTTTGAAGTTAGTCTAAGGTTGTCATTTTAATATTAATTTGAAATTAAAATTCTCATGAAGATTATAAAAAATAATAAAATTCACTTATCAGTTTTAGTAGTACTTTTTAGTATTATTTTCATGGCCTGTGATGATCTCTTTAAGGTTGATAATCCGAACTATGTAGAAGATTCTAATGTCACTAGCCAAGAATTTATTGGAATATTGGGAGACTCACCTGAGGGAAATTTGTCACGTTTTTATAGTACTGCAGTAATTGTTGCAGGCATGCCAAGCGACGAGGTTATGGCGCAACAAACATCACAGGGTGGTGACAATATGGTGGATATAGGTGTATTTGAAGATAACCTTCCTTATACAGATAATCCTTTTAATAATTTATCTCAGGCTCGTTGGGTTGCTACAGATGCATCTAAAAGGCTTGAGGAACTTGTAGATAATCCAGCTACAAGTATTGAACTAGCCAAAAGTTATTTTTGGGATGGTATTGCAAGAACTACTCTGGCAGACATGTATGAAGGTGTACCTCTAGATAATGGCCCAATTGTTTCACCAATAGATACCTATGTAACAGCAATTAATTTGTTTGAAAAGTCTGCGGCAATTTTTAAAGCCATTGCAACGGATTTAAGTACTACTTACGAGGCAGCGGCATATACTTCCATAGCAAGGGTTTATAGGACTCTTTATTTTGAACGTGGTCAAGATAACAACTCTTTAATTCAGGCAGAAGATTATGCAAAGAAGGCCCTCCAGGTTAACCCTGAATTTAAACTGGAAATAGTTTATGATCCTCCAGGGACTCAAAATGCGCTATACACTAGCTTAAATCAAGGAAGTTATATTAAAATGGACCCCGTGTTTGCAAATAGAGTAGATCCGGTATCAGGTGATTTGGACCCACGTATTCAGCATGGCAGTTTACTTGGACTTAGTAACTTAAGAGGAGATGAAGTTTATCATCAATTAAAATACACCAGTGAAAGTGCTAGTGTACCCGTTAGTAGATGGCAGGAAGCGGAGCTGATATTAGCAGAATACGAGGTCTTATTAGGCACTCCCAGTAATGCTGTACTTCACATCAATAATGTGCGCAATGCAGCTGGGCTACCAGACTTTGCTAGTGCTGTACCATCTGAAATTCATGAGCAAATCAAGTACGAGCGTGCTACTGAATTTTGGCTTGAGTTAAGACGTTGGCAAGATATGCGTTATTATAATATCATTCCAGATACTTGGATACCTGCAGAAGCTGCAAAAGGAGTGGATCGTCGTTTCCCAATATCTACACGTGAGAGAGATGCAAATCCTAATTTTTAAAGTATAGAAAAGTAATAATTGAATACATATATACTGAGTTAAAGTGACTCTAAATATTATTGAGAGATTATTAACTCAGTATATAATTTTAAAGAGAATAATTACTACGATTCACAACGAATTATTTTTAGGAACAATGTCAATAAGTTTAGGTGGTTTAGCTATACCAGTCTGCGCGAAAAAGAATGAAATGGATAACACTTTACCAAAATCTATAGTTTTACTTAGTTTAATGAGTGATAAGGTTCATCCAATTTTAAAAATCATGAAAAAAATACTCGTTAGAAACCCTTTTGCATAAAGCTGTTCTAGCCGGTGGTGTAATTTATTTTAAAAAAATATTGTAATGATTATATAATGAATTGTGTAAATAATGCCTTGAGGTATTAAATAAACATATTTGGCGAGACATAAACGAGCCTATGCAAAGAACATGAGTACTGTTAACTTTTAGCAAAAATTACCCATTCTAACAAATAATAAAAAATGAAATTACCTTTTATTCTGGCAAAGCGTTTTGTTGCTGGCGAGACTTTTGATGAAGCCGTTCCTAAGATCACGGAATTAAACAGCAAGAATATTCCAATTACGCTTGATTTATTAGGCGAGAATGTTAAAGACCGAGTAACTGCAGATAAAACTGTTGCCACCTATATTGAGTTGTTAGAAGCAATTAAAGAGGCAAAATTAGACAGTACCATTTCAATAAAGCTCACTATGATTGGTCTGGATATAGATTATGAGTATTGTCAAAATAACCTATATAGGTTACTAGAAGTAGCTAAAAAAAATGATCAATTTGTTCGAATTGATATGGAAGGTTCGGATTATACCCAAGTAACTATAGATGTGTTTACTGAAGCTTTTAAGCTATATGGTAAACATGTGGGTATTGTTATTCAAGCGTACCTTCACCGAACAAAAGATGATATTTCTATGCTTGCTAATATAGGAGCGGATGTACGTTTATGTAAAGGAGCTTATAAAGAGTCTAAAGACATTGCTCTTCAAGATATGGATGATATCCGTGAGGCTTATAAAGAATATGCTAAAGTGCTTATTGAAAAAACTAAAATGCCTCGAATGGCTACTCATGATGAAATACTTGTAGATTGGTTAATGAAATATGCTAATCAAGAAAACATCGAAATATCTCGCTTTGAATTTCAGATGTTGTATGGGTTGAGACAAGATACAATGGAGGAACTAACATCAAAAGGATATAACACTCGTATATATGTACCGTTTGGTACCATGTGGTTTCCTTACTTTAAACGACGCTTAATGGAGCGTAAAGAAAACATATGGTTTATATTTTCAACCATGTTTAAAAAATAACTCATAAATACAATAGAAAATTTAAAAGAGCAAAGGTAAACCTTCTTTATGGGAACCAACAAAAAAAACACGGAATTATTTTCTTCGAAATTAGGTCTTATTTTAAGTGCGCTTGGAATTGCTGTTGGGACTGGTAATATTTGGCGTTTCCCTCGTATTGTCGCGCAAAATGGAGGGGAGAATGGTGCTGGTGCTTTCTTGGTTGCATGGATTGCTTGCCTTTTTCTTTTCTCTATACCCCTTATTATCGCTGAATATGGAATAGGACGGAATGGTCGTAAGGGGGTAATCGGATCTTTTATCAAGTTGATAGGAGAAAAATATGCCTGGATGGGCGCTTTTATTGGCTTTGTGGCAACCGCTATAATGTTTTATTATAGCGTTGTTGCTGGTTGGTCATTGTACTATTTTTTCGAATCAACCATAAATATATTACCTGATTCACTACATCAAGCTAATGTGGTATGGGATAATTTTCAGGGTTCTTTTCGACCAACAATTCTGCATGGTCTAATGATGGGATTGGGTGGATTTGTTGTAGTTAAAGGAGTCTCTTCCATTGAACGTATAAATAAAATTCTAATCCCTTCTCTTTTAGTTGTTGTTGTAATTTCACTTATTCGTGCTGTAACATTACCAGGTAGTGGTCAAGGATTACAATATTTGTTTACTCCTGATTGGAGCATGTTGAAGGATCCTACATTATGGCTAGAAGCACTCACTCAGAATGCTTGGGATACTGGTGCCGCCTGGGGATTAATTCTTACCTATGGAGCATACATGCGTAAAAAGGATGACATTACTATGACCGCCTTTCAGACGGGTTTAGGAAACAATGCTGTATCAATACTCGCAGCTATGACCATATTTGCTACAGTATTTGGAACTTTAGGGAATTCAATGAATAATGGGGAGATTCTTGAAATAATGAAATCTTCGGGACCTGCATCTACTGGGCTTACATTTATGTGGATGCCACAGCTGTTTAATGAGATGGCTGGTGGGAAGATTTTTGCTATTCTGTTTTTCTTAGGTCTAACTTTTGCCGCCTTTAGTTCATTAATTTCCATGATAGAGCTTTCAACTCGCATATTTTTTGATATGGGCGTATCGCGTAAAAAAGCAACTATTTTTATTTGCGTCACCGCCTTTTTATTAGGATTACCGTCAGCACTTTCAGTGGAGTTTTTAGCTAACCAAGATTTTGTATGGTCTGTGGGGCTTATAGTTTCAGGAGCTTTCATGTCTTTTGCTATTATTAAATTTGGCCCAGCTCGCTTCCGTGCTGAAATTGTAAACAACGGTGAACAAAAATATACGCTTGGTGCTTGGTGGGATGTTATTATAAAATATGTGGTTCCAGTGGAAGTCATATCCCTTCTTATCTGGTGGATATATCTTAGCATTACAAACTTCGCTCCAGACAGTTGGTACAACCCATTGAGTTCATTTTCAGTAGCAACCATTGTGGTACAAGCGGGTATTGTCATGGTTCTCTTCCACTTTTACAACAGTAAACTGGCAAAAAAAACAATAGGATAATAATATGATTAACTTAAGATTCAAAACACACGTGGTAATGATGGGGATATTTTTAATCTCCATGGTTACTACGTTCGCCATTGCACAAAATTCGGATCCCGCACCGAATCGAGCGGAAGGTGAGGGGCCCTATGAGCGCCTTATAATTCGTGGAGCCAATATGATTGACGGGACGGGAGCCCCCATGAGTGGCCCTGTTGACATTGTTATTGAAGGTAATAAAATCGCCTCTGTTCACCGCGTAGGTTACCCCGGTGTTCCCATTAATGAAGCGCGACGTCCTAAAGGAGCAACCCAAGAGTTGGACGCTACGGGGATGTATATTATGCCAGGATTTATTGACATGCATGTTCATACGGGGGGAAAGCCCAAAGTACCCAATGCCGAATACACTTATAAACTATGGATGGGACATGGAATAACCACTGCTCGTGGAGTTGGATTTGGTGGTTTTGAATTTGGGCTTAGTGAGAGAGATAGAAGTGCAAAGAATGAAATTACAGCACCTAGAATGTTCAGTTACCATGGACCTGGCTCAGGTTGGGGTAAACCTATGAATACTCCTGAAGAAGCTCGTGAATGGGTTCGTTGGGCAAAAAAACAAGGTATTGATGGTCTTAAATTAGGTGCACTTGACCCATTAATAATGGAAGCGATACTCGATGAGGCAAAAAAGCTAAAACTAAATAGCACTGCTCATTTAGGACAAACCGGTGTGGTACGCATGAATACGGCAGACGCTACTAAACTAGGTTTAGGCACCCAAACCCACTACTATGGATTGTTTGAATCCATGTATGATAACAACGACATACAGCCATACCCCATTGACTATAACTACCAGGATGAGCAGTGGAGATTTGGTCAAGTAGCTCGCCAATGGAATCTTGTTACCCCTAGGGGGGAGAAGTGGAATGCTCTGATTGATTTATTTTTGGAGCATGATTTGACCATGGATCCAACCATGACCATTTACGAGGCTGGTCGAGATGTAATGCGTGCCCGTAATGCGGACTTTCAGCAGGAATACACCCTTCCCCAAATGTGGGACTATTATACGCCTAACCGAAGTGCTCACGGCTCCTACTGGTTCGATTGGACTACGGAAGATGAGGTACAATGGAAGAGGTTCTATCAAGTTTGGATGCAATTTATTAATGATTATAAGAATGCAGGTGGCCGCGTAACCACAGGGTCTGACTCTGGATTTATCTATAATCTCTATGGGTTTGGTTATATCCGTGAGCTAGAATTGTTACAAGAGGCAGGATTTCATCCTCTGGAGGTTATTCGCTCTGCGACCATGAATGGGGCGGAAGAATTGTATAAAAGATTAGAT
>Ga0265293_10005341_pt1 | contig 21561 bp, 13 predicted proteins | sample Munlanlewell138R_FD_192505 | JGI IMG/M metagenome (GOLD analysis project Ga0265293, IMG submission 192505) | Leachate microbial communities from a municipal landfill in Southern Ontario, Canada - Leachate well 138R | ecosystem: Engineered > Solid waste > Landfill > Unclassified | place: Canada... | reverse complement strand
CGTTAACAGTCACACCAAAGGTAAAGGAAGCGTCGTCGGTGTCAGCATCGACGATAACCCACTTCACCCAAATCGTGTCTCCTAACCAAGCGTTAACTACTGAGCCTGCTGTAAGGGCAGCATTGCTAGGGGCACGCTCATCCCCATCAGCGTCTTGTGTAGTAATGTCGGCCACAAAGACCTTAGCACCACCATTACCGAGCACCTGTGTAAACGAAACGATATCGTCGCGGTCGCCATTAGGTAGCTCACGCTGCACATAAACATTAAGTGTATCGTCCGCAGCCGTAGCCGCAGCCGTCACATCTAGTACGAATGTGTAGAAACGCGCCCACCCATAGCCCGTAACCTTCTTCTCGCCACTGGCAGTCCGTGCTTCACTTGCTAGAAGTACAGCGCCCTGAGAAACAGGTACGGAGTTGTGGCTCCAATTATCAGCCATTAACCCTCCTTAAGAAGAAAGGGGAGGAGTTGTGGCCCCTCCCCTCTCTGCTATTACTGCTTGAACTCTAGCACCAGATTTACGTCGGCCACTTCGGTGGCATCACCCTTAATACATTGTATTAGTAAGGCGTCACCCCGAGCAAAGGCCAATCCGTTAACTGCATCCACATCGGCGTATCCTGCCTTTGTTGCCTTGGTTAGAGTAACTGTTGTAGCTGTACCCTTATCCAAGTTAACAATCTGTAGAATAGTATCGTCAGTGGAACCAGATACTGTGTCTGCTGTCCAAGATGCGCCGGTCACAATTCCCTCAGTTGGGAAGTTAACACCCACGCCACTCTTGACACCTAGAACCCATCCCTGTGTAGCTACTGGAACTGTTGTGAACGATGCCGCTGTTACACGAATTCGTACAAAGTATCCAGTACCCGAAGCGTTCTCGTCACCAACTTCCGTAGAAGCCCAATCGGTTGGTAGCTCCCACGTAATAAAGTAGGTGGACGTACCCGCAGTCAATCCCGTAGAATCATCCTGCAAGTTGTGTGCTGTAGCAAGGTTTACCCATTCGCCCTTGGTGTTGTAATACTCGTAAACTACGGCAGTACCAGAACCGGCTGTGCTTAGGGTAATCTTGATACCCGAGAACTTGGCAGCATCGCCAATATAGAAGGCGTCGTTAACTGCTTCGGTCGATGGCATCAACGCTACGTCGGCTGTACCTGCATCTGTGAAATCTGTGGTATCGTCCGCGAATACGCCACCATCATCCAAGAATGCGAAGTCAGGGCTGACTAGCGTGAATGCACCAATCATTACACCATCTGTTGCAGAACCCTCGCGCGCATCAACGTCACCATTAATAAACAACGAAAGGGTACCACGCACAAACCTATCATAGTCAGGGAAGTGGTTGCCGCCGTAACGCTGGACGCTCTCAATTTGAGAACCCATTATCAATCCCTCCCTATGTTATGACAAGTCTGTGGATAGGCCGTAAATCCAAGCGTGTGCTCGGTCAGCGTTACGTACTTCCATGGTGTACTCGCCTGTAATGGCAGCCTTGCGTCGGTCGCCGTCAACAGGAATTGGAGTCGTAAAGAATGCACGCGAGTTGCCGTTACCAGCCAATGGGCCAATGCCGACATACTCAGGTGTCAAGATAACCAAGTCAGAGTCCTGCATGTGGCGGTTCATAACAATCTCAAGCTCACCGAAGCGGCTCAAGTAACTGTTGGTGATAACGCCTACAGTGTCCTCGCTGCGTGTCGTGCGAATGTATGGTGTTGCCCATGCATCCATTACGCGAACCTGTAGCGGGCTTGCCATAATCATGGTTGGCTTACCACCTGCGCGGTAAACTTCTTCCATCTTGTCAACAAGCATCTTCTCGGTTAGACGGTTGTCGTTAGCGTCCAAGCGAATAGCGTTGGAGTTGTAGCGCAAGAAGTGAGCAAGACCACCCATTCGACGAACGTTTGTTAGGTCAGTGTTGTCGCTTGGTCGAGAGTTGGCCGTACCATAGATAGCAGCCTTCTCCAAACGAATCAACATTTCTTGGAACTTCTTAGCAAACTCGCGCTCGAATTCGTTGGTGATACCGTACTTCTCGATGCTCTCGCTGGTACCAGATACTGCAACTTCCTCGTGGAAAATCTGCGTGTAGTTGCTGGTAGATGCAAGGCTGGTCGAGTTGTAGGTGTCGCGCCATCCAGCACCGTCAAGACGTAGAGTTCCCAAGTTCATCCACTTGCTGCCGTTATCGTGGTTGGCGTCAGATGAACCATCTAGCACTACAACCGATACGGAGTCGCTGGATACACCGGAAACTTCGTAGTAAACGTCGCCAACCTTTAGCTGGTCGGCAATCTTAATGTATGCACCCTCGCCTGTAGATACAGTCAGGGTACCACCACCACTTGTGTAGCCAGCGCCAAGCGTTCCTTCCGATGGAACTAGCTGGTCGTTCTGCCAAGTGTGTGTAGTGTTAAAGCATGGGAATGACAGAGAGTCTGCTCCCGAGCTAACTGCTCCCGTGTTGTTCCATCCAAGCATAGCAAGGAAAGGAATGTCACGGGGGTCAATAGCGTCAATCATTTCGCTAATGTTCTGCTTCTCTGTATAGCTGCCATCAAAAATGGTTCGCATACCAGAAGTAACAGTTGGGCCTACTGGCATTTAATCTAACCTCCGTTAAGACATAACTTAAACGGCACTAAGACAACTGTGCGATTTGACGCTCAATAGACGTAAGTTCTCCACGTAATGCAAAGGCATTGGCCAGCGCAGTTCGGTTGCGGTTGTTCCGCTTCGTCTCATCTAGTGCTTTCCTCAATTCGTTTCGACGTGCTTCAAGCTCTTGTAAGCGCCGACTAGTAGCGGCGGGAACTTGTACGCCCCGAGGAGTGCTAGGAACTCTGCTATACTGTTCCTGTTCGTTGATTTCGTCCACGCGCGTTTCCTCCACAATTTGCGGCGGTTGCTGTAGACGCCGTTCTTCATCAACTCTACGACTATACGAAGCCTCAGTACGCTCCTTGTAGATACGTGATGCCTGCGCCCAAACTTGGTCAGGGGTTGCAGCACCAACTAAGTCCTCAGCCGTAATGCCATCGAAGTTACGAACAGCCTTCTCAATTGCATCTTGGATTTCCTCACGTCGCAAACGCTCCTGAGTAGCACGAGCCTCACGGGCCTGCTCCTCTTCACGTTCACGAGCGCGTCGTTCTTCCAGTACAACCTTAGCGCCCTCTGCATCGCCTTGTTCGAGGTAGCGGTCTTCCAATCGTGCGATTGTCTTCTTCGCGTTGTCGAGCTGTGCCTCATAGTAAGCCTGCAAGTTAGCACCCCATTGGGCATATTCGCCCTCAAGCTGCTTCTTCTCTTGCCCATGCTTCTGAGCCATAGCACCTAGACGCGACCGCAACTCATCGTTTTCGGCTTGCAGTCTTCGCTCATTCTCGGACTGAACTACATCTGAGGACTGATATTCGTCTGTTGGGAGTGAGTCATACTGCTCCGTAGAGACCTCAGTTTCATTATCCATAGTTCCGTTCCTCCAATCTAACAGTTAGTTTAGAACTGTTAATTCTTATTATATCATTGTGTTAATATGTTGTCAATACCTGTTAGCGATATTTTGCAAATCTTGGTGGATTGAAATCGCCATAGTCAGCAGGGTTCTCGATGGTGCGAGTTCGGATGCTAACAATCTCTGAGGTATTAAACATCAACTTAAGTGCAGCCAGCCATTCGCTAAAGGTGTTTGTTGAACCAATCGGGAATGTCTGATACATGCTGCGCAACATTCGCATGTGGTTGTTTGTCATGCGATGCTGATTGTTGCTAAAGTATAGAACCAAGTCTTCCAATAGTGTGCTGTCGTGGAACACAGTCTGTATGTAGTTGGTGGCCTCCTTCCATTCAGGCATACCGCCAAGACCTCGCGTTGTTGGTGTGGTCTTTGGCTTAGGCGACCAATCCTTTGGCAGCTTTGGAGCCCGACTAATGGTGTCGCTGGTTCGGCTGCTGCTAGGGCTAGAGCTACGTTGTGTGCTTCCACTGCTTCTTCTACTAGAACCTGAACCGCTGCTGCGAACCGTGCCGCCGCTCGACGAAACATGCGACGAACTTGGCCGACCGTAAATGGTATCGTACATGCCGCGCAATCCCAGCAGGTACTGGTAGGTCGAAACCTGTGGTCGACCATCGCTACCCTTGTCGCCATCTGTATATGAGAACAGCGTAAAGGCCACATCGTCCACCTGCTTAAAGATTTCGCCATACATTGGTTCAGCCATTTCGTAGACTGACCAGAAGAAGTCCATGATTTCGCTCTCTTCGGTGACACCATTTTGTGCAAGCAGTTCAAACAAGTAATCTGGTGGCATGTGCTCAGACTTAGCTCCCGTGAAGTGACGCTCCAAGTAAGCCTTGGTAAATGCACCATTGCGACTCAAAGCAACACTGGTTCCCAAGTCAGGGAATCGATAGTTGCCGCCAATCCTTGTCACGTCGCGACCCGCACTCTTGACGCCAACCTCGGGCCGTCTAATGCTGCCGTCGGGATTATAGATTTGGTCGTCAGGTGTAGCTGTCTTAGTATCTGAGTTAAAGTATTGGTTCACTTGGTCGAACAGCTGCCACTGATTAGTGTTGGATAGGTGGTTGAGGAACTCGCCCTTGGTCATAGCCTCGTTGAAGTCCTTCTTGAAATACTTAGCCCACACGTAATACTTACTATCACGGTCAGTGATATCACCGTTGGGGTATACGCCCTGCTCGTACATCTTAGAGATTTCCTGATTGGTTGCATATGCTTCACGGAATTCATTCAGCTCGTCGATGTTGGTAATGACGTAGCCGTTGGGCGATGTGAAGTGACGTAGCGTTCCTGCGTGCCAGCGACCATCCTCCGTGTATCCAGTAAGTTCGCGAATCTGCTGCTGTGTGTCAGCCGTCTGTGGCATTGACTGCAATTCAGCCAGCCTGCCTAGACCGGCAGCCAGCGAACCAATGTTGTCGTCATAGTTGGTAGTCAGGATAGTGTTCAAGTCGCCAATCTTCTCGGCACTCTTGATGCGCTCGCCCACCAATTCAATTAGCTCGGACTCAGAGATATCGTTGTTGTTACGCCACAAGCCCTGCGTCATGCCATCAAGAATATCCATGATTTCCTTGTTGGTTGGTGGCTTGTATGCAGCCTTGGCATCCTCAAGCATGAACGCTATTTGTGCATCCTGATAAGGAACGTCACTGCGCAGTGGAGCATAGTAATCGTCTACCTTCTCCCTCACCCACTGATAGATAGCCTTGTCAATAAGTTCGGCTGGAGTCATGGAGCGGTTGCGCAACTCAGTTACTACCAACTGCTGACCCTTAGTTAGACCATTCATAACTTCTTCCTCAGCCTTGGTCAGCTTCTCGAAGTCAATGGCGTTAGTGTACTGGCCATCCTTTACCAAGTACAGGTCGTTCTTCGTGGTAGCTTCCTCGACACGCAACAATAGCGACGTGGCCTCAGTCGAGATACGGTCGAGGTTTAGCTGTCCGATAGTTACTGACTTAGGATTAATATCGTTGGCTGCTGCATATCTATTGACTTCTGCAATAAGCGCAGTCTTGTCCTCTCCGCCTGCAAGCAAATCAATGTTATCTAGGATAGGCGTGGACATACCCTTGAAGCCCACCACCGTAGTAATGAGTTCAGCGTCCAGTTCATCCATGTTAATTCGCAGCGCCAAGTCCTGTAGCTCAGGCGCATTGACACGATAGCTGATAGAGAAATTCTCATCAGTCTGTGGATTAATTCCCGTGTAGTTTTCAACCTCACCGGCAAGCTTACTGATTTGCGCAGTACGTGTCAGATATAGCTTGGTGAGAGCGGCTGCATTTTCCTCAGACGTAACGTTGTTGGCTGTGCTACGAAGGCCCGCGAATGCTGTATCGAATTCGTTGTTGATATCTTCAAGGCCCGCAAACCACAGCGACTCAGCCTGCGCCATGGTGTTCAAATCTGACGAATCGTTGTTGTTACGCAAGTAGGCTGACAGTGCCTCGCCAAACTTAGGGTCGTCAAACACAGCATTGATTGCAGCGCCACGTTCCGCGTCCGTCTTGTAGCTCTTGCTGAGAGTTTCGCGCAATACGTCCATGGCATCCCACAACTTCTGTCGGTCGCCTGCTGGCAAACTAAGCTTGTGTCCTAGCAAGTAGGATGTGGCATTGCCGACCACGCGGTTACGTGAAGCGTTGCGCATAATCTGCACAGTGGTGGCATCCATCTCACCTACACCAAGACCAGCACCAACATACTGTAGGATAGGCAAGCGCAGCCCACCCTTGGTCGAGCGTCCCCACTCATCAAAGGATGCAACAAGCTTGTCGATTTCAGCACGGTCGCCGCGTTCCACAGCTTCCATGATGCTAACAGCATACTCAAGATTAATGTCATTGATGTCACGCTCACTCAAAATCACTTGGTTGGGGATAGGCGCGTCTGCCCAATTAGCAACCTCGGATACCATCTGTGAGGCAATTTCGAGCGGACGCATGATGCGCTCTAGCTCACCAGCCAAGTCCTTGTCAGAACCAAACTGGCCAGTGAGCGACATGCCCCAACCGAATGCAGGGTTGAGTGGCAAGTAATCCTCAGCCTTATCATAGAAGCGACCTAGCCACGTAGCATCTTCGCCAGCCACCGAGTAGTCGCCGATAAGGTCATTGAAGAAGAACATCGAGTTGGCGTTCAGTGTGGTACCGCTCAAACCGAATGACGACATGCCAATCGTTGAGGCTAGTAGCGGAACCTGTAGACCTTGCAACGCCCAATCCACAGGAATATTGTTACGCATGTATTCAGGCAGGTCGGAGTTGGCAATTTCAAGCGCCGTGTCGAATGCCTTGTATCCTACATAGAACTGCGGATTGTCAATGATACGTGTGACAAGCTTACCCATCGTGCGCGTTGGCCAAATGTGCCATGGGCCTAGCCAGCGCATCAAGAAGTCAAGGTCGTTCACGTTATTGTAGTTGTGTAGAATCCAGTCAGCACGGCCCTGTCCCAGCGACATGCCAACGTTCATGGTCTGGTTCTTATCAACGAGCGTGCGCTTAATACCATCAATGAGCGTCTTGCCCTGATTGGTGTCAAGCAACGTGTAGTAGTTTCCGAATGGCAAGTCGGCCTTCATTGAGCGAGCAAAGTTGTCATACACATCTTGAAGTGTACGCTGCGGATGGCCTGCAATTGGCCAACCACTTCGCCACTGAGCACGCGCATACTGTACAACCTGTTGTGCAATTTCGTCACCCTCATCAGCCAGCTTCAACATTGGCTTCAAGGCATCAGTTACCTGCGACGCCGACTTGATTTGGAATGAAGCATAGAAGCCTGATGGGTTCTGACGCAGGGCAATGCGGCCAGTTGCATCAACAGCATCCATGACTTGCTTATTTAGCTTGGTGTCATAGTGCTGGTTTGCAAGCCGACGAAGCTCAGTCAAGAACTCTTCTTCACTGGTGCCGTTGCGCACAAACAATGCAAAGCGCGTACCATAGCGGTTGCCCTTCAAACCAATGGATGCCCAATCGTCTGTTGTAATCACAGCGCGGAATCCGTCAGGTGGCTGCTGCATAAAGGTACGTCCCCATACGCCACGAGTAGGTACACCCGGTGTCTGTGCAGATTGAGCCATACCAAAGTTAGCTGGCACTACGTTAACGCCATCAGGAATCTGCGCAATAGGTGCATTCTCGGCAAACACAAGAGGTTCTGAGACAGTGCGCTTCCAACCCGGTAACGTGTACTCGTGATATGGGCGAACATTGCGTGCCCATTCCTTAGCAGAAGCGTTGGCCTCATCTGATAGAAGTCTCATGTCGTCAATGTTCTTGAAGGTCACGTCTGCATATAGCTCGGGGTCAGCCTGTCGCAGCACAGTGTTGAAGAATGGCTGTCCTGTAACAGCAGCATTCTCGGCCTGCATAGATTGCACGGCTGTACGCATAGCTGCAAACTTGTCACGTCCGTAGCTGGTGAACTGCTCGCTACCAACCATGTCACGGTAGAATGAAATAGTTGGCACGTTCTCAGCAATTGTCTGCGTGAAGAATGATGGCGAGTTCTCACCATAGTAGCGGCCCAATAGCCACGACTCACGGTCAGCATCAATAGGCGCACGCTGTACGTCAAGCTTGTCAGCAATTTCGTTAAAGCGTTCCTTGGTGCGTGTTGCATATGCGTCAAGGCGCGAGTTGGCCAGCGCCGTCAATGCGTGCGGGTCAACATTACCATTAGCCATTTCGTTCATGAGACCATTCTTGAGTTCATCAATAGTCTTGCGACGTGAGCGATTCAAGTTGGTGTTAAATGAGCGAATGCTTGGAGCCATGTCAGCGATACGCGCCTCGGCCACTTGGTCAGCGAGGAACGTAATATCCTCAACATATTGCTTGAAGGTTTCGCCCAGCTGTGGATTCAACAACACGGGCTTACCTGTTGCCTCGTCAGCAAGCTCAAGCACGTAACGGTTGCCGCTCTTCGCACCTTCGATATAGCGCGTGGCCAGCGTACCATCCTCAATCAGTTCGTTGATGGCGCGACGCACTTCGGCTGGCTTTGCACCAGTCAAGTACACGCGAACCAAGTTAGAGTTGGCATTGCTGCTAATCTTGACAGCATCGCCCATTTCAGCCACACGTAGAATCTGCGACTTCAAGTATGCATTCTTGCGCTCGGCTGGCCACGCCACATCAAACGTGCGGTTGTGATATTCGATGGCTGCATCCTGTGCCTTCTGCAAATTCGTGACAGTGGGTCGGCTGTATTGAGCCTGCGCCTGACGCAACTGCGATAGGTTATCAACGGTGCGCTGTATACGCAAACTCAGTTCGCCGCCATCATTAACAGGTGACTTGAGTTGCTTGGCTTGGTCGATGATATCGCTGGCAGCCTTCCAGCCCAGCATTTCATCCTCTTCATCAAGCATCTGGAACAGCTCGCCCTTGCGCGTATATGGTGAAGTTGGCACGCGAACAAGGTCAGCTACATCAGCAGTTGACTTCTGAATGCCGTTTGCGTATGGGAAGATGGCGTTGCGGTAAATCTCAGGGTCATTCACGTAATCAAGCAGCTCGCGATTACGTTCATAGATGCCTCGCAATCTGAACGATGATGCCGTGGATACATTGAGAGCAAAGTCGCTGGCATCCTTGGGTGTCATACCTGCCTGTTTTGCGCTATGGAACAACACGTCATAGACATCTACGATATCATCCACAGCCTCGCCGGGCACGCCAAACTGCTCGCCAATCTTCTTAATATTATCAATAGCCTCACGATTAGAACGATTAACAATAGAAGCTAAATCAACCAAACTAGGATCATAACTAGACATTACCTCACGCATAGCTGTAAGCGCATCGGCATTCAAGTGTGGCGTGTGGAAACCCAACTCCTCTGCAATGCGCACAGGAGAGATGTCCACACTGAGTGCCATCTGCTTACCATCACCAGTGATGTTGCTAATGTAGCGGACAACATTGTCTAGGTCGAGCGTACCATAGTCGCTGACAGCCTTATACAAATTGCTATAGAATTCCTCGCTTGATGCACCAGTTGCAGCCAACTCATCTAGAAGCTTGCCCGCCTCTGGTGAGTGGTGGCGCAGTGCTGTCATAAACGACTGCTCATTCCACATCTGTGTCATGAAGCGTGACGACTCTTGCTGCACAATACGCGAACGGTTCACAGCCTCAAAGTGCGCCGATGCCTGACGGAAGTACATGTGTGGGATACCGCCAATACCGGGTATACCTCCACCCTTCCAGTTGCCTCGGAATAGTTCGCGAGCGAATGTGGTGTTTGCAGTGCGCAACTCAGCCACACCCAAGCCCTTTGGCGAGAATGAGAACGATAGCGGGTCAATACCAAACTGCTCGGCGTACTTGCGAATGTAGCTAGGTGTGCGGCCAAATGTCTGCCATGGTAGCAAGCCATCCATCACACCAGCAGTCAGGTTCGAGATAACGTTACGAATGACGAAACCGGGTGACTCAAGCATGAACATGGACAGAGCCCCGTTAATCATATCCTGAACCTTGATAGCTCCACCAACTTCATCGAGCGGCTTACCGAGTACGCGATTTGAAATGGCATCGCTTACAGCCCCATTGAAATCGTTCATGAAGTTGGCGAACCATTCCTGCTCGCTGCGATACACGTTGCCACGCGCCATATTGAACACTTCATTCTTGGGCATCTTTGGGTTAGCCTTGCTGATGCGCTCAATGGCAGCCTGTAGCAACTCGTCGTAGTGCTGCTCGTTTAGTGCAATGCGCGTATTGAAATTCAACGTAGGCATCTTAGCCACGTCGATATCATTGCCAACCAACTCAACTGTCTTGTACATGCGGTCAGTCACATAGTCGTTGAGCGAGTAGTCACGCACAAACTTAGCAACTGTGTCATTGCGACCAGCGTTAGCCATGTCCAAAATAATATCACGGTGTCGGCTAATAAACGTCTGACCTTCATCAGTAAGGTTGAGCGCACGAGCCGAACCACGCGGTACCTGTCTAAAGATTTGCGCCATCTGGTCAGACACCATGAACGAGTCATTGATAACCGAAGCTCGCTGTGCAAATTCCGTACCACGTAGCGCATCGCCGCTCATCAGCCTGCTAAAGAAATCACCAATATTGTCAGCGCCACGAATACCAATGCGTGCCACATCACCAATGCGTGTACCGTCGGTAGCTTTAATAGCTCGACGGATGGGGTTGTATACTTGGAAGATGTCAGTAAGCGAGTCGCCAGTTGCGTAACGCTTTGGCAATACAGCTGGGTCAAAGATGTTAGCACGAATCGTAACATCGTCCGAGCTGGTCAGGATGCGCTTAATCTCGGCAGCCTCTTCAACCAGTTCGCGAGTAGCCTTATCAGTAAGCGGCACAGCTTCATCTACAAAGCCAGCCTCACGCACAGTGCCTAGACCACGCGACGAACCTGTGCGAATGGTGCGAATAGGTCGCAGTGTTTCTTCAAGCTGGGTCTCAACTTGTCGCAATCGAAGCACGAGGTCGTCCACAAGTGTTGGTTCGTCGGCAAGATTGACAACAGTACCAATCTTCAAACCTCGCAGCGTTGGCGTGGTCTGCTCAATAAACTCACCAATCTTGAAAGTGTTGCGGACACCAGCATTAATGCCCTTGGAAGCCAAGCCTCCGAATGGCATCAGCATCATATCCCAACCCAACGCAGCCCGCGCCACAGTTGAACGCCACGTACTTACTTGTTCGATGGCATCAGTGACAGGCATACCAGACTGCACCATGTCAACAAGAAGCTTGACACCGGGATAGATAATCAGGCCATCATCATCGTGAGACAGGTCAGCCAAGTCAGCTGCAACATCTTCTAGAGCCTCATGCTCCTCTGACGTAAGGTCAGGCGAGTTGAAGATGTCAGACAGGGCGCGGTCATACTTACCACCCTGCTGGAAATCTGGATGAGTCATGGCCTGAAATACATCAACAGCCTTAGTCGTCTCACTAAAGTCTGTTCCAAGCTGCTTGTTGATTTCGTGCACAGCCGCACCAATATTCTCCTGCTGAGGATATAGGCGGAAGCGAGACCAAATAGACTCAGGTGGGTTAAAGCCGTCGGTTGGATTGCCAATAGAGCGTGTAGCCTCGCGGTCATGCCACGAATCAAGCGCGTTCATGGCCCAATTGATGCCGTTGAAGATGCCACTAATAACAGGAATGCTGCCCCCACCCTTGTTCTCTTGTACAAAGTCGGCAGGAAATCCTAACTCTAGTAGGTCTTGCGCCGACATATTCTTAATGAGGTCACGAGGCACATTAGATAGTTCGGCCTGTGGATTTGCAGTAATCCAGTCAAGCACAGCCGTCTTCTGCATAAAGTAGTTGCGCGTTTCGACACCCATCTGTCGAAGTTCATTGCTGATATCGCGCGACCCGCCCCGATAAATGAATTCATTCAAGTGGTTGATGGCATCCTGCGACAAGCCCATGCCAAACCACAACGATTCGGCAGGTGTCAGCAAACCCGCTGCTGCCCGCTGCTCTAAACTTAGGCGCGGATACATGGAGGCACTGGACTGTCCAACACCAACATCGCGCGGATTCACGGACAGGGTTTGCAAGAAGGTATCCATTGGCAACTCAGCCAACTCTGGATGCGAGCCACGCAAATAGCCTGCCTCATCAGCATCCAAGAAGAATAGCGCCGTGTCAACAGGAGCCGCGTCCTTCACCTTGTACAACATATCAATATCATCATCACTTGGCGAAATGGCGCTATTGATAATCTCCTTCATGTTCATGCCAGCCTGCACTTGCACACTGCTACGAATGGGCGCTGGCATTCCAGCCAAACCTAGGATAGCATTGTTGAACTGTCCCTCGTCAAGCACGCCATCAGCCAGCTTCATTAGCTCGCTCATGCCTCGTCCAAAGAACGGCACATCGCTATAGTCCTTGCGCGTAATTGGAACTTCAACACGGACAGGCGACGTGCGCTTATTCACAAGACCAAGCTGCTGGTAAATGTTAACAAGGTCGTCATTTGCACCGGACTTTGAAGTCAGTACATAGTCGAGCATATTAGCAAACATCTCAGCACGGCCACTTGGTGACGACACTAGGTTCTCAAATCGATGCTTGGTTCCTGCTGTAAAGCGTTCCGCCTGCATCACAGCCGCACCAACGAAAATCTCCTGACTGCGTGGATCAAGCTGCTCCCACGTAGCGGTGGCAACCTCATGAATAATATCGCGAGCCGTGCTCTTCTCTAGAACATCAGACAGCTCAATCTTTTCCTGCGTAGACAAGTTGGGGTCTTCGAGCCTGCGAATCAGTGACTCGTTGATGCTTGCGCCGGGAGCAAAGTTGTTACCAAAGTAGGTTTCGATGTTAGGCTTCGTCACCTTGACAGCGCGGTCAAAGCGTCCCTGTACAGCATCATCAGTCACATAGTCGGGCACTACAGGGGCACGCGAAACTGGTGCAGCTGGGGCCTCGCTGGGCAACACAATAGAGCGGTCGATTTCGCGAAACCGCTGCGTGTTCTCTTCAAGTGTGCGTGGTGGCTGTGGTGGTGCGGGCGACTGGATACGCTCGGCCTCGTCGGGATTAGGACTATCCCACGAAATATCTCGCGATGGAGGCGCAACGAAACGAGACGAACCACCACTCATCTGCTGATAAGGGCGCGTCTTGTCAAGCTGCGTATCGTCATTAATGTATCGCTTGCCATCTTGAATAAAGACAGCTGCCTCATCAACAGTATCCTGAACCTTTTTCACGAAATCATTAAAGAAGTTCATTGGACTCCTATCTTAAATCTGCACCCACTGACCATTGCGCATAACCCAGCCACCTGAATATACGACTTCGTTATTGTCGCTAAGTTCCCAAGCATTCTTGCCTGAGCCACCAGATACCTTAGTTGTGCTACCACTACTCGTACTACCACTGCTTGTGCTGCTGCTGCTCGTTTTGGTGCTGCTGCTAGAGCTGCTAGAAGTAGAAGTCTTAGGTGGCGGAGGAGGCTCATAAGCTGGCTGCTGCACAGTGGTTGGCGTTGGGTTAGGCTTGGCAAGTGGGTCTGGCCCCTTATATTCCTTGGTGATTGGATTGTATGACCAACCATTGGGTAGGATATTTCCATCAGGGCCGAGGTTGTATGTAGGCGTAGTTGGTGTACTAGGCGTAGATGGTGCTGGTGAAGCCGGAGGCTTCGGAGCAGTTGGCTCCTGCTGTGGTGGTGGAGGAGGGGTTGGGGCTGCTGGCGGTGTGGTTGGAGTAGATACAGTGGGAGACGTAGATTCTGTCTCTGCATCTAATTCAACAACAGTACCATCTGGCAACACCACGTAAGTTGTTGTTGGCTTAAACGGCTCCGTGCTGGGAGTTGCACCAGTAAGTGGATTCTTGGCACGCCATCGACCATCTGCGCCCAATACCCATCCGTTTTGCTCTTGTAGTGGATTACCACTCTGAGGCTGAACAGGTGCAGCAGGTACATCATAGTATCCCGGCTGCTGAGTCTGCGTAATCGGCGCTGGCGGTGGATTATTCACGGTGATAACTTGGCCCGGCTTCAAACCTGTTGGTGTTGGGTTCCACGTCCAAGGTGCGGTAGGCAACGTATTGCCCGGCGCTCCCCCCGGAAAGTTAGGCAGTCCAATACCAAATGGCATTTCGGATGGTGGCCGCGACGACGAACGAATCGACTGGTCGAGCAAATACTTTACCCACGCGCGTGCTGGCCCCTCGGGAACCACGTTATAGTCGCCACCTGCATCAAGCGCGGCCTGTAGCCAAGGCTGCACGCTGGTTGGCACGCCCTCATAGAAGGAACGCTCCTCCATCGCAAGGTCGGGAACCACTGCCCATGTGCCACCAGCTGATGGATTGTTGGGGTCAGTGGGTGTGAACTTATAAGCAGACAGTGACGGCCCAAGCAGCGGCTTAGTGTCAATGAGTTCCATCTCACCACTGATAGGGTCACGCGCCCACATAATACCACCAGCCATCATGTCTGGAGACAGGGCTGGCAAATCACCACTGGTTGGCGAAACTTCCTTAAAGAAATTGAGTGGCTCGGTGGCCTGTGTCAACTTACTGTAGTCACCAGACGAAAGAAACGTCTTAGTCTCACGCAAGAAGTTGTCCGATAGTCCTACTTGAATCTGTGGCTCGGCCTGACCAAGTCCATACTTATCCCATACAGGCGTGGCCTTCAACGCTGTAAACAGAGCCGCGCTAATAAATACTGGAATCTCGGCTGGCCCCTGCTCCGTTAGCATGTGAAACGTAATATAGCCGCCATTCTTCAACTTGTCACTAGTAGTGGTTGAAGTCGTGGCAGCTGAATATGTGGTCGGACTGCTGAGTGTGCTGAATTGCTGCGGTGGTGGCAACGTATCATTAACAACGCTTGATGTATTAATAATCACACGGTCGCCGGGCAACAACGTATCGCTGCTACCACGCAAAGCTGAGTTGTCACCATCAGGGTCTTGCAAACGCACAACACGACTAACATCTACACCGTATCTAGCGGCTATAGATGCGCGTGTTTCGCCAGCTTGCACATAGTGGACATTAGCCATTGTTAACTCCTATTATAGCATTGTTATGCTAATCAGTCAATCCTCGTAGTCGTCGCTCAAGTCGCGCAGACAGTTTCACAAACCAGTCGATGCCAAGCTGGTCTACAATTGACGCCTGTTCCTGTGGTGTCAGCTGCTTGTATGACTGCATGAGCACAGTGTTAATGATGCTATCGTTTGGAAACAAATCAGTCACTGCCTCATTGATAGTTGACAAGCCCTCAAAGATAACATCTTCAAGCTCATTGATGTAGGTATCTTTAGGCAAGCTGACCACCACCCTGCTGCTGCATCAATAGCCTGCGAATGGCGCTCGCGTTACCTGCCTGCGCTTCCATGCCAGCCATCGGATTGTCAGTGGGCATTGGGTTATCCATCATACCCGTGCCAGCATCGGCTTCATTCATAGCCTGCAACGCTGCTGGGTCTACTGGAGTTGCCACTTCTTGCTGCGGTGGTGCCTCGGGACTACCAAGCGTACCCGGCTGTCCACGCTGCTCAACTTGATTCTGTGCCTTAGCCAGCTCCTCTTGCACCAATGCCTGTACGGTAGACTGCTGCTGCAACAACTGCAACTGGCTCTGAATAATGAACGCAATGGCTTCTGGCGCATTACGAATATTCTGCTCAAGAATCTTGCGCCTCCATGTGTCTGGGTCAGAGGCACCCAAGAATCGCTTCATGATAACCTCATCAGGAATCAACTGACTGTTCTTGAAACCAACAGCCGCCGTCATGTTGCGCAACTCTTCCATTGGGAATCGAGCACGAATGATAACCTTGGTTTCGCGGCATCCCTTGGTGTCGCTGCCCTTCATGCTAAAGCTGAACGCCTCATCCTTATCGCTGCTACTCACCTTGCCCGAAATATCAAGCGGCGTATCCCAGCTAAATCGCTGAATCAAGCCCACAATCTTGTGGTTGACATCTTCCCACGCCTGTTGCGCGTTTTCGACAGGCTTGAAAATCTTGATAGAGGCTGCCTGCTGTTGTGCAATAGTGTCAATGCCACTCTCACCTGCAATATTGGCAAAGCCCTCATCCTCAATCTGCGCCTTGAAAAATCCCAGCAGCTTGTCTAGCTCAGGCAGCGACCCGTTGTGCGTGAGGTAGTGCGCGTTCTCTCCTTCAATCAAATCAATCTGCTTAGTGAATGGGTCAACCTGAATCGCCTCATCATTGATTCTAGTAATGACAAGTGTAGGATCAGCATACAAATCAGCAATCCGTAACATACGATTAACAAGCCACTCAACTTCACTAACAGTATCCACAAGAGCATAATTAATTCCAAGACCATAATTAACAGGATTCGAACTAGTCGTAGACGCACAAAAGAATATGGTGTAAGGCAAGGCATCATAGAATTTCATGTGTGCTGGTCGCATCACAAACTGATTGTGAGCAACAACTGCATGCATAATTCTATTGCCTTCCCAACACCAATAGTCGATAACGTCTACCTCTTGGTCAGGGTTGAGCGGCTCCGTGTAATTGAAGTTCTCGTCAGCTTCGATGTTGTCCTCGTCACACATTTGCAGCGTGACACCCCAGCTGTCCTCAACTTCGTATACCTTCATGATTGACTGGTGGATGACAGCCTTCCATCGCTCATGCGTGCCACCGGGAATAGGATATATCTCGCGAGGATGAATAGACTTAACATCTACAGGGAACTCGTAGAGCGGCCTATCACCCTTGAACTTAGTGTCTTCATCTTCCCAATCGTTGCGATTCCATGTTGTGCGCACGACACCCCAGCCATACAGTAGTTGGTTGAAGATAGCATCTGCCATCGGGTTGTTGCCCCAGCGCCGCGTGTTGACCTGTAGCACGCCCTGTAGCATCTTTGCTACCTTGTTGCCCTTGTCCGTGGTACGCAGCACTTCAATGATAGGAGCCTCGCCAGTCATAAGCGTGTGCGCCTTCTGAACAGACGAGAATGGAATGTTGATAGTGGCTAGGTGCTCTTCCTCAAAGTTTGAGTTTGCATCCTTGGGATAATTGACATTCTCATCAGCAGATGTTGGAATGGGCCTATCATAGTGGTCACGGAAATACCACTTCTCCTGCCTCTCAAACTCAGCATTACGTTCGTTATAAAAGCCTGCCGCCCATGACATATCGGCAACCACACGATTGAGAAACCGCTCATCCTTCTGTTCGTTGGATGCAATCTCTTCCTCGCCCTCGCCGACCTTTACACCATTAGCGTATAGAATTTTTCTCATTGGCTCTCCTAGCGATGCCGCGTTCTAAAGTGTCCACGAACATTATTGACAACGCGCGGCCCCATCTGACGACCTCGCTTTGAACTGCCGATTTCAATGGCGACGATGGCCAACATGAGTGCCGATACGCGGTCGTCATGCCCGCCCTCTTGAGCACCTGTCTTACCATTTTCGCGCACATATGACTGCGCCTCAAATACAAAATCAATATCCTTGACGCCCAAGTTGTGGTCACGTATTCGCACTTGAAGATTAGTTTCCATGATAGGCTTGGTCTTGGAGTTGGTAATCATGCCCTCCTTGTTGTCGCCTTCCATCATAGCCTTGTCCTTCTTAAACTTGAACACGTTGCCATAATTGTACTGATTTCGCAGCGCATTGTGTACAGCATATCCGTGATTGTTACGCTCGACTACAAGCAGCGCCCCAGCATAAATATCACCGAGTGTTGCTAGCAGTCCAGCAAAGGCGTCGGGGTCAATACGACCATGTACTCCTGCAACAACTTCACCTGTCTGTGCATTCACAATGTAGGCAGCAGAGAAGTCGCCACCCTCATCACCGCCAGCGGGGTCAGCGCCAATCACGTAAGTAGTTCCAACGCGTGGCACGTCCCACACCTTTAGCTCGTTCTTCCAAGCTGGCATCAATTTGGCCAATGACTCGTTCTTGCGCTCAGTGACCTGTCCAACAGTCAACGGCATTTCGCACAAGTTATCGGCTATGTGTTGCAAGCCGCCAAGGTCAAAGATACAGCCGCCGGTGGTAATGAATGCTTCGTGTGGACTGCGTGGATACTCTTGATGGAATAGCTTCTCGTCAGGATACGTAGCTTTCTTCTCCTCATACCACTCATCATCGCGTCCGGGCCTCAAGTCAAATGACAGGAACAAACTCTTGAATCCATTATTACCACGCTCGGCTCCCTGCCACTGCTTGTAGTAAAAATTACCTAGACCGTTGGCAGTAGAGATTCCGATGAACTTACCACCCGAGTCGATGGTTGGTGAGATAGCTGTCCAGTTATCCTCAGCGTACTTGTGGAATGCCCACTCGTCAGCGATAACAATAGAAGCGGTTTCCGAACGACCAGCATCCTTAGTGGCAGGTAGTGCTGTTACCTTAGCTGTGTGCAACACTTCATCATTTACCTTCTTGATGAGTTCGAGTTCCTTCTTGTTACCGCCGTCGCGACCAGCAGCGGGCCGTTCGTTGCGCATCCAGTCTGGCAACCTGTCGTAAATAAACTTGACCTTCTTAATCAAATTCTGAGCCTCATCCTCACGCTTGGAAATCATCAACACGTTTGCGTTATTATAAAACAAAATGCGATGCAGCGTGTAAATGGACGCACACCACGAAATCCCAAGCTGCCTACCCTTCAAAATAATAGTCTTGTTGTTATCATCCCAAAACTTGAACAGCTCTGGCTGAAAGTCCCAAGGCTCGAACTTGAATGTCTCGTAGGTTTGCGGGTCATTGATATATACGAACTTGCTAGCGAAATAAGCTATATCAGTCTTACACTGATAGAACTCATAAGCTATCTCAGCCTTACTCAGACTTAAGTTCTCTGTCTCGTTCTTCAAGTCGCTGGAGGATTCGGTCAACGTCATCTTCCGCAACCTCCTTCTTGTGAGTTACCTCAATGCGCTGCTTGCCCACGTTGGCAATTCCCAATATCTTTTCAATGGCCCACATCTGTACCTTGATATCGTTGGCATCCATCATGCGTACAATCTTGTCAATGGCCTTAGCAAAACCAAACGCTGAAACGCGGGCAGCCATTTCAACCGGCATGTCAACAACCATATCGTAGACTTCCCTAAACTGCGCGTTGTTTCCTTTCCAGTTGCGCATAGTATGTTCGTTGACACCACTGGCACGCGCCGCTGCTACATCCGTTCCACCATACATTTTGGCCACAAGAAAACGCTGCTGGTCATCTGTTAAACCTTCAATAAGACCGCCAGCACCAATGAGCGGATTAGTCTGGTAGAGTGTTTCTAGCTCAGGATTTTCAATCTCTCTAGATTGAGTCTCCTTCAACTCCATCAACGCCTTGATCGGATTCTCGGACATCGACACCCCTCATAATCATTACAAGTCTGCCAAGCTCATTCAATCGCTGATTTAATTCTAAGAACGCGCCAGCCATGTTGTTAAGGATACCATACAATTCTTCGATATCCTGCTGAAGTTTGTTCACATCTTTAGTCAGCTCTTCGATTTGTTGAGCAGGGGGCAAGATAATCTTGTTTCTCAAGTCGGTCATTTTGTGCCTTCCACTTGACAGCTTTTTAGTTCTAAGGTATAATGATACCATATCTGAGAGGAGTTGTCAATGGCAAAAAAGTCTATAATGAAAGACAAGCGCACTGTTCATAAGCGTGTTCATATGGAAATTACCATCGACTTACTTGTTGAGACACTGGCCAAATTAACAAATTCGTCATATCAACAGGCACTTGAAGCTGCGCTGCTTTACGGTGTAGCTTATATCAACCAGCGAAACAAGTTAGAATTGATGAAATGGGTAGACGAAATTAAGCTACCAACATTGAAAGATGTAGAAGATATAATTGGATAGGAGGTATTGACAACTATGGACGACCGTGGTATAATGAAATCTACTAACAGAGAGAAGAAAAGATTTAAGAATAGATATGGTATGCGTGTCGCAGGTCGTTCATTGATTTCAACTATCCTGCCTGCAATTGGAAAGGCGGCGCGAAATGCAAAAGATGAACAAGAAGCAAAGGCGTAAGCGTCGCAAGCGTGCCAACAAGCAACATAAGAAGTTCGGGCCTAACTAGGTCTATATGCCAGCTTAGTTCAGTGGATAGAATAACGCTCTTCTAAAGCGAAGGTGAGGGGTTCGAATCCTCTAGCTGGTGCCACGCCTGCATAACATAATGGTCAGTGTGATGCTCTTGTAAAGCATTAGTCTCAGTTCGATTCTGAGTGTGGGCTCCATGCCGATATAGTTCAATGATAGAACAATTGTTTCGTAAACAATAAGTCAGGGTTTGATTCCCTGTGTCGGCTCCATAGAAAGTAGGCAGATACGTGTAATGAAGTGTCCTCATTGTCTAACAGGCTTCCTTGCTTATGAGATAGGCTACATTGTCTATAATGAAGGCATGGGCGCTGTGCATAGTGAAGACCGCGTAGTTTGCATCAATTGCTCACGATATAGATATTTAACTGAGCAGGAGGCTGACCCCTCCCCGAAGGGGAGAGCAACCGCACTCCCTGTCGAGGTGCTGGCAGCGACGGCTCCACCAGCTGCGTTGCGACGAGCACGGAGGTACATGAATGGCATCAAAGGCGCGAAGACGTACAGCGGGCAAGACGACGGACAAGAGACCGAGCAAGCCGATGCGTCCGACGGGATTGAAGTTTAATCCCAGCGTGCCACTGAACCCATCGCAGGTTCGAGATAACCGTGGTGTGGACATGCTATCAATTGTTAGGGAGATTACGCGCATGGCTGGTCGGCTGCGAGGAGCAACAAAGACTGGTTCAGTTAAGCGCAAGTAGTGCATCATTGGCGTAACAGCAACGTATCTGCCTTCCAAGCAGAGGTCACGGGGGCGGCACCCGTATGATGCTCCATGCCAACGTCCCTCCGTATAATGCGTGTTGAGGGGTAGCGCGGGCACCATGAGTCTATAGCCGAGCGGTAAGGCGGCAGTCTGCAAAACTGCAATAGGCCAGTTCGACTCTGGCTAGACTCTCCATGGCGATGTTAACTTATTGGTACAAGCGTCCGATTGTGACTCGGGAAATACGGGTTCGATTCCCGTACATCGCCCCATTGAGGAATAGACTAACGGTAGGTTGCTCGGCTTTGAACCGAGTCGGTGTGGGTTCGAATCCTACTTCCTCAACCATGGATAGGTAGCCAAGTGGCTTACGGCACACGTCTCGAAAACGTGAAGAGCATTGCGCTCTCGTGGGTTCGAATCCCACCCTATCTTCCATGCGAGCTTGCAAGGGGAACTACTTGCGGCTCTAGATGTTGGTCGGTCAGAAATACGTTCCTCTGCAAAGACAACCAGTTATAAGCTAGCTGCTGGTCGAGTGGGTGAAGTAAAGTACGGCTGACATCTGCGCTGGTACGGAATATGGTTGGCATGTCGCACATGCGTCCGTTCGAATCGGACTACCGGCTCGCACCATAGTCACTGAATCAAAAGGGTTAAGATGCACGTCTCATAAGCGTGATAAGGCGGTTCGACTCC
>Ga0265293_10005340_pt1 | contig 21562 bp, 20 predicted proteins | sample Munlanlewell138R_FD_192505 | JGI IMG/M metagenome (GOLD analysis project Ga0265293, IMG submission 192505) | Leachate microbial communities from a municipal landfill in Southern Ontario, Canada - Leachate well 138R | ecosystem: Engineered > Solid waste > Landfill > Unclassified | place: Canada... | reverse complement strand
CGACGTGATGCTGGCCGGCAAGGTGGCCGTGGTCTGCGGCTACGGCGACGTCGGCAAGGGCTGCGCCGCCTCGCTGCGTGCCTATGGCGCGCGCGTCATCGTCACCGAGATCGATCCGATCTGCGCTCTGCAGGCGGCGATGGAGGGCTACGAGGTCGCCACCGTCGAGGACACCCTCGGCGAGGCCGACATCTACGTCACGACCACCGGCAACAAGGACATCATCCGCGTCGAGCACATGACCGCGATGAAGGACCAGGCCATCGTCTGCAACATCGGCCACTTCGACAACGAGATCCAGGTCGATGCGCTGAAGGCGGTGCCGGGCGTGGAGATCGTCAACATCAAGCCGCAGGTCGACAAGTACATCCTGCCGAACGGCAACGCCATGTTCCTGCTCGCCGAAGGCCGCCTGGTGAACCTGGGCTGCGCCACCGGCCACCCGAGCTTCGTGATGTCGAACTCCTTCGCCAACCAGACGCTCGCGCAGATCGACCTGTGGGCGAAGAAGGACGAGTACGCGAACAAGGTCTACATCCTGCCCAAGCTGCTCGACGAGGAGGTCGCGCGCCTGCACCTGGAGAAGATCGGCGTGAAGCTGACCAAGCTGACCAAGGAACAGGCCGCCTATATCGGCGTGCCGGTGGAAGGCCCGTTCAAGCCGGAGCACTATCGCTACTGACCCATGCACCGGCGACGCCGAACGGCGTCGCCGGCAGCGCATCCGGAATGGGGGGGCAGCATGTTCGAGACGCATACCTATGATGACCCGCTGATCGTGCCGGCAAAAGTCCGTCGGCGCTGGGCCTTCATGGAGACCAGTTCGGCGGCGGCGGTGCTGCGTTCGGTCTGCCCGGCGGAATGGTCGGACATCCTCAAGGTGTTGGGCCGCTTCTCGCTCAATCCGACCCATTGGCTGAAGAAGGGTGGGAACCGTGGCGACATCGCCCGTCAGATCGATGAGCTGTTTTCTGCGCTTGGATGGCGGGAAACCCGCGTTGACCTCGTCACCCAGGGCTTGCTGCTTGGGCGTGACGGACGGGAAATCGAGCGCCTGCCGGAAGTCCTCCAGGAAGGCTATCTGGTCGACAACTTCAAGGGCCGCGTGGCGCTGGACGTGGAATGGAATGCCAAGGATGGCAATCTCGACCGCGACCTGTCGGCTTATCGGGCCTGGCACGAGGCCGGCGTGATTTCCGCTGCCGTCCTGATCACCCAGGATCGCCTGGCCTTGAAACAATTGGCCCATCGCCTCTGGGAGGCGCATCAGTCAACGCTTGCCGAGGCCGACCGCAATCCGAGGCTGCCCATCGACCTTGGCACCTCGACTACCACGAATCTGGAAAAAGCCGCCCTGCGCGTGCGGCGCGGGGTCATGGGAACCTGTCCGCTGCTGATCGTTGCCGCCACCGATGCAACGTGGAATGGCCAGCCCTATTCCGCGCACTGAAAGAGATCGGCCTCGACGGGCACCGACTGGGCCGCACGCCCGCGCTGGCGCATCGGGGTTTGCGCCACCTGCAACAGCGAGCGCACACGCTGGATCGAATAGCCGGTTTCCTCGGCCAGTTGCCGCACGCTGTTGCCTGCTTCGTAGCGCAGGCGCAGCTCTGTTCCCAGGGTGCGCGCCCGGTTGGCGTCAATGTGCTGGTTGGGAGACAGTGGCGGCAGCATCGGTCCGCCCTCGTAGCCCTTGTGGACGTTTCCGCGCGGGATGACTTCGTCGGAGGATTCGTCGCCCCAGGCGGTCCAGTTCGGTTGCGCATGCCGCGCGAACAACTCCAAGTAAGGGCCCGGGGAGCAGGCCTGGATCAGGTCGTACTGCTCATCGGGCTTGCGCGAATGCTCGCGCTTGCGCGTTTCGATCATGTTGACCTGCGAGCGCCCCGGTGCCAGCGTCCGCATCGAGCCGCGCACCCCGAACAGCAGCAGCTCGGTGACGTTGCGGAAGTAGAATCCGACACCGCGCCCGTCCGGCCCGCCATCCTTGCGACGCTTGGCCCAGACGATGTTGCTGACGTAGCGGAAACCCCACGCGGCCATTACCTCCAGGCCCTCCGGCAGCAGGGCATTGGGTGCCCACAGGTAAAGATGGGCGTTGGGGGCCAGAACGTTTTTCACGTCCAGCGCCTTGATCGCCTCCAGTGACATCGTCGAATAGCGATCCAGCCGCCGATGCTCGGGTGCGACCTTGCCAGTGCGATTGGCGAATCGCCACGGCGGATCGGCCAGGACGGTGGAGAATCCGCCTGCGATGCGCGGGATTGGCGGGGCCGCTTTTTCCGGGCGTAAGGGTATGCTGTCCATGGCGGCAGTCTAACATGAAGATCTAAATAAAGATCTTTTTATCGATGCCCATATGGCGCGGCCGCATGCAGAGACGGATCACGCCCGGCCGGGTCGCGCGTACTGCTGCCAACACGCTCCGCAAACGACCACGGGAATCCACCATGACGTCATCGCCCACGCCCGCCCTGCAAGACATCGCCTACCCCGACGGCATCTGCTATGGCTGCGGGCCGGTGCATCCTTCGGGGCTGCACATCAAGAGCCATTGGCACGCGGACGGCGAGCATGTGGTGGCGCGGTTTTCGCCGCGCGAGGAATTCGTCGGCTGGCCGGGGCTGGTTTACGGCGGGCTGTTGGCGATGCTGGTGGATTGCCATTCCAACTGGACGGCGATGGCCTGGCATTACCGCGCCGAGGGACGCGCGCCGGGGTCGCTGCCGGTGATTCACTGCGTGACCGGCCACCTCGGTCTGGACTACCTCAAGCCGACGCCGATGGGCGAAGAGTTGTATCTGAAGGCGCGGGTGGAGGGCGAGGCGGGGCGCAAGACGCGCGTGCTGTGCGAAGTGTTTGCCGGCGAGACGCTCACCGTGCGCGCCGACTCGCTGTTCGTGCGCGTCGACATCGACCGCCTGCGCGAGCGCGCGGGTGGCGCTGGCTGATCGCCAGCCCGGCGCAGGTCGGAGCTAACAACGAAAAGGGCATCCCGAGGGATGCCCTTGTCCGGAGCGGCAAACGCCGGGCGATTTACTCGCGCGGTTCGCCACGGCTGTTGACGCTGATGGTGCGGCCGGGCGGATAGCTCATGCGCACCCAGTGTTCGGTGTTGCGGTACACGTAGCTGACATCCCAGTAGGTGGGTTGGCCGCGGCGGTTGTCGCGACAGCGTTGCAGGTTGCGGTCGTAGCCGCGGCCGTCGCGGTAGTCGCGATCACGGTCACGACCGACATTGCTGCCGATTGCCGCGCCGACGGCGGCACCGCCGACGGTGGCGGCGGTCTGGCCGCTGCCGTCGCCGATCTGGTGGCCGATGATGCCGCCGAGGATGCCACCGATGATCGCGCCGCCGACATTGCGGTCACGGTCGCGCGACTGGCTGTACTGGCCATCGGCCCAGCACTGCTGGCGACCATCGCCGTAGACGGCACGCACCGAGGTGACCTGGGCCTCGTACAGGCGCTCGTTGTGGCGGCGGCGGTAGGGGTAATCCGGCTGGCTCATCGGCGGGGCGATGGCACCGGGATGGCCCGGTCGGGCGTTGATGGCGCGTACCGAGGAGATGCGGTTGTCGAGGCCGAACTGGCGCAGCGACGGATAGGCTCCCTGGCGCAGCACGTGACAGGAGCCGCGATAGTGGGCGTCCTCGCAGACCTCCCAGGTGCCGCGCTCGACGACGATGGAACTGGCGGCGTCATTGAAGTTGGCACCCTTCAGGTTGGCGGCGGGACCGTTGGCGCTGAAGGCGCGGCCGCGATAGCCCTCGTGTTCGTACAGGGTGATCTGGGCCAGGCTGGGCGCGGCGATCAACAGGGCGAACAGGGCGAGCAGCAAGCGGGTGCGATGGTTCATGGTTCCCTCCTGGGGTTGTTTGCGCCGATAGTGCGTTTCATTGGCTGTACGAAAGGCGACTGGCGGCCCTTCGTGCGGATCCGACGCGGCTGAAGTCGTCGGCATCGTACCGTCTTTGTCATGTTGCCGGGCTTCGATGGCTCGGCGCCGAAGGGCGGGTGATGCAACGACCGGATGGCGGCATTGCCTGATTCATTTATCGCTTCATCCGCACAAAGCGATATGATGGGCCGGCCTTCGTCCAGGATCGCCCGATGTCCCGTTTCCCGGTTCCCGTGTCGTTCGAGTTCTTCCCGCCCAAGACCGATGAGCAGCAGGCGCAGTTGACCCAGGCGGTGAAAGCCTTGCGTGGCTATGCGCCCGAATACGTGTCGGTCACCTTCGGTGCCGGCGGCTCGACCCTGGGCTACACCACGCAGACGGTGCGCAGCCTGCGCGATGTGCACGGGCTGGACGCCGCGCCGCACCTGTCCTGCATGGGCGGCACGCGGGCGCAGATAGCCGATCTGCTTGCGCAGTACCGCGCGCTCGGCTGCAACCGGCTGGTGGCGTTGCGCGGCGATCTGCCGTCCGGCATGGCGGCAATCGGCGACCTCCGCTACGCGGCGGAACTGGTCGCCTTCGTGCGCGAACTGCATGGCGATGCCTTCCGCATCGAGGTGGCGGCCTATCCGGAAGCGCATCCGCAGTGCGACGACGCCCTCGCCGACGTCGAGCATTTCGCCGCCAAGGTGCGCGCCGGTGCCGATGGCGCGATCACGCAATACTTCTACAACGCCGACGCCTACTTCCGCTTCGTCGATGTTGCCCGCGCGCGTGGCGTCGGCGTGCCGATCGTCCCCGGCATCATGCCGATCACCCAGTACACCCAGCTCAAGCGCTTTTCCGACCTGTGCGGGGCGGAGATTCCGCGCTGGCTGGGCAAGCGGTTGCAGGCGCTGGGCGACGACGCACAGGCGATCCGCGCCTTCGGGGCCGATGTGGTGGCCGAGCTGTGCCGTCGGCTGATCGATGGCGGCGCGCCGGGCCTGCATTTCTACACCCTCAACCGCGCACGCGGCACGCGGGCGGTGCTCGACCGCCTGCTCGGCTGAGGCCGTCGGCCGCCGAGGCTGGCAATGGGCGGCCGCTGCCGCCATCATCATCGACCCGCGCCGCTGTCGGCCCGCCCGTTACCGTCTTCCAACCGGATGCGACCATGCGCCTTGATCGAGTCCTTCGCCCGTTCCTTTTCCTTGCCTGCGCGGCGCTGATTTCCGTCTCCGCCTGCCTGGCGGCGGAGGACGCGCCCGCTGCCGATCCGACCCAGGCCCTGCACGCGCTGTTCGAGGCCGACTCGACCTGGCGGCAAGGCGAGTTCGGCTACGCCCTGGTCGATGGCGAATGGCGGCAGTCCGACCGCCTCGCCGACGCCACCGCGCAGGCTTGGGAGCGCCGCATCGCCTACTGGGCCGACGTGCTGGCCAAGCTGGATGCCATCGATCCCGACAAGCTGTCGCGCGAGGACCAGGTCAATGCGGCGGTGTTCCGCGCCGTGGTCGAGGCCGACCACAACAACGCGACCTGGCGCACCTGGCAGGCTCCGTTCAACAGCGACACGTTTTTCTGGGGCGGGATGACGCCGCGCCAGCCCTACCGCCGCGTCGCCGACTGGGAAAACTTCATCGGCCGGCTGAAGGACATCCCGCGCCTGTTCGACGAGCACATCGCCAACATGGAGCAAGGCCTGGAGCGCGGCTGGAGCGTGCCGCGCGCCTCGCTGGACGGGCGCGACGCCTCCATCGTCCCCTACACCACCGACGACGAGGCCAACCCCTTCCTCGCCGTCTTCGAGCGCATTCCGGCCAACATCCCCGCGGCCGAGCGCGCGCGCCTGCGCGAGACGGGCCGGCAGGCGGTGCTCGAGCACGCCATGCCGGCCTATCGCAAGCTGCTGACCTTCATCCGCGAAGAGTACCTGCCGCGCACCCGGACCACGCTGGCGGCCAGCCAGCTGCCCGACGGCAGCGCGTTCTATCGCAGCCAGATCCGCGAGTACGTCACCCGCGACATGAGCGCGAAGGAAATCCACGAGCTGGGCCTGAAGGAAGTGGCGCGGATCGTTGCCGAGATGCGCGAGGTGATGGCGCGCGCCGGCTTCGAGGGCAGCTTCGAGGAGTTCCTCGCCTACCTGCGCAGCGATCCGAAGTTCTACGCCAAGACGCCGCGCGAACTGCTGGCCAATGCCGCCTACGTGGCGAAGAAGGTCGATGGCCAGCTCAAGCACAACTTCGAGCTGCTGCCGCGCTACCGCTTCACCATCCTGCCGGTGCCCGACGACATTGCGCCCAACTACACGGCCGGTCGCGGCGGGCTGGACTCCTGCGTGTTCAACACCTACGACCTGCCATCGCGGCCGCTCTACAACCTGCCGGCGCTGACCCTGCACGAGTGCTCGCCGGGGCACAGCTTCCAGGCCGCCCTGGCACGCGAGGCACCGAGCCGGCCGGCGTTCCGCCAGTCGGTGTATTTCTCCGGCTATGGCGAAGGCTGGGCGCTGTACACCGAGTGGCTGGGCGTGGAAATGGGCATTTACGAGACGCCTTACGAGGACTTCGGCCGGCTGACCTTCGAGATGTGGCGCGCCGCCCGTCTGGTGGTCGACACCGGCCTGCACGAGTACGGCTGGAGCCGCCAGCGCGCCATCGACTATCTGGCCAGCCACACCGCGCTGGCCAGGCACGACATCAGCAACGAGGTGGATCGCTACATTTCCTGGCCGGGGCAGGCGCTGTCGTACTACATCGGCTACCGGACGATCCGCGATCTGCGTGCCGAGGCCGAGCGTGAACTCGGCGAGCGCTTCGACGTGAAGGGCTTCCACTCCGCCATCCTCGGCCTGGGTGCGGTGCCGCTGCCGGTGCTGGAGCGGGAAATCCGCGCCTTCATCGCCGCACGCAAGGCGATGGTGCAACCCGTCGCTGCGGCGAAGGGCTGAGCTCGCGCTGCGCTGCCGTGATCGCGTCTCCACGGGCGACAATCTCCTTGCGCCGCCATCCGCCGGCGCAGGATAGTGACGCCCCGGCGGCGACCGTCGCCTTCCGCCTTCGGCTATCTTTGGAACGCCCCGCATGACCGCCAGCACGCCCCTGCTCGTCACCTTCGCCGCCTACCTGCTGCTGATGGTGGGCTTGGGCTTTGTCGCCTGGCGACGCACGAAAACCTTCGACGACTACATCCTCGGCGGCCGCTCGCTGGGCAGCTTCGTCACCGCGCTGGCGGCCGGTGCCTCGGACATGAGCGGCTGGCTGATGATGGGCCTGCCCGGCGCGCTGTACCTGAGCGGCGCGTCCGAAGCCTGGATCGCGGTCGGCTTGATCCTCGGTGCCTGGGCCAACTGGAAATATGTCGCCGGACCGCTGCGTGTGTACACCGAGCGCAGCCGCAACGCGCTGACCCTTCCCGATTACTTCACCCACCGTTTCGAGGACCGCAGCCGCGTGCTGCGGGTGCTGGCGGCGCTGGTGATCCTGGTGTTCTTCGCCATCTACTGCGCCTCGGGCATTGTCGCCGGGGCGCGCATGTTCGAGAGCGTGTTCGGCCTGCCCTACGGCCAGGCGATGTTCTGGGGCGCAGCGGTGACGATCATCTACACCTTCGTCGGCGGCTTCCTCGCGGTGAGCTGGACCGACACCATCCAGGCCTCGCTGATGATCTTCGCCCTGCTGCTGGTGCCGGTGTTCGCCATCATCGGTGCCGGCGGGCTGGGGCAGTCGGTGGCGCTGGTCGAACAGGCCGATCCGACCCGACTGGACTGGATCGGTGCCGGCGGCGGCATCGCGGTGGTCTCGGCCCTGGCCTGGGGCCTGGGTTACTTCGGCCAGCCGCACATCCTGGCCCGCTTCATGGCGGCGGAGGGCCTGCACACCATCCCGCGCGCGCGCCGCATCGGCATGACCTGGATGATCCTGTGCCTGGCCGGCGCGGTGGCGACCGGCTTCTTCGGCATCGCCTACTTTGCCGCACACCCGGACGTGGCCGGGCCGGTCAATGCCAATCCCGAGCGCGTGTTCATCGTGCTGTCGGAGGCGCTGTTCAACCCGTGGATCGCCGGCGTGCTGCTGTCGGCGATCCTGGCGGCGATCATGAGCACGCTGTCGGCGCAGTTGCTGGTCTGCTCCAGCGCGCTGACCGAGGATTTCTACCGCGGCTTCCTGCGCCCCAAGGCCGGCCATCGCGAACTGGTCTGGGTCGGCCGGATGACGGTGCTGGCAGTGGCCCTGTTGGCGATCTGGATCGCCCGCGATCCGGACAGCCGCGTGCTCGGCCTGGTTGCCTACGCCTGGGCCGGTTTCGGCGCGGCGTTCGGGCCGGTGGTGATCCTGTCGCTGTTCTGGAAGCGGATGACCCGCGACGGTGCCATCGCCGGCATGCTGGCCGGCGCGCTGACCGTGCTGCTGTGGAAGCACGCCGGCAGCGCGCTGTACGAGATTGTGCCGGGCTTCATCGTCGCCACGCTCGCCATCGTCGTGGTCAGCCTGCTCGGCAAGGCACCGTCATCGGCGATGCTGGCGCAGCACGAGCAGGTGCGGCTGACGTTGAAGGAAAACGGCTACTGAGCACGCGGCGGGCGGCTGAACGGCCCGCCACCCGGCCGGCGCGAGGCGTTCCGCGCCGCGCCGGCATGCGGCAGACTGCCGGCGTGAAGTCGCTGCTGGTCATCGCCCTGTTCTGCACCGCCAGCCTGGCCCAGGCGCAGGTCGTGCATCGCTGTCTGGATGGCGACGGTCGCCGCGTGTATTCCGACCGCGCCTGCGAGCATCTGGGTCTGCGCGGCGAGCAGGCGCGCGAGACGCCGGCGGACAGCGAGGTGCCGCTCGAACTTGAAGCGGCCAGCGGGCCGGTGGCGGCGGCGCAGGGCTGCCCGGGACCGACCCCGGACGCGCTGCGCGAGCGTGTCGCGGAGGCGCTGGAACGGCGCGATCTCAATGCCCTCAATGGCATGTATCACTGGGCCGGGGCCGGTCGCCACACCGCCGGCGCAGTGGTGACGCACTTCCAGCAGTTGATCGCCGCGCGTCCGCAGACGGTGATCCTGCGCCAGGCGGCGCACAACGACGACTGGCTCTGGGCCGGCCTGCCGCCGCCATCGGAATCCGCACCGCCGGAACTGCTGGCACTGCCCGATGCGCTGTCCGACGACCGCCCACTGGCGCGCTTCAACCTGCGCCGTCAGGCGGGATGCTATTGGTTGGCGATTGGTGATTGGTGATTGGTGATTGGAAGTGGTGTCCGGGCAGGCTGGCCGCTCTTTCCAATCACCAATCACCAATCACCAATCACCAATCACGGCTTCTAACGTCCAAACCGCAGTTCGGCCAGGGTGCCGCCTTGCGGTTCCGGGGCCAGCCGGACCTGCCAGCCATACAGTTCGCACAGCCGCGACACCACGGCGAGGCCGATACCGGCGCCGTGGCTGCCCTCGGCGCTGCGTCCGCGCATGCCGCGCTCGAACACCCGTTCGGCTTCTTCGGCGCTGATTCCGGCACCGCTGTCGCGGATCTCGATGCGGTCGGCGTGGACGTCGATGCGCACTTCGCCGGCGGCGGTGTACTTGAAGGCATTGCCGACCAGGTTGCCGATCGCCACCGACAGCACCGCTTCGGGCGCGTTGACGATGGCCGCCTGGTGGGCGATGACGCGGCCGCTGACCGGCTTGCGGCCCTGGGTGGCGAGGTTGGCTTCCAGCAATTGCTCGGCCAGCCTGGCGATGTCGGTCTGCCCGTGCAGGCGTTCGTTGCGCGACAGTGTCAGCAGGGCGGTGATCAGGTCGATGGATTGCAGACAGGCGCGCTCGATGCGCAGCAGGCGCTGGCGGCTGCGCTGGTCGAGATCGTCCTGTGCCAGCAGCAGTTCGACTGCGCCACGGATCACCGCCAGCGGCGTGCGCAGTTCGTGGCTGACATCGGCATTGAACTCGCGGTCGCGCTTGACCAGTTCGGTCAGGCGCATGGAGTAGTCGTCCAGCGCGGCGGCCAGTTGGCCGACCTCGTCGTCGGCAAAGTGCGGAGCCAGCGCCTCCGGCTGCGCTTCGCCGCCGAAAGCCTGCACGCGGCGCACCAGGTCGGCCACCGGCCGCATCACCCGCTGCGAGGACCACAAGCCGAGCAGGAAGGACAGCACCGAGAAGCCGCCGACGGCGACCAGCAGCGCCCACTGCAACTGGTCCTGGCTTTCGCGTTCCTGGGTGGTGTCGTAGCGCAGGAAGAACCAGTAGTCGCGGTCCTTGCGCACGGCCAGCTTGTACGACGCCTCACGGCCCTTGGCATTGATTTCGGACAGGTCGTGGACGCCGTTGGGCAGGTCGCGCCATTCCATCCGCACGTTGGCGAAGCGGCGCGCGCTGTAGGTGTAGCCGACGATCTTCTCGAACTCGAAGAACTGCTGGCTGGGATCGACGTAGAAGGAATCGGCGTAGCCGCGCAGGTTTTCCTCCAGCGCCTTGCCGATCAGGTCGCTCTCCAGCCGCTCGCGCAACTGGATGGTGGCGAAGGCGAACAGCGCGGTCAGCCCGGAGCCGAGCAGCAGGAAGGAGATGATGATCCGGCTGCGGAGCTTACGGCGATACTGCATCGAGATCGGCGAGGCGATAGCCGATGCCGTGGCGGGTCTGGATCAGCGGCTTGTCGAAGGGTTTGTCGATGGCCGCGCGCAGGCCGTGGATGTGTACGCGCAGGCTGTCCGAATCGGGCAGTTCTTCGCCCCAGACGGCGGATTCCAGATCCTGCCGGGTGACCACTGAGGGCGAGGCCTCCATCAGTGATTGCAGGATCTTCAGCGCAGTCGGGTTGAGCGTCAGCGAGCGGCCCTGGCGGTACACTTCCAATGTGTCGAGGTTGAACTCCAGGTCGGCGACCTTGAGTACGCGCGGACCGGGGCCCTTGCCGCGCCGCGCCAGTACCGCCAGCCGCGCCTCCACTTCCTGCAGGGCGAACGGCTTGACCAGGTAATCGTCGGCACCGGATTCGAAGCCGACCAGCTTCTGGTCGAGACTGTCGCGGGCGGTCAGCATCAGCACCGGCGTCTGCTTGTGCGCCTCCTGACGCAGCTTGCGGCAGACCTCCAGGCCATCCATGCCGGGCAGGTTGAGATCGAGCACGATGGCGTCGAACTCGTTGACCACGGCCAGGTGCAGGCCGGTCACGCCATCGGCGGCGAAATCCACCGTGTGGCCGCGGTCTTCGAGGAAATCGCCGAGATTGGCGGCGATGTCGCTGTTGTCTTCGATGACGAGTACGCGCATGGGCGCTAGGTTACCGCGAACCGCGATGCGGTGGGCGGCAATGTCGTCGCCCGCTTCAGGGTGCCGGGCGGCACAGGCGTGAGCCGGTGGCGCGGCGACAGGTCGGTGTGGCGGCCACGTTGGTCGGTGCCGGCGTCGGCGCGTCGGCGCTGTCGATGTCCTCGGCCGTGCTCAGCCCGTCGAGATTGAAATCGAAGCGTTGCAGGTAGCGCTCGCCGGTGGCGTCGGTCGGAAAGCGCCATTGCGCCAGCGCGGTGCGGGCGGCACCGATGAACACCTCGTGATCGGCCGATTCGACGCGGATCTGTGTGGCGCGGCCATCGGCGGCCACCGAGAAACTCAGCGCCACGCTGCCTTCCAGGCCGTCCAGGCGGGCGCTGACCGGATAGACCGGCGCGGTGCGCAACAGCGCATGCGGGGCGACCGCGCTGACGCTTTCCAGGCGCGGCAGGGCGGGCGCGGCGTCGGGCACCGTCGGTGGCACGGCGGCGGGGGGCAGGGGCAGCGGCAAGGGCGTGATCGGCAAGGGCGCGACCGCCAGCGTCGTTGGCGCAGCGGTTTCGGCGACGGGCGCGGCGGCGGGGATCACCAGCGCGCCGCGCAGACGGACGGTCGGCAGGTCGCCGACGAGGATGTCCAGCGCCGGGCGCATCCGGTCGGTGGAGATCTGGACGATGCCCAGCGGCAGCAGCGCAGGCGTGGTCGCATCGCGGTCGGCGGCGGGCAGGGCGAACAGGCCGACGCCGGCTGCCAGCAGCGCCGCCGGCAGCACCCGGCTGAGGCGGGCGGAGCGACGCTCGGGTGCGTCGAGCAGGCGTTCGACGCGATCCAGCAGCAGGCCGCCGGTCGCCGCCAGCGCCAGCGACGGCTCCGGCGGCAACGGGCGGACACGGGTTTCGGCCAGTGCCAGCAGGGCGCGGGCATAGGCGTAGCGGTCCAGCCCGGCGGCGGCGACCAGGGCATCGCAGCCCAGTTCGCAGTCCTCGCGCACGCGGCGTGCCACCCAGTGCACGGCGGGGTGGTAGAAGAACACCATCTGCGTGGTCATCAGCAGGGCGTTGAGCCAGGCATCGAAGCGCCGCACGTGGGCCAGTTCGTGGGCCAGGATCATTTCCACCTGCTGGGTCGGCAGGCGCAGGCAGAGGCCGACCGGCAGCACGATCACCGGGCGCAGCCAGCCGACCAGGATCGGCTCCACCGCGCGCGCCGACTCCAGCAGGCGCACCCGCATGCGCACGCCGATGCGTGCCTGGAGTTCGGCCAGGCGCTGCTGCCAAGTGTCGGCCAACGGCGTCGATTGCGCGCACAGCCGGCGCAGGCGCAGCCAGTGCAGCAGGCCGCGCGCGGCCAGCGCGCCGACGCCGAGCGCCCAGGCCAGCACCGCGAGCGGCAGCCATTGTTCGAAGCCGATGGCATCATCGACGCCGGCCGTGATCGCCGGCAGGGCGTTGGCCACGGCGGTCTGCGCGTCGATGGACTGCGCCGACTGCGCCTCGCCCCAGCGATGCAAGAAACCCAGCAATGGCGCCAGGAGGAAGGCCAGCGCCGCCAGGCGGCCGAGCAGGTTGCGCCAGGCCAGCGCATCGCGTCCGCCGAGCGCGCGCAGCAGCGCGTAGACGAGGCCGATCAGCAGGCCCTGCCAGCAGAAATCGACCAGGGTCCAGCCCAGCGCCACCACCGCGGGTGGCGTCTGCGTCATCCAGTCAGCGATCATGGCGTTCGCGCTCCATGCGGTCGATCAGGTCGCGGATCTGATCCAGTTCCTCCGCGCTGGGCGCTTGCTCGCCGCCCAGCGCGCGCAGCACCAGTTCGCCCGGACTGCCGTCGAACACGCCGCGGATCAGGTTGGACAGCAGCCGGCGCTGGGTGAAGTCCTTGCTGACGGCGGCGCGGTAAACGTGTGCGCGCTGGCTTTCGTCGCGACTGACCAAGCCCTTGGCGTGCATCACCTGAAGCAGTTTCAGTGCCGTGGTGTAGGCGGCTTCGTCGGAGTACAGCGCCTCGAACACCTCGCGCACGGTGGCCCCGTCGCGGGCCCACAGCACGTTGAGGATGGCCAGTTCGGTTTCGGTCGGGGCGGGAAGCCTGCGCATGATGCCAGTATGCCGCAGCGGCTCAGCCTTGCGGTTCGAGGACGGTGCGATGCGCCTGGCGCAGGGCTTCCTGGGCGGCCTCGCGTTCCTGGCGGCGTTCGGCCACCGTCTTGCAGACGCGCTTGCCGATCCGCGTGCCGACCGGCGTCTCGCGCAGGCAGACCACGCGGCTGTCCTCGGCGGCGCTGGTCAGCGCGGTGTTGATGATTTCCTGATCGTTGAACACGGCCATCTTGCGCTCGCCGTCCAGGGCGTCGATCGAGGTCACGCCGTCGAGGTTGCGCGACATCCGGTCCAGCGCCTTGCGCACCTTGTCCTCGTCCGACGGGCTGATGCTGCGATAGACCTCGCCGGTGGTGATGGCGTCGAGCAGGCGCTCTTTCTGCTCGTCGAAGCGGGCGGGATCGAACACGACCGGCCGGTGGACGTCGTCCTTGGCAAACGCGGCGGCGCTGAACAGCAGGAGCAACGGCAGGGCAAGAAACGGATTGCGGCGCATGGAGACCTCTCGGGGCAGGGGAGGCGGGTAAAATACGAAAATTATCGTACGAATGGAAGTGTAGCGCCGGAAAAAAGAAAAGCCCACGGAAGCGAATGGGGGAACGCGCTTCTCGTGGGCTTCAAGGTTTGCTGCCCCGAATACCGTTTCCTGCAAGTCACCGACGCGATCGTTGGCGTGTCAGGCAGAGTGTTGGTGGGCGTACCTTAGCGGCGGGCTGATTAAAGTGCCGTTAAACAGTCCTGATGGAAGCGTTAAGCCCCTTGGCGGCGGCCTTGCGGCGCGTCCGGGCGACGCCGGCTGCGGCGCTGGCGGGTGTCGATGTAGTCGATGATGGCCCCGGCGACGTCGACCCCGGTGGCGGCCTCGATGCCCTCCAGTCCGGGCGAGGAGTTGACCTCCAGCACCAGCGGTCCGCGTCGCGAGCGCAACAGGTCGACGCCGGCCACGTTCAGGCCGAGCACGCGCGCCGCGCGGATCGCCGTGTCGACCTCCTCCGGGCTCAGCTCGACCGCCCGCGCGGTGCCGCCGCGATGCAGGTTGGAGCGGAATTCGCCGCGCTTGGCCTGGCGGCGCATGGCGGCCACCACCTTGCCGCCGACGACGAAGCAGCGCAGGTCCGCGCCCTTGGCCTCGGCGATGAACTCCTGCACCAGGAAATTGGCGTACAAACCGCGGAAGGCCTCGATCACCGATTTCGATACCGAGGCGCGGTCGGCCAGGATCACGCCGCTGCCCTGGGTGCCTTCGTTGAGCTTCACCACGTGCGGCGGGCGGCCGAGCATGTCCAGCAGGTCGGCGGTGTCGTCCGGGTTGTCGCCGAACACCGTGCGCGGCAGGCCGATGCCTTCGCGCGCCAGCATCTGGTGGGCGCGCAGTTTGTCGCGGGCACGCAGGATGGCGTCGGACTTGTTCGGCGTGTAGACGCCCATCATCTCCATCTGGCGCAGCACCGCCGTGCCGTAAAAGGTGACCGAGGCACCGATGCGCGGCGCCACGGCGTCGTAATCGGTCAGCACGCGGCCCTTGTAGTGCATGGCGAAGGCGTTCGGCTCGATGCGCATGTAGCAGCGCAGCGGGTCGAGCACGCGCACGGTGTGCCCGCGCGCGCGCGCCGCCTCGACCAGGCGGTGGCTGGAATACAGCTTGCTGTTGCGCGAGAGGATGGCGAGCTTCATCGGGGCGGTTGGAGCGGCGGCGTGCCGAGCAGGAAGGAGGCGGACGGATCGACCAGGCAATGCCCGGCCATGGCAGTGCGGCCGAGCAGCATCGGGAACAGCATGTTGCGCCGGCTGGTGAGGTTGAGCTCGATGGACAGACTGCGCCCGGCGACCAGCAGTTCCGTGCGGATGAAGATGCGCTCGCCGGTGTGGCCGCCGGAATCGGTGACCGGCCGCCGGTCGATGACCTGCGCCTGGCAAAGCGCCGGCGCGCCGACGCCGTCGGGATCGAGCGAGAAGCCGACCCATTCCTGGCCGTCGGCGATCCAGGTGTCGAGGCGGTCGACGTGCAGGGCCGAACTGCGCGCGCCGCTGTCGACCTTGGCGCGGATGGCGGCGATGCCCAGCGCCGGCAGCGACAGCCACTCGCGCCAGCCAAGCTGGAGCAGGGCGCTCGGCGCGGGTGTGTCGGCCTGTGAGGGACTGTCTGGCATCGCTGCACCGCGCCGAACGCAAGACGGCGGCCCGCAGGTCGCCGTCTCCATGGATGGACTGGCCCGGTATCCGGGGATGAGTCTCCGGATACGCGCAAACCATTGATTTATTTTGCCTTTTACCGATCTTGATCAGTGCCGGCAGGCGGCATTATGGACCCGCCCCCGGTGCCCGGCAACACGGTCTGTGGCGGCTGCCGGCGGCGGCGCGCAGGCAGCGTCGGATGGGGCCGGCTACCATCCCCGCTGTCCGGCGCAGCGCAAGGGAACCCGTTCGATGAAATGGCTCAGGACGTTTGTCCTCCTGGCCTTGGTCCTGGCGGCGGTCGGCGTCGCGATCCGCTTGGTCGCCCGCCTGCCGACGCTGGATGATCGCAGCGCTTCCACCGCGTTCACGCAGACCGCGGACACCACGCTCGGGCGCGCGCTGGCACCGGCCATCGCCGCCCATCCGGGCCTGACCGGCATCCATCTGCTCGACGACGGCCGCGCCGCCTTCGCCAGCCGCGTGCTGCTGGCCCGCGCCGCCGAGCGCAGCATCGATGTCCAGTACTACATCTGGCACGGCGACATCACCGGCACGCTGCTGTTCGATGAACTGCGCCGCGCCGCCGACCGTGGCGTGCGGGTGCGTCTGTTGCAGGACGACAACACCACGCTGGGGCTGGATCGCACCCTCGCCGCGCTCGATGCCCACCGCAACATCGAAGTGCGCCTGTTCAACCCGTTCGTGATCCGCTCGCCGCGCTGGATCGGCTATCTGACCGACTTTCCGCGCCTGAACCGGCGCATGCACAACAAGTCCTTCACCGTCGACAACCAGGCCACCATCGTCGGCGGGCGCAACATCGGCGACGAATATTTCGGTGCCGGCGACGGCAGCCTGTTCGTCGATCTCGACGCGCTGGCGGTGGGTGCCGTGGTGGGCGACGTCTCGCGCGATTTCGACCGCTACTGGGCCAGCGCCTCGGCCTATCCGGCGGCCGCCATCCTGCCGCCGGTCGCGCCCGACGCCCTGGAAGATTTCGCCGCCGCCGCCGCGCGGCTGCGCGACAGCGGCGCGGCGCAGCGTTATGTGCAGGCCCTGGCCAGCCTGCCGCTGGCCACGCGCTTCGTCGAGTCAGGCCTGTCGCTGCGCTGGGCACCGGTGCGCATGGTCAGCGACGACCCGGCCAAGGCGCTGGGCCGCGCGCCGCGCGAAGGACTGCTGATCAGCCGCCTCGACCAGTTGCTGCAGCGCCCGACACAGCGCCTGCAACTGGTGTCCGGCTATTTCGTGCCGACCAACAAGGGCGTCGACGGCTTCATCGCCATGGCCGGTCGCGGCGTCCGTCTGGACATCATCACCAATGCGCTGGAAGCCACCGACGTGCCGATCGTCCACGCCGGCTACGCCGACCATCGCAAGCCGCTGCTGCGCGCCGGCGTGCGTCTGTGGGAACTGCGCCACGAGGCTGGCGCGCTGTCCTGGCGCGATGTCGCCGCAACCGGCAGTGCCGGTTCGGTGATCGGCAGCTCCGGTGCCGCGCTGCACGCCAAGACCTTCACCGTCGACGGCGAACGCGTGTTCATCGGCTCGTTCAACTTCGCCCCGCGCTCGGCGCACCTCAACACCGAACTCGGCTTCGTCATCGGCAGCGCCGAACTGACTCAGGCGATGAGCCAGCGGCTCGACGAGGCGACCCCGCTGATCGCCTACGAAGTCCGGCTTTCCCCGCGCGGCGACCTGGTCTGGATCGAACGTCGACCCGACGGCACGCTGATCGAGCACCAGCGCGAACCCGGTGCCGGCTTCTGGCAGCGCGCCGCAGTGAAGGTTTTTTCCTGGCTGCCGATCGAATGGCTGCTCTGAGCGGCCACGGACATCCGGCCCGATGTCGCCGCGCTGCGGCGGCTGGAGCGGGTGAAGGGAACATCACGCCGCACTCAAATCGTTGATTGATAACAGGTTTATTCCGTTTGCGCTACGGAATTAGGCCGGATTATGTACCTGTAGCGAGCCCTCGGCAACTCGGCGTGCCCGCTGCTGCCGCATTGGCTCACCCAGAGCCGTCAAGCGCTGCCCTGTGCCAGATGCAAGAGCCCCCAGCCAATCCCAGGCTCATCCAGCCACCTCACGTCTCACGCAGGGGCAACGCCGTCCGGCAGGAAGCCGCCATGTTCATCGTCATGCAGGCTGAGGTACTCAAGTCGCCATTGATCCACGCGTCGAAGGTCGGCGAGGGTCATGTGCGTATCCGGGACTGGCTCGCAGGCGTCGAGGGCGATTTCCGTTGCCGCATCGGGAGGACCGTACGCTTCGATGAAAAGCTCTCGTAATTGTCGCACTACGCTCTCGGCGGACTCACGCGCACCTGGCCCACCCTCGATGGCGTCATAAGCCACCGATATGGACAGCGCATAGGGTTCACCATCAGAAGCCTCGATGCCCCGCTGCTCGCCCAGATCGAAGAACAATCCCACCAGATGTCTGGCTTCGGGAGCGAGGATGCGGGCGATCCGGCTCTTGACGTCTCTCTTGCCGACACGCTTCGCTAGCCGGTTCTCGAAGGTGTTGGGAAATGCGGGCCGGCCATAGCGGGCCGCCAGCCATTGCTTCAGGGTGCGCTTCGATTCATCCGAAAGCGACGCTTCAAGAAACCGAGACGCGCCCCGGCCAAACTCGACTCTCGGGATGGACCTTTTCTCCGCATGCCGCAACTCCAACACCATCGAGCCTCCATCCGCCTTGTCATACGCAAGATGCAGCCGCCGGGGGTTCTTGGCATGAGAGAGTTGCGGATCCTCACGGGCATCGCCGATCAAGTCCGCCAGGATGACCTCAATGCAGGGTTCGTGCGGGTGAGGGATGTCACAGTCGTGGGAGATCACGACAGCCAAACGGCCGTCCTCCGACGATTCAATCAGCCCCAACTGTAGTGATGCATCGCTGGTCAGCAAATCTCCCTGCCGCCATGACGTTTCCCGGTCCAGCATCGCGCGATCCCCGAATCACTGCTCGGGATAGCCAGGAATGGAAGTAGCGGAACGCCAATCATCCGTTGGTGCGGCCTTGCTCTTGGCCAGTCCCGACCTTTCGTATGCCGCATCCATGGCCTGAGCCTCGGAGATCAGCGTTTGGACATGCTCCATGACAGTCTGGTTTGCAGCGATGAGATCCAGGAGAGACCTGCCGTCAAACGCCTTCATCTTCAGCATCATTGGCGCCCGTTTGACGCCTGCCTCATGAAAGGCGTCGGCCACTTGGCTGAGTGCCTGTATCCGAGCGAAGTTGTCCGCTTCTGGCGTCGACTCTCCCCCCAGCCATTTGTAGATCGCTTGCCGGGAAACACCAAAGGTCCCGGCAAGATCGGCGATTGCTGGATTGAGCACCTCACGGATGTTGGCCAGATGCTCCGAAGCGCTTCGCAGATCGGGACGAGCCGCCTCCTCGCCATCCACCTCGATTTCGACGTGAAGGGGAGTCCGCGCCTCCACCAGCCTGCGCCATTCCCCGGCCCGGGTCACATCGAACACGCTGCCAGTACCGCCAACCAACTGCGTGATCCCCATCAGGGCGAAGGCGGCCGTGGCCGCGACCCGAACGGGCACGATCGACGGCGAAGTCCTGATTGCTGGGAACGTCTCGGTGTACATGCGGGTCTCCAGTGCTACGCCCATGCCCGGCGCGCATGATCCGTGGTGGTTGCCTTGAACACGGACTTGATCGGGGCATGCAACGAGCGCAGTTGTTCTTCGAGCTTGCCGAGATCGATAGGCATGCGACCTTCACAAAAATGGTCGGTATCGAGCACACCATGCTCACGTGGCGCGGCCATGGCGAAACGCGGATTCAGTGCCAGCCCGTTCGGCAACATATCGGGAGGAAAGCCAAGCTGTGCGGTTGCCCTGTATACCCTTGCAACCAAGGTTCCGACGGGAACGAGTGGACCGACATCGGTCGAGAATACGGATTCACTCATTGCGTGCCGGCGAACCGCGTCGAATCCCACCCCATGGACTCCACCGACAAGGTACTGCTCGACGGACTCCCCGTCTGCCGGCACCACCGCATCCAGGTAGCGCAACCCAAGCCGCCCCACGTGGTCAAGGCTGACAGCCTCATGCACGGCATCCAACCCACGCAGTAATTCCGGAATGAATGACTTGTGGGTGTCGTAATGGGTCGTATGAAACGTGATTGTCGAAGAGGACAGGATGAAGCCCGCAGATCGATCGCTCCTGGTCAGGAGCCAGGATACCGTTTGCTGGATCTTTGGTTCGGCTTGTTGTGCCTGGCCTGGCCCGGACACGACCAAGTGAGTGACCTGCTGCGGCTCGAACAAGGGGTACCCTTCACGGCGCAGTCGATCTTGTATTTGGTCGACATACTTGACCATGGCCGCCACCGGATTGAAATGCGCCTGTGCCAGCGCGTAGTACACCGGCGCATTGGACATTCGTTCGCTCACAGGCCGCTCCATCTTCTCGGTTGACACTTCAGTTGCCAGTTTACACCATGGTTGACACCCATGCCAGGGAGCATTGCTCAATGCGGCTGGATCAGGGGGGGGCGGGCTCAGGCTAAGGAGAAGGCGCCGTCAAAAGCCTTCCAGTACGTCGACACCGCCGTCCGCGTCACCATCGCCGGCCCCCGACGTTGGCCCAGCCTGCTGCCATTGCCTGCGAGAAAGGCTGCGCACCCGCTGTGGCAACAACTCCCGCACCAGCTCCATGCCAAGGGCGTCCTTCTCCAGGGTCATCGCTTCTGACAGGTCATCGAGCCGACCCAGCACGTGCAGCGCGCGCAGGAAGGTGTGCAGCGCGGTGCCGGGATAGCCATCTTCCAAGCGCCTGACGGTGCTCAAGGACGTGCCGATGCGCTGAGCAAGGTCTTCCTGGCTCAGGCGGCGCATGCGCCGCGCCACCGAGATGTCCTGCCCCAGGCGGCGCAGCGCACGCGCGACAGGCTGCGGCATGGCCACCTGGGCACCGGAGCGCTTCTGACCGGAAGAGGACATGCCTTAAGCCTCAGATATGAATTTAATTCAGCAATAAGAGTTCAAATTTGAATGCATAAATATGGTCTGGTCGACAAGCCCAAGTTTGGAATCAGCAGGCCAGGAAAAAGCTGGCTGCTGTCGGTCCGTTACCCCGCTTGCAGTTCTGGGGACCGCGCTGCGCCATCGCGCTGTCCTGATCCTGCACGACGATCAGGCCACCAATGCCTAATGAGAGCCGACAGCAATCCCCTCGTCATCGCAGTCCTGTCGTCGGAACTACCGAATCGCTCCTTCCCATGAGTGCGGAACCGGACTGTCATGCTTTGTCGATCTGGAGGCAGACCTCTCGCGTCTTGCCCGAAACCTCGTCGCACCCCGTCTAAGCGGCATCACCACACCCGATTCCGCCCGAACCGCGTCTGCTGACAGACCGTCGCTGTCTTGCACGCCGGTGACAACCAGGCTCTAACGCGAGAAGACCAAATCCGTCTTTCGCCTCGATGGCGTCTGTAGCAAAACCTCGTTATCGAGCCATCCTGCCATGGGCAGTCAACCCCTCGAAGCATACCGCGACGCAGAGGCTCGGTGCTGTTGGACAAGCGCCATATCGACAGGCGGCGGCTGGTGAACATCCGTCATCCCGGCCTTTCCCACAAGCCAAGCCGCCACCGTCTCGCGACGTGAAGGCGCACCCGGCAGCGATTCCAATCAACGAGGGAAACAGATGTCCTGATTCCGGTTACCTGGGAGCAGCCATGCGAAAGCCACCTTCATCCGGCCCCCAAGCCAAGGTCTTTTACCGTCCGATCGAGGCGGCCATCCAGTGGGCGGGGCTGTCGCGCTTCGAGCGCCGCATCCTCGGTGTCGCCAAGGGGATGAACCGCTTGCCTGAGCACCCCGAACTGGCACGCTGGCCACAGCTTCGTCTCAACGCGGAACGGATCTATGACGCACTGGTGCACTTCGACCTCCCCTACGGCAAGGACGGCATCACGAGCAACGACCCCGCCTTGCTTGATGACCCCGGCCTCACGATCCGCCATGTCGACCTGAAGGCCTGGATGATCCGTTTCTATCCCGACCAGCGACCGGCCTTTTTGTTCGATGCCTTCGAGCGCCACCTGCATCCGGCCGTCAGTGTCGATGCCGTGCAGGCACTGATCATGGATCGCGAGGCGTTGAAGCTCCAGCTTG
>Ga0265293_10005339_pt1 | contig 21565 bp, 16 predicted proteins | sample Munlanlewell138R_FD_192505 | JGI IMG/M metagenome (GOLD analysis project Ga0265293, IMG submission 192505) | Leachate microbial communities from a municipal landfill in Southern Ontario, Canada - Leachate well 138R | ecosystem: Engineered > Solid waste > Landfill > Unclassified | place: Canada... | reverse complement strand
GGCTATCTTTATCCAGGTAGGTCGCCCCGTCCATAACCAGGCTCAGATCCGGACTAAACAGACGTAAAAGGCAGTCTGTTTCTTGCTCTTGGTAATTAAAGCTCAGGCCTATGTCGAGACCGCTTGTATGGGTAGACAGGCTGTCGGCATTATCAGTGTATTGAATGTTGGCTTGTTGCAGGCTAAGTTGTCCAAGTTGAATGGATTTGAATGCTAAACTTAAGGAGCTGGTATCGTTTGGGTCAGTTTCCAGATTCAGGATGTCGTAATTGGATTGCCCGTTATTATCGATGTAGGCATTGAGGTTGAGGCGGTCAATGAGAAAAGAATCTATCACCAATTCTTGTCGGAAGAGTAATTTTCCCAAATGAAGAGATGCCTTCATTTGTTCAAGTCCCAGAAGAGTGTCGTTGGAAGAGCCCTCAAAAGGATTGAGCAGATAAAATTCTTTGATTTCAATTTCCAGTTGGGGAAAATCCCGGAACAGATTCAGGTCGATGTTTCCGATTTCATATGTACAGTTCAGGTAGTTGTCTGCCTGAGTCTGCACCAGAGATTGGAGGCTTTTGGGATGCAACAACAAGGCTAATACCACAACAAAAGCCAAAACCAGCAGACTGATGGTGTAAGCCAGTACTTGGGCAATTATGGAGAGAGCCTTTTTCATAAATCAGGCACTAAACTCAAGCGGCTTTTGTCAGGAGTCGCTTTTGGTAAAACTGTGGGTGTTGCCAAACTCGTCCTCGTACTGTAAGCTGGTGGCAGTAAGTTCGGTAACTGTATATACTTTGGGTACTACACCGCCTATTTCCATTATGTGTATGTGGGTAAGTGTGGAGTAGACCAGGGTCCAGGTAAAAGCCTGTGCTTCTTCTTCGCTGACATCGTCTGCTGTATCCCAGGTCAGCCCGGTACCATCTTCATTGTAGCGGTAATATTCTGTTCCTGAAACCCATTTGCCGATCAAAAGCGAGGAATCGTACTCAAATTCTGTTATACAAGAAGTAAATACACTGACGCTAAAAAGAACGATCAGCAGAAGTAAACCTGTTTTTTGTCGTGTTTTCATAGTGATGTTTTATTTCTTTTTAGTCGGTTTTTTTCTGGTAATTTTTCTGCCTTTTTTGACAGAACTATCTCCTGACTGCTTCTCTATTAGTTCAAGACAATCCTCATAACTGAGTGTTGCCGGGTCGGTTTTTTTAGGAATTTTGTAATTCTGCCCCTTTTTGGTGATGTAAGGGCCGTAGCGGCCATTTAAAACCAATAATTCCGGATCTTGTTCAAAGCTGCTGATGATTTTTTTACGATCTTCTTCCTGCTTGTTTTTAACAAGTTCGATAGCTTGTTCCAGGTTTACTTCCAGAGGATCAATTTCTTCGGGCAAGGAAACAAATTGATTTCCGTATCTGATATAATTTCCGTAACGGCCGTTGCCTACACTTATTTTTTTGTCTTCGAAAGAGCCCAATTCACGGGGTAGCTTAAATAAGTCCAGAGCTTCCTCCAGGCTTATGCTGTCCATGCTTTGTTCTTTTCTCAGGGAGGCAAACAAGGGTTTTTCTTCGTCTTCTGCCGTGCCGATTTGCACCAGGGGTCCAAATCGTCCAATCCGTACCGAAACCGGACGCCCGCTTTTTGGATCATTACCCAAAAGCCGGCTGCCAACCTTTTTACCGGAATAAGCAGTGGCCTCCAAAACGGCGGGATGAAAAGCTTTGTAAAATTGGTCTATCAATCTAACCCACTCCAATTCACCTTCGGCTACCTGGTCGAAATATTTTTCCACGGTGGCTGTAAATTGAAAGTTCATTATGTCAGGAAAAGATTCCAACAAAAAGTCGTTGACTACCATGCCGATATCGGTAGGAAAAAGTTTGGCTTTTTCGACTCCGCTCATTTCGGTTTTGCTTTTGTCGCTGATTTGCCTTGTTTTGGATAGTACCAATAAGTTGTATTGGCGTTCTTCGCCCTCCCGGTTGCCTTTTTCTATGTATTCCCTTTGTTGGATAGTTGAAATGGTCGGGGCGTAAGTCGAAGGCCGGCCTATGCCCAGTTCTTCAAGCTTACGAACGAGTGTGGCTTCGGTGTAGCGTGGTGGTTTTAGACTAAAGCGCTGAACAGCCTGGGCCGTATCCATATTCAGTTCCTGATGGACTTGCACGGAAGGCAGCAATTTACTCTTGCCGTTTTCAGACTCATTCTCTTTTTCGGAATACTCGTACACCTTAAGAAATCCCTCGAAGGTAACCACTTCTCCGTTGGCTGTGAATAGTTGATTTCCATTGGAATGACTAATGGTAATGGTGGTTTTTTCCAATTGTGCATCGGCCATTTGAGATGCGATGGTTCTTTTCCAGATGAGGTCGTACAATTTTTTTTCGGGTACGGGGCCATCGATGCTTTGTACATTCATATAGGCGGGACGTATGGCTTCGTGCGCCTCCTGTGCTCCTTTGCTTTTGGTTTGGTACTGGCGGGTTTTGACATTTTCTTCACCGTAAAGGCGGGTAATTTCGGCTTTGGCGGTGTTGATGGCCAGAGAAGATAAATGAACCGAGTCGGTACGCATATAAGTTATTTTCCCTGATTCGTAGAGCGACTGGGCAACCCGCATGGTCTGAGCTACCGAAAACCTGAGTTTGCGGGCCGCTTCCTGTTGCAAAGTAGAAGTTGTAAAAGGTGGGGCAGGAGAGCGTCTTAGAGGTTTGGTGTTGATATCCTGTACCTTGAATGTCGCTGTTTTAAGCAATTCCAGCAAAGCCAGGGCTGTCTCTTTTTGAGCGATCTTTTCGGGAAATTCAGCTTTGAGTTCCGCGGTACTTCCGTCAGGATTCGGTATCAGAAAAATAAGACTCAGCCTGTAGAAACTTTCTGAATTGAATTGCTGAATTTCTCTTTCCCGCTCTACGACCAGTCGAACAGCCACAGATTGCACCCTTCCGGCAGAAAGTGCCGGTTTAATCTTTTTCCAAAGCACCGGCGATAATTCAAATCCCACAATGCGGTCGAGCACGCGGCGGGCTTGTTGCGCATTTACCAGATTAAGGTCTATATTGCGGGGATGTTGGATGGCTTTTTCGATGGCCTCTTTGGTGATTTCGTGAAAAACGATACGCTTGGTATTGTCCTCTTTAAGATTGAGCACTTCGGATAAATGCCATGCAATGGCTTCTCCTTCGCGGTCTTCATCAGAGGCCAGCCAAATAATTTCGGCTTTTTGAGCGGCCGATTTTAATTCGCTTACTACTTTTTTCTTATCTGGAGAAACAACATATACCGGTTTGAATTTATTTTCGATTTCAATACCGAAATCTTTTTTTCTCAAGTCCCGAATGTGTCCAAAACTCGACATTACCTTGAAGTCTTTTCCCAAAAACTTTTCGATGGTTTTGGCCTTGGCCGGGGATTCTACTATGACTAAATTCTTTTGCATTAAAGTGCGCTTTCAATTAATCCGGAATCATTCATCCAGAAGTTCAACATCATATTATAGGAGGGCTTCAACTTAATTATTCACCAACTCAAGCCTGTAAAAACGGGGGCAAAATTAGTAAAAACACTCCAGTGTCAAGTTTTTTTATGAAAATTTATACAGAAATTACAATATCAGACCTTTTATTCTTCATTATACCAACTCGCGTAAAACTGGTAATTGTCCGAAATTCTTTTGTTGATCGTATTGGTTTGTTCTGCATCGGCAAACTTGACAAATTTTGCCGGAACACCGGCATAAACGCTATAAGCTTCAACCCTGGTCCCGCTTAGTACCACCGAACCGGCCGCAATAATGGCTCCTTCGCCGATGATGGCATGATCCAGGACTACAGAGCCCATTCCTATGAGTGCAAGTTTCTCAATTTTAGCACCGTGGATGGTGACATTGTGCCCGATGGAAACATTGTCACCAATTTCAATGACGGATTTCTGATACAAGGTATGTAATACAGAACCGTCCTGAATGTTGACATTATTGCCTATGCGGATGGAATTGACGTCACCCCGGAGTACGGTATTGAACCATACACTGCAGCCCTCTCCCAAAACAACGTCCCCAATGATGCTTGCGTTTTCGGCCAAATAGCAATTTGGCCCGATGACAGGGTCGAAACCCCTGACAGATTTTATTAAGGCCATATTAGATCTCCTTTGTTTTAGAGGCCAGCCATACTTTTTCTTCTTCGCTGAGCAAAAGCGATAACTGATTGTAAACATTCCGCTGGTAAGTATTTATCCAATCGATTTCCCGCCTGGTGTAATAGCTTTTATCGATAGCCTTGAGATCCAGGGGGCAAAGGCTCAGGGTTTCAAAGCCCAGGAATTGTCCGAATTCGGATTCTCCCTTTTCGACTACCAGCATCATATTTTCTATACGCAGGCCGTATTTTCCGGCACGGTAGATGCCAGGTTCATTGGACATAACCATGCCGGCTTTGATTATTTCGGGATTTTCTTCCATGCGTATGCTTTGCGGCCCTTCGTGCACATTCAGGAAATGACCTACACCATGGCAGGTGCCGTGTCCGTATTGAAGCAGATCCTTCCAGAGAAACTGACGGGCCATAATGTCCAGCTGAGAACCTCTGGTGTGGCTGGGAAATATGCATTCAGTCAGAGCAATATTGCCTTTAAGTATGCGGGCATAATCCTGTTTAAATTCCCCGGGTGTTGCTCCCCGGTAAAGGGAAAAAGTCCGGGTAATATCGGTAGTGCCTTCCAGGTATTGACCTCCGGTATCCACCAGCAAGTAACCGTCGGGCAGGATCCTGGCTTTGGTACTTTCCGAAGGGCTGTAGTGAACAATGGCTCCATGTTCGTTGTAGCTGATGATGGAATAAAAGCTGTCTCCTTTGCAATTTTCCTGCTCCAGCCTGAACTCGCTCATTTTTCGGACCAGGTCGGTTTCGTAAAATTCTTTTCCCTCTTCCAGGGCGGCTTCAAACCAACGCCAGAAACGGAGCAGGGCTACACCTTCTTTTTGCATGGCTGTGCGGAATCCGGCTATTTCTACAGGGTTCTTGACAGACTTCAAGGCTGTAGTGGGTGTTGTTCCTTCTACGCGACGACAGTGAGAGGGTATGTGATTGTATATGCTGTAATTTATACGGGCTGTATCGGTAAACACCGCTGCGCCTGCCGGTAGTTTGTCCAGATCTGCATATAGAGAAGTATATTCGCTTAGCTGAATATTGTTTTGTTTAAGATAGCTCAGCGTGCTGTTGTCTAGTTTTTTCTTATCGGTATAAAGTTTGTTAGTGTCCGGACTAATCAAAGCAAAAGCAAGGCCAACCGGATTGAAGTCGACATCGCTGCCCCTCAGGTTGAATAACCAGGCGATATCGTCCAGCCCGCTAACAGGCAAATAATCCGCACCTTGTCTGCTGAGTTCAGCTCTGAGCTCCCGGAGTTTTTCCTCTACGCTTTTGCCGGCATATTTTAAGGGGAAAACAGACAAAGGAGAGTCTGGTAAAGAAGGCCTTTCAGGCCATACCAGAGCGTAGGGCTTAAAATTGTCGATCAGCCTGATAGCCTGTTTATTGAAGACCTTACACATTTTGAGTGCATCGCGGGCGGCAAAAACTTCTCCGTCAATACCCACCGAACGATAATTCATGCCGGCTATCCATTCGGGAATGCCCGGAGTTTCCGGAAGGGTGGTTTTGTATAAATCGATACCGCTGCCACGGAGTTCCTGTTCCGCCTGAAGATAATACCTGGAGTCGGTCCATAAGCCGGCCTTGTCTTTGCCTATTACCAGAGTTCCGGCACTTCCGGTAAACCCGGACAGGTATTTCCTGAATTTAAAATGTGAGGCTACATATTCTCCCTGATGGCTGTCTGAAGTAGGAACAATACAGGCTTCTATAGCATTTTCCTGCATCATCTTCCGTAATGCCGCCAATCTTTCCGGAATGTTCTTATACATATATATAGGTGTTTTTTTGGTTTGCTGAAGTCACAAAGGTAGTAAAAAAACAGCTTCTTAGCTTCGGCCCTGGACTTGAATTTTGGAAAGGTCTCAGAAAATTTTGAAAGATTCTGATTTATTTTTTGTTTACTAATTTGTTTTGCCTACTTTTGCAGGCCAAATTAAAATAATTTTTTTATATAACGAAGACTATGATCATTGTTCCCATCAAAGAAGGTGAAAACATCGAAAGGGCTTTAAAAAAGTTCAAACGTAAATTCGAAAAAACAGGAACTGTAAAAGAACTCAGAAGCAGACAGGCATTTAGCAAGCCTTCCGTTATCAAACGTCAGCAAAAAATGAAAGCTGTTTACGTTCAACAGCTGCAACAAAACGAAGACTAATAACAGATCGCCAGGTCCTAAAAATTAAGTCCGTTTTTTTGCTGTTTCGAAATAGCTTTACTATATTCGTTGCAGAATAATTTTTCAAGCAGCGGAGCTATGTGGGTGGAGCAGTACATACAATATTTACGGTATGAGAAAAATTATTCTTCTCATACCGTTTTTGCATATAAACGCGATTTGGAACAATTCCTTGCATTTGCCTCCACTACTTTTCAATTGGAGCATCCTTCGGACATGGATGCCGATATTATCAGGGCCTGGATGCTTGCTTTGATGGAAAAGGGCGATACCGCCCGTTCAGTTAATCGTAAACTTTCTTCTCTTCGATCCTATTGGCGTTATTTGTTGCGTCAGGCTTTGGTTACAACTAATCCTACTCAAAAAGTATTGACGCCAAAAATCAAAAAAGCCCTTCCTTCCTTTTTGAAAGAGGACGAAATGAATGATTTACTAGATAAGACAAGGGAAGAGGCTCAGAATGAATCGTTCAGTGCCAGCCGGGATAGCTTGATTTTGGAGATGTTTTGTCTGACCGGTATCAGGAGGGCTGAATTAATAGGTCTAAAAACAGGAGACGTAGACACAGGCTCTGCTTCGCTCAGAGTAACGGGAAAACGCAATAAACAACGTATTCTACCCTTTGGTGCTGCTTTGAATAAATCGATTGAGAATTATCTGATTTTACGCCACGAATATCTGGAAAAACTGCAAGATTATCCCAAAGTGGAGCCGCCCTTTTTTATAAATGCCAAAGGGCGGGCCCTGAATCCCCGCCGGGTATATAGTCTGGTCAACGAAAAATTAGCTGAAGTAGGCAATTTGTCTCAAAGAAGCCCGCATGTGCTCAGACATACATTCGCCACTACCTTGTTAAACAGGGGAGCCGAACTGAACGCCGTAAAAGAGCTGTTGGGGCATGCCAGCTTGTCTGCAACGGAGGTGTATACGCATACCACTTTCGAAGAATTAAAAAAAGTGTATAAACAAGCCCATCCAAGGGCAGAAAATTAAAAAGGAGATTATTTATGGAAATCAGAATTCAATCCTTGCATTTCGATGCTACCAGTACTTTAGAAAAATTTATCCAAAAAAAGGTGGCTAAACTGGAGCAATATTATGACGGTATTTTATCGGCCGAAGTAACCCTTAAAGTAATTAAACCCGAAACAGCCATCAATAAAGAAGCATTAATCAGGCTCAACATTACTGGCCGGGATTTGTTCGCTTCCAAAATCTGTGACACTTTTGAAGAATCAGTCGATGAAGCCGTAGAGGCTTTGGGAAAACAATTAAAGAAACACAAAGACAAAATTCGTAGTAAATAAATTTTCAAAAAATGTTTTGTGGTTAAAAAATAATACCTACATTTGCAGCCGTTTCTCTAAAAAGGAGTTTTAGAGTACGGCTGCGTTGATGCGGCCATGTAAAATGAAGAATTTAGGGCAGTTACCAGAGTGGCCAAATGGGGCAGACTGTAAATCTGCTGGTTGATACCTACGGTGGTTCGAATCCATCACTGCCCACAAACTATTTTTAGGGGGATCAGCATTTTTTGGAATTTTTGAACCCAGAAAATATTTTGCGGGAATAGCTCAGTTGATAGAGCATTAGCCTTCCAAGCTGAGGGTCGCGGGTTTGAGTCCCGTTTCCCGCTCTTGCCTGTGTAGCTCAGCGGTAGAGCACTTCCTTGGTAAGGAAGAGGTCCCGAGTTCAAGTCTCGGCACCGGCTCAAACAAATAGGATTACTTACTTATTTTAATTTTTGATTATGGCAAAAGAACATTTTAACAGGACTAAACCCCACGTCAACATCGGTACGATTGGCCACGTGGATCATGGTAAAACCACATTGACTGCCGCTATCACTATGATATTGGCAAAAAAAGGACTTTCCGAAATTAAATCTTTCGATCAGATTGACAACGCACCGGAAGAAAAGGAAAGAGGTATTACAATTAATACATCGCACGTTGAATATCAAACTGAAAAACGTCACTACGCTCACGTAGACTGCCCCGGACACGCTGACTATGTTAAGAACATGGTTACAGGTGCTGCCCAGATGGACGGTGCCATTATAGTTGTAGCCGCCACCGACGGTCCTATGCCCCAAACTCGTGAACACATCCTTCTTGCCCGTCAGGTAAACGTTCCCAGACTGGTTGTTTTCATGAACAAATGCGATATGGTTGACGACGAAGAAATGCTCGAATTGGTTGAAATGGAAATGCGTGACTTGTTGGGTTTCTATGAATTCGATGCCGAAAATACTCCTATAATTCGCGGTTCTGCTCTGGGCGCTTTGAATGGTGTTGCCGAATGGGAAGACAAAGTGATGGAACTGATGGCAGCAGTAGACACCTGGATTGAACTTCCTCCCCGCGCTGTTGACAAACCTTTCCTTATGCCCGTCGAAGACGTATTCTCGATCACAGGTCGTGGTACTGTGGCTACCGGCCGTATTGAAACCGGCATCATCAAAACTGGTGAAGACGTACAGATCATCGGCTTAGGAGCCAAAGGTAAGAAATCTGTTGTTACAGGTGTGGAAATGTTCCGCAAGATTCTGGATCAGGGAGAGGCCGGCGACAACGTAGGTTTGTTGCTCAGAGGTATCGACAAGGACGAAATCAAACGCGGTATGGTTATAACCCACCCCGGAAAAGTAACTCCTCACACCTCTTTCAAAGCTTCAGTTTATATCCTGAAAAAAGAAGAAGGTGGACGTCACACTCCGTTCCACAACAAATACCGTCCTCAATTCTATATCCGTACTCTTGATGTTACCGGCGAAATCACCCTTCCTGAAGGAACCGAAATGGTTATGCCCGGCGACAACCTGGAAATCAAAGTAGAATTGATCTATCCGGTAGCTTGCAGCGAAGGTTTGCGTTTTGCTATCCGTGAAGGTGGACGTACAGTTGGATCCGGCCAGATCACCGAGATTCTGGAATAATTAAGGCAAATATACTCTCGGCGGGACTATCTGAGCGATAGCCCTGCCGAAGAGTGTTTTAATACGGGTCTAGCTCAGTTGGTAGAGCATCGGTCTCCAAAACCGAGTGTCGGGAGTTCGAGTCTCTCGACCCGTGCCATAAACCCCATCTTATGAAAAAGTTTTTTAAAAGGGTCGCCACCTATATCAAGGATGCATACAATGAACTCATACACAAGGTCTCCTGGCCTACTGCCTCTGAGTTGAGCAATAGTGCGATTGTCGTATTAACTGCTTCCCTTGTGATTGCATTGATTGTATTTGTAATTGATTTAGGCTTGGAAAATCTCATGACCTTCATCTACGAGAAGGTGTTTTAAGCTGTAGGAAAAATGTCTGACACAACAAAGAAATGGTACGTTTTGCGTGCTATTAGTGGTAAAGAAAACAAAGTGAAGGAATATATTGAAGCTTCCATCAATAAATCCTCCCTTGGTGAGTACGTATCTCAGGTATTGATTCCTACCGAAAAGGTTTATCAGTCACGTGCCGGAAAAAAGGTGCTCAAAGAGCGTTCCTATTTGCCCGGTTATGTTCTGGTCGAAGCCAATCTTGTAGGTGAAGTGGCACATGCTCTTCGTAACATTCCCAATGTTCTCGGTTTTCTGGGTGGAATGAACAACCCCCAGTCGCTCCGTGAGTCCGAAGTCAACCGTATTCTTGGAAAGGTTGATGAATTACAGGAAGCCGGAGACGATATCAGCATAAATTATTATGTTGGTGAGAGCGTAAAGGTGAATTTTGGACCCTTTAGCGGTTTTAGTGCCACTATCGAAGAGGTGAACAACGAGAAAAAGAAACTTAAAGTCATGGTGAAGATTTTCGGCCGGAAAACTCCGCTCGAATTGGGTTTTATGCAAGTGAAAAAGAATAGAAGATGGTTACGCATCTTGGATTTTTTTTCAAAACAATCCTCAAATTTTAAATTAGAACAAAATGGCTAAAGAAATTGCCGGTCAAATCAAATTGCAAATAAAAGGGGGCGCGGCAAATCCCTCTCCGCCTGTAGGACCTGCTTTGGGTTCCAAAGGTGTGAACATTATGGAGTTTTGCAAGCAATTCAATGCCAGGACACAGGATAAGGCCGGAAAGGTGTTACCTGTTGTCATTACGTACTATTCCGACAAGTCTTTCGATTTTGTTGTAAAAACTCCTCCTGCAGCCGTACAGCTGTTGGAAGCTTCCAAAACCAAATCGGGTTCGGCTGAGCCAAATCGCATTAAAGTAGCCGAAGTCACCTGGGAGCAGGTTAGAGCAATTGCGGAAGATAAAATGAGCGACTTAAACTGCTTTACGGTGGAATCGGCCATGAGAATGGTTGCCGGTACTGCCAGAAGCATGGGTATCAATATTAAGGGTGAATTTCCCACGAATAATTAAACTTCGACGAAAATGGCAAAATTGACAAAAAATCAAAAACTGGCTTTGGAGAAGATTGAAGTGGGTAAAACGTACACATTGAGAGAAGCCTCCGAACTGGTAAAGGAAATTTCCTATACTAAGTTTGATGCTTCGGTAGATTTGGACGTTCGCCTGGGTGTTGATCCTCGTAAAGCCAATCAAATGGTACGCGGCGTTGTGTCGCTGCCTCATGGAACCGGAAAAGAAGTACGGGTATTGGTATTGTGTACTCCGGACAAAGAAGCAGAAGCTAAAGAAGCCGGAGCAGATCATGTAGGTCTTGACGAGTATATCGAAAAGATTAAAGGTGGTTGGACAGATGTGGATGTAATAATCACTATGCCTTCAACCATGGGTAAAATTGGTGCTTTAGGCCGTGTTTTGGGACCAAGGGGTTTGATGCCCAATCCCAAAAGTGGTACTGTTACCATGGAAATCGGTAAAGCAGTTAAGGAGGTTAAACAAGGTAAGATTGATTTCAAGGTAGACAAGAACGGAATCGTTCATACTTCTATCGGAAAAGTCTCTTTTAGCCCCGATCAGATTCGTGAGAATGCCAAAGAGTTTATTCTCACACTGATTAAGTTGAAACCGACTGCTGCTAAAGGCACTTATATGAAGAGTATTTATCTTTCAAGTACAATGAGCAAAGGCATCAAAGTAGATCCTAAGGGCATTGAAGATTAAAAAACAGAACAATTATGAAAAAGGAAGATAAATATATTGCTGTTGAGCAAATTACTCAATTGGTAAACGAATACGAACATTTTTATGTAACCGATATCGCTGCCCTGAATTCCGAAAACACATCTTCGCTCAGAAGAGCTTGTTTCAAGGAAGGGGTAAAGCTCTATGTGGTTAAAAACACGCTGCTTAAGAAAGCACTCGAAAATCTTGAAGCTGACTATTCTCCTTTGTATGAAACCTTGAAAGGAAATACCGCTCTGATGTTTTGCAACACCGGAAATGTACCTGCCAGGTTGATTAAGGATTTTAGAAAGGACAAAGGTATTCCTGCCCTTAAAGCTGCTTGTGTGGAAGAATGCTTCTATATAGGTCCCGAACATTTGGAAACCCTGGTTAATGTCAAGAGTAAAAAAGATCTGGTTGCAGACCTTATTGCCTTGCTTCAATCTCCGGCCAAGAATGTAGTTTCTGCCCTCCAAAGCGGAGGTACTATACTTCATGGTGTTTTAAAAACACTGGAAGAACGCGAAAATTAGGACTTCTACATAGAGAAGCCTCAAAGACAAATGAATAAACAATTTTAAATAACACTTAATACATTACTAAAATGGCAGATTTGAAAGCTTTTGCTGAACAATTGGTAAATTTAACCGTTAAAGAAGTCAACGAACTTGCTGAGATCCTCAAGAACGAATATGGTATCGAACCCGCTGCTGCTGCTGTTGCCGTAGCTGCCGGTCCTGCCGCTGCTGCCCCTGCGGCAGAAGAAAAAAATTCTTTTGATGTGGTTCTTAAAGCCGCTGGAACAGCTAAACTGGCTGTTGTAAAAGCAGTTAAAGAATCTTGTGGTCTTGGTTTGAAAGAAGCCAAAGATTTGGTTGATGCCGCTCCTTCCGTATTGAAAGAAGGAGTAGCCAAAGACGAGGCTGATGCACTGAAGAAAACGCTTGAAGAAGCAGGTGCCGAGATTGAACTTAAATAAAAGTACTCACCTGATCAACAGGTCCCCCGGTTTAGAATCTCCGTGATTGGAGGTTCTAAACCTTTTGTGTCTATATTCTTTTTAAGTTCTTATAATCTCTCGATAAATGTCCTCAACTACTGACAATCAAAGAATAAATTTTGCATCTATCAAGAGCCCGATCCATTATCCGGATTTCTTAGAAGTGCAATTGAAGTCATTCCAGGACTTCCTGCAGTTAGATACCCCGCCCGAAAAACGAAAAAACGAAGGATTGTACAAGGTGTTTTCCGAAAGTTTTCCCATCACGGATACACGGAACAATTTTGTCCTCGAATTTATTGACTATTACGCTGATCCTCCCCGTTACACCATCGACGAGTGTATTGAGCGGGGTTTGACCTACAGCGTTCCCCTGAAGGCGAAACTCAAACTTTATTGTACCGATCCCGATCATGAAGATTTTGAGACTAAATTTCAGGATGTTTACCTGGGTGCTTTCCCTTACATGACTCCCAAAGGTACTTTTGTGATCAACGGTGCCGAGCGTGTCATCGTATCACAATTGCATCGTTCACCCGGAGTGTTTTTTGGTCAAAGTGTGCATGCCAACGGGACGAAACTATACTCTGCACGCATTATTCCCTTCAAAGGCTCGTGGATAGAATTTGCCACAGACATCAACAACGTGATGTTTGCCTATATTGACCGTAAAAAGAAATTACCCGTTACCACTTTGTTGCGTGCCATAGGTTACGAAACAGATAAAGATATTCTGGAAATTTTCAACCTGGCCGAAGAAATAAAAGTGACCAAGACCGGTTTGAAAAAATTCATTGGCCGCAAACTGGCTGCCCGTGTTTTGAAGAGTTGGGTAGAAGACTTTGTGGATGAAGATACCGGTGAAGTGGTTTCCATAGAAAGGAACGAAGTCATTATTGACCGTGAAACCGTTCTTGAAAGCAGTCATATTGATGACATTCTCGAATCCGGAACTCCTACAATTCTCTTGCACAAAGAGGAGCCCGGTATGTCCGATTACAGCATTATCTATAATACGCTGCAAAAGGATCCCAGTAATTCGGAAAAAGAAGCAGTACTGTATATTTATCGTCAATTACGTAATGCTGAGCCGGCAGACGACTCCAGTGCACGCGAAGTTATTCAGAATTTATTCTTCTCCGAAAAACGCTATGACCTGGGAGAGGTAGGCCGTTATCGGATTAACAAGAAACTCCAGTTAAATACAGATATAGATACCAAGGTCTTGACCAAAGATGATATAATTCATATCATTCGCTATTTGATAGAACTGGTAAATTCCAATGCCATAGTGGACGATATTGACCACTTGAGCAACAGGCGTGTCCGTACGGTAGGTGAACAATTAAACAATCAGTTCGGTGTGGGCCTTGCCCGTATGGCCAGAACCATTCGCGACAGAATGAATGTGCGCGATAACGAAGTGTTTGCCCCCGTTGATTTGATCAACGCCAAGACTGTCTCTTCGGTGATTAATTCCTTCTTTGGAACCAATGCCTTGTCACAGTTTATGGATCAAACCAACCCGCTGGCGGAAATGACGCACAAACGCCGTTTATCGGCTCTGGGTCCTGGTGGTTTGTCCCGTGAACGTGCCGGATTTGAGGTTCGTGACGTACATTACACCCATTACGGACGCCTCTGTCCCATCGAAACACCCGAAGGTCCCAACATCGGTTTGATTTCGTCTTTGTGTGTTTATGCCAAAATCAACAAACTGGGCTTTATCGAAACACCATACCGTAAAGTAAAAAGCGGCAAAGTCCAAAAAGAGGTGGTTTTCCTAACCGCAGAAGAAGAAGAAGATTTGGTTGTGGCACAGGGAAATGCTCTTTTGAACGAAGATGGCTCCTTTATCCGCAACAGGATTAAATCACGTCTGGAAGCTGACTTTCCGGTAGTTGAACCCGATAGGGTTGACCTGATGGACGTCTCTCCCTCACAGATTGCTTCTATTGCCGCCTCTTTGATTCCTTTCCTTGAACACGATGACGCCAACCGTGCCCTGATGGGCTCGAACATGATGCGTCAGGCAGTGCCGCTGATCCGTTGTGAAGCCCCTATTGTCGGAACCGGTCTGGAAGAAACACTCATTAAAGATTCCCGCACCCAGTTGATGGCCGAAGGCGATGGAGTAGTCGAATTTGCTGATGCCACAAGTATCCACATCCGCTACGATCGTACCGAAGAGGAAGAATTTGTCAGTTTTGACGACGCAGTTAAGATCTACAATATTCCCAAATTCCAAAAAACCAACCAAAGCACTACCATCGACCTTAAACCCATTGTTCACAAAGGACAAAGGGTCTCTAAAGATCAGCTGCTGACCGAAGGTTTTGCTACTGAAAAAGGAGAACTGGCTTTAGGCCGTAACCTGAAAGTGGCATTCATGCCCTGGAAAGGGTATAATTTTGAAGACGCTATCGTCCTGAGCGAACGCCTGGTACGTGAAGATGTTTTCACTTCTGTGCATGTAGACGAATATACCCTCGAAGTTCGCGAAACCAAGCGGGGCATGGAAGAACTGACCGCGGATATTCCCAACGTCAGCGAAGAAGCCACCAAGGATCTTGATAAAAACGGAATAATTCGCATCGGTGCTCATGTCAAGCCCGGGGATATTCTTATCGGGAAAATCACTCCCAAGGGAGAATCTGATCCTTCGCCCGAAGAAAAACTCTTAAGAGCCATTTTTGGAGACAAAGCCGGTGACGTTAAGGATGCCTCGCTCAAAGCGACTCCTTCCCTTAGAGGTGTGGTTATAAACAAACGGCTCTTCTCCAAAGCAATTAAGAATCGCAAGAACCGCTTGACAGATAAGGCTATTCTGCCTAAACTTGATGAGGAATTTGAAGCAGAAGTAGCTGCTATACGTGCCGTATTACTCGAAAAACTATGGGTATTGGTAAGTGGTAAAACCTCTCAGGGGATCAAAGATAACCTGGATACTGAAGTAGTACCCAAAGGTGTGAAGTTCACTCAAAAGGTTCTGAATGAAATCAACTACTCTTCTATTCAGTTGAGTAAGTGGACTTCTGATTCTCACAAGAACGAAATGATTCGCGATCTGATTATTAATTACCTCAAAAAGGAAAAAGAATTGGATGCGAAACTCAAACGCAAAAAGTTCAATGTGACCATAGGTGATGAATTGCCCCCCGGCATCATTCAGATGGCCAAGGTTTATATTGCTAAAAAACGCAAAATCAAGGTTGGAGACAAGATGGCCGGCCGCCACGGAAACAAAGGTATTGTTTCGCGCATTGTCCGCGAAGAAGACATGCCTTTTATGGAAGACGGAAGCCCGGTAGATATAGTCTTGAATCCACTTGGTGTACCTTCGCGTATGAACCTGGGACAAATTTTTGAGACCGTGTTGGGCTGGGCAGGCCAGAAATTAGGCATCAAGTTTGCTACGCCTATTTTTGACGGGGCCAGCCTGGAGGATCTGGAACAATGGTCTGACAAGGCCGAATTACCTCGTTACGGAAAATGTTACCTCTACGATGGAGGCACCGGCGATCGTTTTGACCAGCCGGCCACGGTGGGCGTAATTTATATGCTTAAACTCGGCCACATGGTTGACGATAAGATGCATGCCCGCTCCATTGGACCTTATTCTTTGATTACCCAGCAACCTCTGGGCGGTAAGGCACAGTTTGGCGGCCAGCGTTTCGGAGAAATGGAAGTTTGGGCACTGGAAGCTTTTGGAGCTTCTCACGTGTTGCAGGAAATCCTGACTATTAAGTCGGACGATGTGGCAGGCCGCAGCAAAGCTTTTGAAGCAATAGTCAAGGGTGATCCAATGCCACAGGCTGGTATACCGGAATCCCTGAATGTATTGCTGCACGAACTCAGAGGCCTGGGCTTAAGCATCGAATTAGATTAACAACCTCAATTACATACTGAATATGGCTCTCAAAAAAGATATAAAGACCAAAAACAACTTCTCGAAAATTTCCATCGGATTGGCTTCACCGGAAGAAATCCTTGAATTATCGAGTGGTGAAGTATTGAAGCCGGAAACCATAAATTACCGTACCTATAAGCCCGAACGAGACGGTTTGTTTTGCGAAAGGATTTTTGGACCGGTAAAAGACTATGAATGTCATTGTGGTAAATACAAACGTATTCGTTACAAAGGTATAGTGTGTGACCGTTGCGGCGTTGAAGTAACCGAAAAGAAAGTACGTCGTGAACGTATGGGGCATATACAACTGGTAGTACCGGTTGCCCACATCTGGTATTTCCGCTCACTTCCCAACAAAATAGGCTATTTGCTGGGATTGCCCACCAAAAAACTGGATTCAGTTATTTACTACGAGCGCTACGTTGTTATTCAGCCAGGTATACTCGAAGAGGAAGAAGGCATTAAGCTTAATGACTTATTATCTGAAGATGAATACCTGGCGCTCATGGACAAACTGCCCAGGGACAATCAAATGCTTGAAGACAGTGATCCCCGCAAATTCATTGCTAAAATGGGAGCAGATGCCGTCCACGACCTTTTATCCAGGCTCGATCTGGATGCTTTGTCGTTTGATTTGCGTCACCGTGCCAATACGGATACTTCCATGCAACGCAAGAATGATGCGCTCAAACGTCTGCAGGTGGTGGAATCATTTCGCGCAGCCAAGCACAGGAACAAACCCGAGTGGATGATTATTAAAATTGTTCCGGTTATTCCTCCTGAATTGCGTCCCCTGGTGCCTCTGGATGGTGGCCGTTTTGCCACTTCTGACCTGAACGATCTCTATCGTCGTGTCATTATACGTAACAATCGTCTGAAACGACTCATAGAAATCAAAGCTCCGGAAGTAATTTTAAGGAATGAAAAGCGCATGTTACAAGAGGCTGTCGATTCTTTGTTTGACAACTCCCGTAAGTCCAGTGCTGTAAAGACCGATTCAAATCGTCCGCTTAAATCCTTGTCTGATTCACTCAAGGGTAAACAAGGTCGCTTCCGTCAGAATCTTCTGGGTAAACGTGTCGACTATTCGGCTCGTTCAGTTATTGTGGTCGGACCCGAGCTTAAAATGCACGAATGCGGATTACCTAAGGATATGGCTGCTGAATTGTTCAAGCCATTTATCATTCGTAAATTGATTGAACGTGGTATAGTAAAAACAGTCAAAGCTGCCAAGAAGTTTGTAGATCGCAAGGATCCCGTGGTATGGGATATTCTGGAACATGTCATGAAGGGTCATCCAGTTCTGCTCAATCGTGCTCCTACATTGCACCGTCTTGGTATTCAGGCTTTCCAGCCAAAAATGATAGAAGGCAAGGCTATTCAGTTGCATCCCCTGGCTTGTACGGCTTTCAATGCCGACTTTGACGGTGACCAGATGGCTGTACACCTGCCCCTGGGTAACGAGGCTGTTGCCGAAGCTCAATTGTTGATGCTGGCTTCGCACAACATCCTGAATCCGGCCAACGGAGCTCCCATTACTGTCCCTTCTCAGGATATGGTTTTGGGCTTGTATTACATTACCAAAGAGCGAACAGGAGTTCAGGGAGAAGGCTTGATATTTTATTCTCCCGAAGAAGCAAAGATTGCTTACAACGAGAAAAGAGTTTCTTTGCATGCCATTGTTAAGGTGCGTATCAAAGACGAACTGATACAGACTACCATAGGCCGTATTCTTGTAAACGAATTTGTGCCCGAAGAAGTTGGTTTTATAAACACCGTCCTTTCCAAAAAGGAACTCAGGAATGTAATTGGCAAAGTCATTGCCTCTTGCGGAGTGGCACGTACCGCTCAGTTCCTCGACGACATCAAAGACTTGGGTTTTTCTATGGCTTTCCAGGGAGGTTTATCCTTTAACCTGGACGATGTGATCGTTCCGGAAGAAAAAACCGAACTAATTCAGGAAGGCTACGAGGAAGTTGAATCCATCATGGAAGAATGGAGGCAGGGTTTCATCACTCCCAATGAACGTTACAACAAGATTATTGACGTTTGGACCATTGTAAATAATAAGCTTTCCAATATTCTTATCAAGCAATTGGCCGAAGATGATCAGGGCTTCAATTCTGTTCACATGATGATGGATTCCGGAGCCCGCGGGTCAAAAGAACAGATTCGTCAGTTGTCAGGTATGCGCGGTTTGATGAACAAACCACAGAAATTTGGTGCCGAGGGCGGACAGATTATCGAAAACCCCATTTTGGCCAACTTTAAAGAAGGTTTGTCGGTGTTGGAGTATTTTATTTCCACTCACGGTGCTCGCAAATCTTTGTCTGATACTGCATTAAAAACAGCTGATGCCGGATATCTTACTCGTCGTCTGGTGGATGTTTCACACGATGTAATTATCAACGAAGAAGATTGTGGAACCCTGAGAGGACTCACCGCTGTTGGTGTCAAAGGGATAGCAACACTATACGAACGAATACTCGGACGTGTTTCTGTACACGACATTTTCAATCCGGATACCAACGAAATTTTAGTTGCTGCCGGTCAGGAAATTACAGAAGAAATTGCTCTGAAAATCCAGGAATCTCCTATCGATCGGGTGGAAATTCGTTCGGTATTAACCTGTGAATCCAAAAAAGGGGTATGTGCCAAATGTTACGGCCGTAATCTGGCTACCGGACGCATGGTGCAAAAAGGAGAAGCTGTCGGTGTTATAGCCGCACAATCCATCGGTGAGCCCGGAACTCAGTTGACCCTTCGTACTTTCCACGCAGGTGGTGTAGCAAAAAGCGAAAATGTCGAAAATAAACTGCTGGCACCCTACGATGCTTTGGTTGAGATAGATGAATTGAGGGTTGTTCCTTCTTTTGAAAACAAAAACATCAAAATTGTAGTAGGCCGGTATGCTGAGATTCGCATGATTGATCCTGTCACCAATATGGTTACCACGCACAACCTTTCTTACGGATCACGTTTATACATTAATCCCGGAGTGATGGTTAAACAAGGTGATTTGATTTGCGAATGGGATGTTTACAACGCAGTTATTATCTGCGAGCAATCAGGTAAAATTGAATTTGACAGTATTGAGGAAGGCGTAACCTACCAGACTTATATGGATGAGACCACAAAGATCAAGGATAAGATAATCATCGAATCCAAAGATCGTTCCCGTGTGCCTGCTATCCATATTCAGGACGAAAAAGGCGAACGTCTGCATTCTTATAACCTTCCTGTGGGTGCTCACCTGCTTAAAGAATCAGGTGAACGTATTGAAACCGGTCAGGTTTTGGTAAAGATCCCTCGTGCCATTCCCAAGTCGGGTGACATCACCGGAGGTCTTCCCAGAGTTACCGAATTGTTCGAAGCCCGTAATCCTTCCAATCCTGCCGTAGTTTCCGAAATTGATGGAGATGTCATTGAATTGGGACGTATCAAGCGTGGCAATCGTGAAATAGTAATCCAGTCCAAGACCGGAGAGATCAAAAAGTATCTGGTTCCTCTTTCCAAGCAAGTGCTGGTACAGCTCAACGACTTTGTCCGTGCAGGAACACCCTTGTCCGAAGGCTCTACCACTCCCTCGGATATCCTGGCCATTAAAGGTCCAACCGCAGTTCAGGAATACATCGTCAACGAAGTCAAGAATGTGTACCGTATGCAGGAAGTTAAGATCAACGATAAACATTTCGAAGTCATAGTGCGTCAAATGATGCGTAAGGTGGAGATTGTTGATGCCGGTGATACACACTTCCTGGAACAACAAGAGGTAGACAAAAACGAATTCATGGAAGAAAACGATCGTATTTGGGGTAAAAAGGTAGTGCTCGATCCGGGAGATTCTGCTAGCTTAAAAGCCGGTATGATTGTGACTGCCCGTAAATTGCGTGACGAGAATTCCAGTCTGAAACGTCGCGACCTTAAGCTGGTTGAAGTCAGAGATGCCATACCTGCCACCTCTAATCAGGTTTTGCAGGGTATTACACGTGCAGCACTTCAAACAAAGAGCTTTATGTCGGCGGCATCCTTCCAGGAAACCACCAAGGTGCTCAACGAAGCTGCCATTCAGGGCAAAGTTGATCGTCTGGAAGGGATGAAGGAAAATGTTATTACCGGTAACCTGATACCTGCCGGAACCGGACAGCGTGAATTTGAAAAGCTAATAATTGGTTCAAAAGAAGAATTTGACCGTATCGAAGCAACGCGTGACAGCCTGACTCAGGATGTTGTTATTGAAGAAGCTGAGCTTGAATAACTGATTAGTAAGTAATCTTTATCATAATCAGAAAGAGGAAGGCCGTTCATTTGAACGGCCTTCCTTGTGTTTATTTGATTTTTTGTTCTTGATTCTTTTTTTTCTTTTTTCTTTGCACCTTTTCTAGAGAATCTTCCAGGCTTGTTTTCTCGTTTATTTGTAGGCGAAAGTTCAATGTTGGCCTTTTATTCAGTTGTTGTAGAATTGCCTGAGACAGTAAGAGTTGTGCCTTTCAGCATGGGAGAGTTCAGCGTGATGCGTATATCTTCACCGGCTACTTCCCGGCGCTGGATATAGGCCAGCAGACGGCCATTCTGGCAGCGTTGGCGGTTGTCGCGGTAGTTGTCGCTAACGTTGTTGCTTCCGCTTTCCAGTCCCAGCAAACGGGCAGGGCCGGTCACATAACAAACTATTTCGTTGTCGGCCATATAAACCAGATTTCCCTCTTTGTCGACCACTTCGATTTCTAATTGCAAAAATGTTTCCCCGGGATCGTTGGTTTCGATAAACTTCGCTTGTATAGCATGAGGGGTTCCGCTACTGACAATCTTGTAGCTGGCGGCTGTTGCCGCAGTATTGCTTTCATAGCCTAAGACTTCAAGTTCACCGGCTTCGTATGGGATATCCCAATAAATGATGGCAGTTTGTTCGTCATATGGCTTGCGTTCTCCAACTATCTTGCCGTTTAGTTTAAGTTCGGCTTCGGCGCAATTAGTATAAGCTACTACACGGATCATCCGGCCTTCTTCGTAATTCCACAGCGGTGGTGCATCGGTCGATAACCATTGCCTGCTGCTGCGCCTGTTGCCTCCTCCTCCGCCGGGGTAGGTTCCGGCATAGATAACCGGCGATTCACTCCAGAGAGCTCTTCTAAAATATCCTCTGGGTTTGATGTTTCCGGCCAGGTCTATGAGTCCGGTTGTAAATCCTCTTGAAGGCCATCTGCCCGATTCTCCCAGGTAGTCAAAGCCGGTCCAGAGAAACTGTCCCATAATA
>Ga0265293_10005338_pt1 | contig 21569 bp, 20 predicted proteins | sample Munlanlewell138R_FD_192505 | JGI IMG/M metagenome (GOLD analysis project Ga0265293, IMG submission 192505) | Leachate microbial communities from a municipal landfill in Southern Ontario, Canada - Leachate well 138R | ecosystem: Engineered > Solid waste > Landfill > Unclassified | place: Canada... | reverse complement strand
ATCACTAATATATGAAATGGAAAGAAGAGATGCAAAAACAGGTCTAGCCACACTTTGTATAGGTGGAGGACAAGGAACAGCGATTATAGTAGAAAGATAGTAGGAAAAACAATTAAGTTGAAAACGAACAGCAAAGTTATTACTTGTGTTCAATGATGGCATGAGACTGATCAGGCTTGTGACCATTTGTTAAATTAATTGCTATTATTAAGAGTTGAGAGGCGGCATTAGATCTAAATGGCTTGTGACTGCTAATCAACTCTGAGACACTAAAAAAATGGGAGGTAATATAAATGAGATTAAAAGATAAAGTTGCTATAGTAACAGGAGGAGCAAGAGGATTAGGCCAAGCTATGGCTGAACTATTTGCTAAAGAAGGAGCTAAGGTTATTGCAGTTGATATGGGAGAGCTTTCCTATTCAAATCCAAATGTTGAGGGATACCAATTAAATGTTACAGACACAGAAAAATGTAAGGAATTCTTTGATTATGTAGTAGACAAATATGGCAGAGCAGATGTACTAGTTAATAATGCAGGTATTACAAGAGATACTTTAACAAGAAAAATGACTGACGAACAATGGAACTTAGTAATAGACGTTAACCTAAAGGGAGTATTTAATTTAACTAGACATTTTGGACCACACATGCAAGCAAATGGTGGAGGCTCTATAATTAACATTTCTTCAGTAGTAGGAGAATTTGGAAATATTGGTCAAGCTAACTATGCTGCTACAAAAGCAGGAGTTATAGGACTTACAAAGACTTGGGCAAAAGAGTTTGCTATGAAGGGTGGAAATGTTAGAGTTAATGCAATTGCACCAGGATACACAATGACAGATATACTAAAAACAGTTCCACAAGATTTACTAGATAAATTTGCAGCACAAACAATGCTTGGTAGATTAGCACAACCAGAAGAAATCGCATATCCTGCCCTATTCCTTGCTTCAGATGATGCTTCATATGTAACAGGACATGTACTTAGCGTAAATGGTGGAATGAGATTATAGTTATTCTTAAATTATAAGATTCTTTAACGGGTGGGACTAAGGTCCTTCCCGTTATCATTGGAGGCGAAAACATGAGTTATAAAGATAAGTTAATTTCTATTGAAAAGGCTCTTGAAATTGTAAAATCAAACGATGTAATAGTAACGGGTTTAGGTGCGGCAGAAGCTCAGCTATTCATGAACTCAATTCATACTATAGCTGACAGAGTAGAGAACGTGACTATAACTAATTGCCTTCCTACTTCAAGTGGAGAGTTTTTAAAGCCTGAATATAAAAATGCTTTTAATATTGATGGCTGGTTCTATGCACCACCTATAAGAAAAGCACATAAAAACGGGAACTGTGCTTTTATTCCAAATCATCTTCATTTAGCTGCTACAAAAAGGCTGTTTCATGTAAAACCTAATATTTATGTAGGAGCAGCTACTCCTCCAGATAAACATGGGTATATATCTCTTTCAGTAAGTAATACTTATGAAAGAAGAATGATTGATGCTGCAGATATAGTAATACTTGAAATCAATCCTAACTATCCTAGAACCTTTGGAGATGTAGAGCTACATTATTCAGAAGTAGACTATCTAGTAGAAGCTGATTATCAAGTTCCAAGTCTGCCAGATGTACCTTCAAGTGAAAAAGACATGGTAATAGGGAAATATATTGCTGATATGATAAAGGATGGAGATTGTATTCAATTAGGCATTGGTGGAATTCCAAATGCAGTAGCAGCATATTTAACTGACAAAAAAGATTTAGGAGTTCATACCGAAATGATGACTTCGACAATGGTTGATTTGGCCAAATCTGGGGTTATTAATGGTAGCAAAAAAACACTTCATAAAGGAAAAATTGTTTGTACCTTCGCACTGGGTAATAAAGCGCTTTATGATTATATTGATGATAATCCTTCAGTTTTGATAATGGATGGTGCATTTGTAAACGATCCTTATACATATGGTCAAATTGATAATATGGTGTCTATTAATACAACACTTGAAATAGATCTAACAGGACAATGTGCATCAGAGTCCATAGGACCAGTTCAATTTAGCGGAACAGGTGGTCAAGCAGATACAGCAATAGGTGCACAAAATGCTAAAAATGGTCGTTCCATTATGGCTCTTTATTCTACTGCGATGATTAAAAACAAGGAAACAGGAGAAAGAGAAGAGATATCTAAGATTGTATCTATGCTTAAACCAGGTGCTATAGTAAGCCTATCAAGGAATGATGTAGACTATGTTGTGACTGAGTATGGAGTTGCTTCATTAAGAGGTACCAATATAAGAGAAAGAGTTGAAAGACTTATAAACATAGCTCATCCTAAGTTTAGAGAACAGCTTTGGAAAGAAGCTTATGAAATTGGAATAGTGTATAAAAAATAGGATGCCATTCATGTATAGGAGGGTTTAATTTGTCTTGTTTTACATATGAAGGAAAGAAAGTTTATTATGAGACTCATGGACAAGGAAAGCCAATAGTTTTATTAAATGGAATAATGATGTCAACTGCTAGTTGGACTGTATTTAAGGATGCTTTTTCTGCTAACAATCAACTTATATTATTAGATTTTCTTGACCAAGGAAAATCTGATAAAATGGACGATACTCCTTATACGCAGGCCATACAGGTGGAGGTTGTTAAGACTTTACTTGATGAATTAGAAATTAAGAAAGCAAATATAATTGGAATATCTTATGGTGGAGAGGTCGCTCTTAGATTTGCAGTAAAATACCAAGAATATATTGAAAATCTTCTAGTATTTAATACTACTGGAAAGACATCAAATTGGCTTAAGGATATAGGTGTAGGTTGGAATAGAAGCGCTGATGATGCTCTAGATTATTATTGTACAACTATTCCTTATATATATTCTCCAGCATTCTACAATGAAAAAAGTGAATGGATGGAAAGAAGAAAAGAGTTGCTTACAAAAGGAGCATTTAACGACAAAGCCTTCATGGGCTCAATGATGAGACTTACTGAAAGTGCTGACTACTATGATATTATTGATGAACTTCATAAAATAAAAGTTCCAACACTTATTGTAAGTAGTGAAAATGACTTTGTGACGCCAATTCATGAACAAAGAAAGCTTCATGAATTAATAGATAATTCAGATCATGTAATAATCCCAAACACAGGGCACGCATCTATGTATGAGAAGCCTGTACTATTTGCATCCCTTATATTAGGATTTGTTAACATGGAGCAGAAAAAATTTAATGTTTTATAGTAAGTTTAAAAAATGTATTAAATTCTAAAACTACTTATAGCCAGTAAAAGTGAGCTAAAAGGAGGCTGTATTTCATGAGTACATTTAACGCTAGTGGGGTAAATCTCTATTATGAGGTCAAAGGCGATCCTAATTCAAAATCTGCTGTTGCTTTTTTAAATGGGGTCATGGCATCTACTAATAGCTGGGATTTAATCTCACCTATTTTTGAGAAACTAGGCTTCAAAGTAATACTGCATGATTTCAAAGGACAGCTAAAGTCTGATAAACCAGCAGGACCATATACTTTTGCTGAGCATTCAACTGAAGCTAAGGCTTTATTTGAGCATCTAGGAGTAGAAAAAATACACCTAGTAGGAACTTCTTATGGTTCAGAGGTTGCTATGAAGTTTGCAATTCTTTTTCCAGATATGGTTGAATCTTTATCGATTATATGTGGTGTTAGCGAAATTGATGAGGTTTTGAAAGGGTTTATTGATAACTGGGAGATATTATGTGACTTGAATGATGGAGAAAAATTCTTCTGGGGAATGGCACCGATTATTTATGGCAATTCATTTTATGTGAAAAACTTTGGGGCATTAAAAGAAAGAGCTAAGGCATCTAGAGCTTTACCTAAGGAATATTTTGAGGGACAAAAGACCCTATACAAAACTTTCAAGGATGATGTCTATATGACAAATGGTTTATATAAAATCAAATGCCCGGCACTTATTATTGCAGGACAAGAAGATTTATTAAAAAGAACTAAATTTTCCGACATAATCGCTAGGGAAATTCCTAATACTGAGTATGTCATTCTTCCTGACTGCGGACATGTTGCTATATTTGAGCAATATAAGGTGCTAAATACTCTATTATCAGGATTTATATTGAAGAACAATTAAAAAAGAAGATGTAAAAAGGCCTGTATGAAAAATCTTTCAATACAGGCCTTTTATGGTTATTTACTTAAGCTAAAACCTTTTTTAGTTGTTCAATAAATATCTTATTCTCATCCATAGTACCTATACTAACTCTAATCCAGTCGCCAATTTGAGGTCTAATAATAACTCCTAGTTTCTGAAGCTCAACAAAAACTTCATTACCATTTCTATGAGTATTTACAAATATATGATTTGTCTCAGATGGAGCATACTCTAGGCCTAGTTTGTCGAATTCTTTATAAAGATATTCTTTACCTTCCACATTAATGTCATAGGCTTTCTTTAGAAAATCATCGTCTTCTAAAGCAGCAATAGCTGCAACCTGGGCTAAAGTATTTACATTGAAAGGTCCTCTTACTTTATTAATATTAGTAATTATTTCTTCGCTTGCCATAGTATATCCGACTCTTAGGGCAGCAAGACCGTAGATCTTGGAAAACGTTCTCAAGACAATCAAATTAGGATACTTCTCTAGCAACAAAAGACTGTTTTTAGTAAAATCTTCCCTTGTCACAAATTCTCTATAAGCTTCATCATAGACTACAATTATGTTTTCAGGTACCTTGTTTAAGAAATCAACTAATTCCTTTTCAGTAAACATTGTACCAGTAGGATTATTTGGATTACATAACCAAATAACCTTAGTTTTATCTGTTATAGCATTAAGCATACCATTAAGGTCATGAGTCCAGTTGGTTAATGGAACTATAACTGGTCTTGCACCCATCATCATTGTAGTAGATATGTATCTAGGAAATGTGATATCGGCCATTATTGCTTCATCGTCTTTATCGAAGAAGGTCTTAGCTAATAGGTCCATCATTTCATCTAAACCACTGCTTAAGATAATATTATTGACGCCAATATTTAATTTTTTAGAAAGAGATTCTTTTAGTAATGTACAGTTTCCGTCTGGGTATAGGCCTAGAAGGTCTAAAGAGTTTTTAATGGCATCGATTGCTTTAGGAGAGCAACCAATAGGGTTTTCATTTGATGCTAGCTTTACTACATCTTCTAGTCCATACTCTCTCTTTACATCCTCTATGGGTCTGCCTGGTTTATAAGGATTTAGATTAGCTAGCTCTTCTCTAAATTGAATTGACAAAAATAACGCCCCCTTTAAAATAAAAAAGATAGTTTACTTGACTATAATTATACCATATATTTGAATAGTTCCTTTACTTATTTTATTTTATTAACAATATAAAAAGAAAATTTCATATAAGGGGAAAAATTTGGGGATATTTTCAACAATAAGGTAATAATAAGTAATGATACAAAAATATTTAATAAAGAAGGTATTTAGAAATATGTGTAGAATTATTAGTATTAATAATTGTCTGAAAAAGTCAAAATTATAATCATGCAAGGGGGAAGTTAGATGAAGGAATATCAAACTGACAAAATAAGAAACGTAGCTTTTTTAGGTCATGGAGGTTGTGGTAAAACTACATTAACAGAAGCCATATTATTCGCAGCTGGGATAACAAAAAGAAAGGGTAGAATAGAAGATGGAAACACTACTTCCGACTATGACAAAGAGGAGATTGCAAGACAATTTTCTATAGGCACTTCTATAATCCCTGTGGAATGGAAGGATTTTAAATATAATTTACTAGATACTCCAGGATATTTTGATTTTGTAGGTGAAGTTAATAGTGCTTTAAGAGTAGCGTCAGGAGCAGTAATAGTTGCTGATGCATCATCAGGAATTGAAGTAGGCTTTGAAAAAGCTTGGAGTTACACACAAAAGGCAAAGAAGCCAAAGGTTATTTTCTTAAATAAAATGGATAAAGAGAATATAAACTATGAAAAGATTATTAACGAGCTTAGAGAGAAGTTTGGAAAAAAAATAGTACCTTTTGCAGTTCCTATTGGTGAATCTGAGTCCTTTAAAGGATTTGTTAATATAGTTGATTTAGTTGGTAGAGTTTACAACGGAAAAGACTGTGTAGATGCGCCTGTGCCAGAGGATATGGCAAGTAAAATAGAGCCACTTAGAGAAATGCTTATGGAATCAGTAGCAGAAGCAGATGAAGTTTTTATGGAAAAATATTTTGAAGGTGAAGCATTTACAGCTGAAGAGATACATGCAGGACTTAGAAAAGGTGTATTAAATTGCGATTTAGTACCAGTAGTTATAGGATCAGCGCAAAATAGTGTTGGAGTTCATACTTTACTTGACATGATTAACTTTTACCTGCCTTCACCAAAAGATATAGGTGTTTATGAAGGCGTTAAACCTGGAACATCAGACAAAATACAAAGAAAAATAGATACGAGCGAAGCGTTTTCCGCATTTGTATTTAAAACTATAGTAGATCCATTTGTGGGTAAGATTTCATTGTTTAATATATGTTCTGGTAAATTAGTAAAGGACATGGAAGTATTAAATGTGAATAAAGATGAAACAGAAAGAATGGGTAATCTGTTCCTACTAAGAGGTAAAAGTCAAATAGAGGTTAGAGAGCTAGTTGCAGGTGATATAGGTGCTACAGCTAAACTTCAATTCGTTGAGACTGGCGATACTATTTGTGACAAGAATGATCCAATAGAATATGAAAAGATAAAGTATCCAGAACCATGCTTATTCCTAGCAGTAGAACCGAAGGCTAAGGGAGACGAAGAGAAAATAGGTTCTTCTCTAACAAGAATGACTGAAGAAGACCCAACATTTGTAGCTCAAAGAAATACAGAAACAAAACAGCTATTAATAGGTGGCCAAGGTAATATGCAGCTAGCGGTTATTACTAATAAGCTTAAGAATACATTTGGCGTAGAAGTAGACCTTAAGGATCCAAAGGTTCCTTATAGAGAGACTATAAAAGGCACAGCAAGTGTCCAAGGAAAACATAAAAAGCAATCAGGTGGAGCTGGACAGTATGGTGATGTTCACATAAGATTTGAGCCTTCACAATTAGACTTTGAATTTAATGAAGAGATCTTTGGAGGTTCAGTGCCAAGACAGTATATTCCGGCTGTAGAAAAAGGATTAAGAGATTCTATTGAAAAGGGAGTATTAGCTGGATACCCTGTAGTTAACCTGAAGGCAGTATTGTTTGATGGTTCATACCATCCTGTTGACTCAAACGAAATGGCATTTAAGATTGCAGCATCTCTCGCTTATAAGAAAGGGCTAGAACAAGCAAAGCCAGTATTATTAGAGCCAGTAGTGAAAGTTGAGATACTTATCCCAGAGGATTATATGGGAGATATTATGGGAGACATGAATAAGAGGAGAGGTAGAATACTTGGTATGGAGCAGCAAGAGGATGGAAATCAGCTCGTAACTGCGGAAGCTCCACAAACTGAAATGTTTAAGTACGCAATTGATTTAAGATCTATGACACAAGCAAGAGGAAGCTTCAGAATGGAATTTACTAGATATGATGAAGTACCAGCACATATAAGTGAAAAAATAATAGCTGAAGCAAAGGCAGAAAAAGAATAAAATTAGATTTAAGGAGCACTAGAAATAGTGCTCCTAATTATTTATTAAATAAATGATAAATTAGTACTTGAAAAAACGAATATTTGATGTAAAATATAGTTAAGGGCAAAGAAAGTCAAAGTCTAACTAGGAGTGAAGAAATGTCAAGGATAAGTAACATAATTGAGGATTTTATAAAAAATCTATTTGATGACGCTAATAATGGGGCAATAGAGATACAAAGAAATGAATTGGCACAGTATTTTGATTGTGCACCATCGCAGATAAACTATGTATTGACTACAAGATTTTCATCGGATAAAGGTTATTATATTGAGAGTAGAAGAGGTGGCGGTGGGTATATTAAGATAATAAAGGTTAATATTAATAGGGATAAATATATTCAGAACCTCATATTAAACATAATTGGAGATTCTATAACTAAATCTAAAGCTTATGGTATAATTGAGAGTTTTCTCGAGGAAGATATTGTTACTGATAGAGAGTGCCATATTATGAAGGTTGTACTTTCAGATAGAACATTAAATAGTGCAAGTTGTGACAAGAATATTATTAGGGCAGATATTTTAAAAAATATGTTGCTTGTATTAATAAAATGATGTATTGGAGGCGAGTTTATGATTTGTGAGGAATGCAGAAAAAATAAAGCTACAGTTCACTTGAAAAAGATAATTAATAATAATGTAGCAGAATCCCATTTGTGTGAAGACTGTGCTAGGAAAAACAATGACTTTAATTTTGATACCTCCTTTTCAATACAAAATATTTTAGCTGGATTAATTGATAGCTCATATGATGGACCAGTAAAAATTGAACAAATTAAATCATTAACCTGTGAAAACTGTGGATTAACCTATGGGAAGTTTAGGCAAACTGGAAAGTTTGGTTGTAGCAATTGCTATGGTTCTTTTCGAGAGAAAATTGTTCCGCTTTTTAAGAAAATACACGGACATGATACTCATGTAGGAAAAATTCCTAAGAAAGCTGGGAAAAATTTAAGTGATAAAAAAGCAATCCATGAGCTTAAAATAGAACTGGATTCAGCTGTAAGCAAGGAAGAGTTTGAGAAAGCTGCTCAGCTAAGGGATAGAATAAAAGGTATTCAGCTGAGGCTCGAAGGGAGCAGTGATTGATATGATTAACTGGTTAGAAGGGAAAGGCAAAGAAAAAGATATAGTTTTGAGTAGTAGAATAAGACTTGCTAGAAATATTGAAGGCGCTAAATTTCCACATTTAATGACGGTGGAAGAAGCGAAAAAGGTAATTAAGAATGTTGAAGATGCAATAATCTCTAATAATGAAATTCCAGAAAATGAATTTGATCTATACGAAATTGATAAATTATCTCCTTTGGAGAGAAATATCTTTGTGGAGAAGCATATAATTAGTCCAAGTTTACTTGAAAAACCAAATGGAAGTGCTTTTTTGTTAAGCAAGGATACTAGGGTAACAATAATGGTCAATGAAGAGGATCACATTAGAATACAAGTATTGCTTCCGGGGTTTAATATTGAGGAAGGATGGAAAGTGGCTAGTGAGACAGATGATCTATTAGAATCTAATCTTCGCTACGCTTTTGACGAAAGGTTTGGTTACATGACTTGCTGTCCCACAAATGTTGGAACAGGTCTTAGAGCTTCTGTTATGGTGCATTTACCAGGACTTGTATTAACAGGTTATATAAATCAAGTTCTTCAGGCTGTGAGTAAAATAGGATTAACAGTTAGAGGTTTGTATGGAGAGGGGAGCAGTGCACTAGGCAATCTTTTTCAAATATCTAATCAGACCACAGTAGGTGAAAGTGAAGAAGATATAATTCAGAAGCTTAGAAGCATAGTCCTTCAGATTATTACAAAAGAAAGATACGCAATGCTAAGCCTCTTAAACAATAGAAAAGTAGAAATTGAAGACAAGGTATTTAGGTCCCTTGGAATACTGCAAAATTCTAGAATAATTTCTTCAAAAGAAAGTATGGAACTGTTGTCTAACGTAAGAATGGGAATAAACATGAATATGATAAAAAATGTGGACCTAAACACAATTGGCAACCTAATGATAGAGACACAGCCTGCAAATATACAAAATCAGTCAGATTACGAGCTCACTGTTGGTGAAAGAGACATTAAGAGGTCTGAAATAATTAGAGAAAAGATAAGGATTTAGGAGGGATGTATGTATGTCTATGTTTGGAAGATTTACAGAGAAGGCTCAAAAAGCTATTTACTTAGCTCAAGAAGAGGCAAAAAAATTATCACATAATTATGTAGGTACAGAACATTTGTTGTTAGGATTAATTGGTGAGAAGGATGGTATTGCTGCAAATGTTTTAATAAATATGGGAGCAGATTTAGATAATGTGAGAAACTTTGTTGTAAGCATAATTGGATATGGAAATCAAGGTGGAGAGGTTCAAGGCTACACTCCTAGAACCAAAAGGGTTTTCGAACTAAGCTTTATTGAAGCAAGGGACTTAGGACATAATTATATGGGAACAGAACATTTGCTTTTAGGACTTATAAAAGAGACAGAGGGTGTAGCTGCGGTTATTCTCAAGGGAATGGGGATTGACTTAGACAAAGTAAGGGAAGAGGTAATCAACATGCTAAATGGCAACTACAGCAGACAAGGGCAAGGTAATGGCACTAGTAAAACTAATAACACTCCTACTTTAAACAAATTTGGTAGGGACCTTACTGATTTAGCTGGCGAGGATAAACTAGATCCTGTAATAGGTAGGAGCAAGGAAATTGAAAGAGTAATTCAAGTATTGAGTAGGCGAACTAAAAATAATCCATGCCTAATTGGAGAACCAGGAGTAGGAAAAACTGCTGTTGCAGAAGGTCTAGCACAACTAATCAAAAGTGGAGAAGTTCCAGAGCTATTAAAGGACAAAAGAGTAGTTACATTAGATTTAGCCTCAATGGTTGCAGGTGCTAAGTATAGAGGTGAATTTGAAGAAAGATTAAAAAAGGTTATGGAAGAAATAAGAGAAGCTAAAAATGTTATATTGTTTATTGATGAGATGCATACAATAATCGGTGCTGGTGGAGCAGAAGGAGCTATTGATGCATCAAACATATTAAAACCTGCACTGGCAAGAGGAGAAGTCCAGGCCATAGGTGCTACGACTATAGATGAATATAGAAAGCATATAGAGAAGGATACTGCACTTGAGAGAAGATTCCAGCCTATTATGGTTGAAGAACCTACAGTAGAGGACACAATAAAGATATTAGAAGGTTTAAGAGATAAATATGAGGCCCACCATAGAGTTAAAATTACAGATGAAGCTATAAACGCTGCTACAGAGCTTTCATCTAGGTATATTGCAGATAGATTTTTACCTGATAAGGCAATAGACCTTATTGATGAAGCCGCATCAAGAGTTAGAATAAAAACAGTGACAGCTCCACCAGATTTAAATCAATTAGAATCAAAATTAGAAGAATTATCTCAAGAAAAAGAAGCTGCTGTAAGCTCACAGGATTACGAGAAGGCTGCTAAGATTAGAGATGAAGAAAAAAGAGTAAAAGAGGAGCTTAAAGAAAAACAGGACGGATGGAAGCAACAGAAGCAAACTTCTTCGAGCCAGGTTGGCTATGAAGAAATTGCCCATATAGTATCTATATGGACTGGAATTCCTGTTAAGAAAATGTCTATAGAGGAATCAGAAAAACTTCTTAATCTTGAAGAGATTTTACACAAAAGAGTAATAGGTCAAGAACAGGCAGTTACAGCTTTAGCAAGTGCTGTAAGAAGAGCTAGAGTAGGACTTAAGGATCCCAGTAAGCCCATAGGCTCATTCATATTTGTAGGCCCAACAGGAGTAGGGAAAACCTATCTGGCAAAATCCTTAGCTGAAGCACTATTTGGTGATGAGGACGCAGTTATTAGAGTGGATATGTCCGAGTACATGGAGAAGCACTCTGTATCTAAGCTAATTGGTTCGCCTCCTGGTTATGTAGGCTACGATGAAGGAGGGCAACTTACAGAGAAAGTTAGGAGAAGACCTTACTCAGTTATATTATTTGATGAAATTGAAAAGGCCCATCCAGATGTATTCAATATACTCCTTCAACTACTTGACGATGGAAGACTAACGGACTCTAAAGGAAGAGTTGTTAACTTCAAGAACACAGTAGTCATTATGACATCAAATGTAGGAGCCTCAACTTTAAGGAAACAAAAAACCCTTGGATTTGCTGCACCTACTGATGTAGAGAAGGCCGAATATGATAAAATGAAGGAAAACATTATTGAGGAACTTAGGAGAACATTTAGGCCTGAATTTCTCAATAGGCTAGACGAAGTTATTGTATTCCATCCATTAGGAGAAGACCAGATTAGAAGGATAGTCAATATAATGGTTAAGGACTTAGAAAGAAGACTTGAAAGGCTTAATCTTAATATTGATATAACAGATGAAGCAAGGGACCATATAGGAAAAGAAGGCTTTGATCCTTCCTTTGGAGCCAGACCTCTAGAAAGAGCCATTAGAAAACTAGTAGAGGATCAGCTTTCAGAGGAAATGTTAAAGGGTAACATTAGTAGAGGTGATACTATATTAATTGGATTTGATGGTGATAAGCTGACATTCAGTAAAAAATAGTAAGGATTTTTCCTTACTATTTTTTTGAAATCGGAAATATGATAGAAAAACAACTATAAATCTGATAATATTTTTATATGAACATAAAAACAGGAAGGAGACAAGATATGAAAAAAATACTTCTTGGTAATATGGAGCTTTTAGTAGATAAATTTAATAGGGACTACATAAAAAGTGAGATATCAGGTAAAAACCTAATTAGAATAAAATGTGAAACAGTTGTAAAGGACGGAGACCATGATAAGCTTAAAAAGCTTCTAGAGAATGAAAAGTTTGAACTAAGTCTAGCAGATGATAAACTTAGTCTTAGTGCGAGAAAAGGTGAAATTAGCTATAACTATACTGACGGGAATCCATTTAAGGACAAATCCATAGATTATATCCACGTCTTAGAAATCATAGAATATGAAGAGATTAAAGATATAGAGTCTGTAAATAAAGTATCTTTAGATACAGAACTTACTTTAGTAAAGAAAAGAATATCAATGATAGAAAAAATATTACTTAATAAGGGGCTAATTTCTAAGGATGATTTAGATGACATATTAAAGAACTAATTTCATAATAAGTACTTTAGAAAGAAAAAGCTATATATTTTTTAAATACATTATCTATAATAAAACGTAAAACCTGGCATAATTAATACGATATGATATAAATGGGGGATAAGTATGGCAAAGCTTAAGGTCAAATATATATGCCAAGAGTGTGGATACGAGGCTCATAAATGGTTGGGAAGGTGCCCATCTTGTAATGAATGGAACTCCTTCGTAGAAGAGGTTTCTGATAGAAATTCTAAAACATCTAGCATAAACATAGAAGCTAAAGTGGAGAAAATAGTAGATATTAAAACTGATGAAGAGTTTAGAACTTCAACAGGTCTAGAAGAATTGGACAGAGTTTTAGGCGGGGGTTTAGTTAAAGGGTCATTAATTCTTGTAGGTGGAGATCCTGGGATTGGAAAATCAACACTTCTTATACAAGTTGCAAACAATATCTCAAGAACGGGATTAAGGGTCTTATATGTGTCTGCAGAGGAGTCTGCAAGGCAGATTAAACTTAGGTCAGACAGACTTAGTGTAGAGGCAAAGGAATTATACTTATTATCAGAAACTAACATGGATGTCGTCATAAATGCAATAGATAGTCTAAAACCAGATGTACTAATAATAGATTCAATACAGACTGTATTTAGTCCTAGCTTAGAATCAGCCCCTGGAAGTGTAAGTCAGGTTAGGGAAACTACATCTACATTAATGAGATTAGCCAAAACTAGGGATATAGCAATATTTATAGTGGGCCATGTGACTAAGGAAGGTTCTATAGCAGGGCCTAGGGTTCTTGAACATATGGTAGATACTGTTTTATATTTTGAAGGAGAAAGACATCATACTTATAGAATTTTAAGAGGAGTAAAAAATAGGTTTGGTTCAACCAATGAAATAGGAATATTCGAAATGAGAGATATAGGACTTATTCAGGTTAAAAATCCTTCTGAAATGCTCCTAGCAGGGAGGCCAATGCATACTGCAGGTACTATAGTAGTTCCAAGTATGGAGGGTACTAGACCTATGTTAGTAGAGGTCCAGGCACTAACAAGCCGTACTGCTTTTGGTATGCCTAGGAGAGTAGCTACAGGAATAGATTATAATAGGGTAGTTCTTATGCTTGCTGTAATAGAAAAGAAAGCAGGATTAGATATGCAAAACTTTGACGCATATATCAATATAGTAGGAGGAATTCAGATAAAAGAGCCAGCTCTGGATTTAGGAATTGTATGTGCATTAGCGTCAAGTTTCAGAGATAAAGAAATAGATTCTAAAACCATAGCAATAGGAGAAGTAGGTTTGACTGGTGAGTTAAGAACTGCAAGCTTCATAGAAAACAGATTGAAAGAAGCAAGTAAGCTTGGCTTTAAAACAGCAATAATACCGAAATCTAATCTTAAAGGTCTAGGTAATATTGGAGAAATAAACATTATTGGAGTAACCAACATTATAGAAGCATTAGACAAGGTACTAAGAGGATAAAAATAAATAAAAAAACCACATTCAGCAGCATATGAATGTGGTTTAAAATTATACTATAACAAACTATAAATTCCTAAAGTTCTTAACTTATCTAATTCTCTAGATGTAATATCATTTAAGTTCATATTTAAAGTGTTACATAATGAAGCTATGTAAAACATGTGATTTCCGATTTCTTCTTCTATCTTTTCTCTACAGTTATCACATAATTCACCTTCTATATGACTTTTCAAAGTGTTTTGTGCTTCAATAAAAGAACCATGACTATAATCTTGTTTTCTTGCATTTATTGATATACATCCGCAGGAGGTTGCAGATTTAACGATAGACCTATTAACTCTTGAGTTTGATTCCTCCAGTTTAGTAATTATATCCAAAATGCTTTTGTGCCTTACTAAAGCATGAGACACAGTTTTTTGGAGATTATTGCATGTGTTATCTTTAGTCATAAAATCACCTCTATTTTTTCTACAATGCTTTCATACTAATTATACTTTCATATTTGTGTTTTTGTCAAATCATCATCAAAATATAATTTCAAAATAAGGTTGACAAGGTTTCAGAGTATGTGGTAAAATAAATGATTTGACACGCCTCGAATAATGATGTATACTATAAAGTAGGACTTTATGTTTTGTCAGACTTAATTTAGCTACAGGATAAAATTTGATCCCATCCTAGCTTAGCTTGATTTCATATTGGGAGGTGTGCTTTATGTTTAGTATAGGAGATAAAATAGTGTATCCAATGCATGGAGCAGGGATAATAGTAGCAATAGAGGAAAGAGAGATACTAGGTAAGAAAAGAAAGTATTATATTATGAAAATGCCTATGGGTGATATGAAGGTAATGGTTCCCATAGATAATGTAGAAGACATAGGGATAAGGGAAGTAATAAATGATCAAGAAATTGAGCAAGTTCTAGCGGTTCTAGGAGATCATAAATCAAAAATGCCACAGAATTGGAATAGAAGATATAGGGCTAATATGGATAAGATAAAAAGTGGGGACATCTATGAGATTGCAAGTGTGGTGAGAAACCTAATTATAAGGGATAGAGAAAAAGGATTATCTACTGGAGAGAGAAAAATGCTTAATAATGCGAAGCAAATGCTTGTAAGTGAAATTGTACTTGCAAAGGGCATTGAAACCATGGAAGCTGAGGACCTAATAGAAAACATTGTAAAGTAGGCGTCTCAATTATAGACGCTTGCTTTTTTTATTATAATTTAGGTTAATTCACAAATTAAGTAATAAGAATGTTAAGTTTTCATGACAAAATTTCAAAAAGCTGATTTATTAATGTAATTTGTGATAAATTAGTTATAGTATACTTATATTGTGGTAATAACTATAAGAGGAGGTGAAATGATATGGCAGATAAAGTAAAAATTGCCAGTAGAGTTTTGAGGGTTATTATAACCGCCCTTGGTATATCCTTAGGGCTAGGATTAATGGCACTTTTAGAGTCTATCGGAGCACTGGTTTTTTTAGAAAACATAGGAATAAAACCATATAGCTATGTGGGAGTAGGATTAATTTTTGGTATTATATTTTTTATAGTTTATCCTAAGATAACTAAACTCGGGACAAAAATAATATTTATTGTAGAAGGTGAAATACAAAAAATTCCTGCTTCTGATATAATTATTGGTGTAGTAGGATTGGTTTTAGGACTTCTAATTGCTTACCTTATTAGTCCCTTATTTCATATGATTCCTTATGTTGGACCTGTATTATCTGTTTTGTTTTATATTCTTTTCGGGTATTTTGGGATTGTAGTACCTACAAGGAAGAAAGATGACTTTACTAATGCAATAAGCTCACTAAAGAAAAGCAGCTCCAAGGAAAAGGGTTCTAAGGGCTCAAATTCAGTAATGCCTAAAATACTAGATACTAGTGTTATAATTGATGGTAGAATAGCAGATATTTGCAAGACGGGTTTTGTAGAGGGACCACTGATTATACCTGAATTTGTATTGGAAGAGCTTCAAAGAATAGCTGACTCCTCGGACTCTCTTAAAAGAAATAGGGGACGAAGGGGTTTGGATATCTTAAACAAAATACAAAAGGAATTAGATATAGAAGTTGTTATACATGAAAAGGATTTTGAAGATGTTGCAGAGGTAGACAGCAAGCTATTGAAATTAGCACAATTTATTAAAGGAAAGGTAGTTACTAATGACTATAACCTAAATAAGGTTGCAGAATTTCACGGTGTTGATGTACTCAATATAAATGAGCTAGCAAATGCTATTAAACCAGTAGTTCTTCCAGGGGAAGAGATGGTAGTACAAGTCATAAAAGATGGAAAAGAATCTGGTCAAGGAATAGCTTACTTAGATGATGGCACTATGATAGTAGTAGATGGAGGCAGAAAGCATATAGGCGATACCATAGGGGTAATGGTAACAAGTGTATTGCAAACAGCAGCGGGTAGAATGATATTTGCAAAGCCTAAGTCAGCTACAGATAAAGCGGTATAATAAAATTATTTTATATAGTTTTATAACTAAAAAGAAGTTTTGACTCAATAGCCTAGCGCGCGCTAGGCTATTATAATTTATTTTACATTAATTTTAGTTTTGAACTATATAATAGTGTGTTATAATGTCATAGAGGTGATATAATTGTCTTATAATGGAAGATACATATCCGTTGTTCTGCCCGCATCTGGAATGGGAAAGAGAATGAACTCAGATATAAATAAACAATATATTCTCTTAAAAGAAAAACCTATTTTAGCTTATACCATAGAGAAATTTGACAATAATGAATACATAGATGAAGTGATAGTAGTAGCAAGAAAGGAAGAAAAAGAATATTGCCATAATGAAGTAGTAAAGAAATATGGGTTTAAAAAGGTGACAAATATAGTAGAAGGCGGAGCGGAAAGACAGGATTCTGTTTATAAAGGGCTTCTAGCAGTGAATGGTTTATGCCATATTGTTCTTATACATGATGGAGCAAGACCCTTCATAAGAGACAAAGATATAATAAACAGTATTAATGGAGCTATTAAACATAAAGCATGCGTAATAGGAACTCCAGTAAAGGATACAATAAAGACAGTTGATGTTGATAAAGACATTATAGACACACCCAATAGGAATACGCTATGGGCAGTACAAACTCCTCAATCTTTCGATTATGATATTATCTTAGAAGCTTATCAAGAAGCCATTAACAATAAAATAACAGCTACCGATGATAGTAGCTTAGTCGAAAAATTAGGATATAAAGTGAAAATTATTGAGGGCTCATATTCCAACATAAAAATCACTACTCCAGAGGATTTAAAACTAGCCGAGCTGTTGTTATAACAATTAATAAACTAAAGAGAGGATGATTTTAATTATGGAAAAAACATTTGTAATAGTTAAACCAGATGGTGTTGAGAGAGGATTAATTGGAGAAGTTATTAGCAGATATGAAAGAAAAGGTTTAAAAGTAGTGGAATGTAAGATGCTTAGTGCAGATAGAGGAACACTTGAAAATCATTATGCTGAACATAGGGAAAAACCATTTTATGAAGAATTAGTATCTTATATGATGAAAGGTAATATTCTAGCAATGGTAGTAGAAGGTAACAATGCTATAAAATTAGTTAGAAATATAAACGGAAAGACTAACCCAGTAGATGCAGAACCAGGGACCATAAGAGGGGATTATGCAAATACAATGACAGAAAATATAGTTCATGCGTCAGATTCACCAGAATCTGCTGAAAGAGAAATTTCTATCTGGTTTTAAGTCCTTAAGGAGTGAAATGTATTGAGAATAGGTATAGGATATGATGTGCACAAGTTAGTTGAAGAGAGAAAGCTAATAATTGGCGGAGTAGATATACCCCATGAAAAAGGTTTGCAAGGGCATTCTGATGCAGATGTCCTAGTACATGCAATAATGGACAGTATTTTAGGAGCTATGGCATTGGGTGATATAGGTAGGCATTTTCCAGATACAGATAACTCATATAAAGATATAAATAGTATGAAATTGCTTGAAATGACATATGATTTAATGTTAGAATCTGGGTATAAGATTGGTAATATTGATTGTGTGGTTGCGGCCCAAAGACCAAAGCTAGCACCTTATATAGATAATATGAGAGAAAATATTGCTTGTGTGCTAAATACTTCAATTAACAATGTAAATATAAAAGCTACAACTACTGAATGGCTAGGTTTTGAAGGACGACAAGAGGGCATGTCTTCACAAGTAGTATGCTTGCTAGTAAAAATTTAAGACCAGCAAATGTACCCAAAAATTTAAAGTGAAATAAATTAGGTCTGGGGGGAAAACCATGATACAGGTTAAGAACTTAACAAAGAATTACAAGGAAGTAGAAGCTGTTAAAGAAATATCCTTTAGGGTTGAGAGAGGAACAGTATTTGGATTACTTGGCGAGAATGGTGCTGGCAAAACCACCACATTAAGAATGCTAGCCACTATGATAAAACCAACATCAGGCACAGTGATAATTGATGGGCTTGATTTAATAAAAGAACCTGATAATGTAAGAGGCAAAATTGGCATACTTTTTGGTGGCGATACTGGGCTTTATGATAGGTTAACAGCCAGAGAGAATATTGAGTATTTTGGATTACTTAACGGAATGAGTAAGGCAGATATATCTAAAAGAGTGGAAGAGTTGTCAATGAAGCTAGACATGGAGGAATATATAGACAGAAGAGTAGGCAAATTTTCAAAAGGAATGAAACAGAAGGTATCTATAGCAAGAAGTATAATACATAACCCTAAAATAATGCTGCTAGACGAGCCTACAACCGGACTAGATGTTACATCTGTAAGGATAGTGCATGAGTTCATACTAAATCAGAAAAAAGAAGGAAAAACAATTATATTTTCAAGCCACTCAATGAGTGAAGTCGAGAAGCTATGTGATATTGTAGGAATAATAAATAAAGGAAGACTAATCGAGATATCTACTTTGGAAGGCTTAAAAGAAAAATTTAGTGGTAATAACTTAGAAGACATATTTGTTGAATTGGTAGGTGAGAAAAGTGAACATTAAATATGCTATGATTGTGTTAAAAAAAGAGCTTAAGGATACATTTAGAGATAAAAAAACTATATTTTCTAGTATTGTTATACCCATATTAATCTTTCCTATTATGGCATTTGCATTGGGATTTGCTACAAACGATATGATTAATGATGATATGAAACCTATAGATATAGTATTAATAAGCAGTGGTGAAGTAAAATTAGAAGCTTTTTTAAGAGAAACAGGTCAAGTTAATATTGTGAACACTGATGACCCTGACAAAGCACTTGAGGATTTGACTATAAGGGCTATAGTAAAGGTTGAAGAAGGCTTTGACAACAAAATTGAAAGTGGAGCTATGGGTAATGTTGAAGTTATTTATGATCAATCTAGCCAGAAATCAGATATGGGTACATCAAGGCTTAATAATATCATAGAAGCCTACTCTCAGGCTATTACTAACGAAAGGCTTGATGCCTTAGGAATAGATCTTGAAACACTAAGAGCAGTTTCTATAACTAGCACCTCTGTCTCCAAAGAGGGTGGAATAGGATTAATGATTTTCTCTATGGTTTTCCCTATGCTCATAACAATATATTCTGCAATAAGTGGTTTAGCAACAGCAACAGATTTAGGAGCAGGAGAAAAAGAAAGGCAAACCCTTGAGCCACTATTGACTACTCAAGCAAGTAGATTATCCATATTGACAGGAAAGCTCTTTACAGTTTTTATTTCAGGAGTAATTGGAACCACCGCATCCTTAGTGGGATTTTTCATAGCATCAAAGTTGAATCCAGACTTTTTAGGAACAGGAGTATCTTTGCCACTAACTCCTATATTGGTCATAGGACTATTTTGTGCAGGATTGAATTTAATATTTAGTGGTTTAGAGCTTACCATAAGCTTCTATGCGAGAAATTTCAAAGAAGCTCAAACATATTTAGCACCATTATCAGTAATACTACTAATACCTGCATATATGACCATGTATCTAGACGGAAAAGCAGTACCAGAGGTTTATTTTCATATTCCTATAATTAACACCATAGCCATCATAAAGGAAGCATTAGTTCAAATAATTGATCCAGTTCATATAATAATAGTACTAGGTTGGACTATAGTATATATAGTAGGCTCATTGCTACTAACTGTAGGCATGTTCAAAAAAGAATCAGTAATCTTTAGAGCATAAAACAATTGACAAAGTTGTTGTTTTTTAGTAACATAGGCTTTAATCATCGTAAATAAATATTAAAAGCATTGAAGGGAACTATTAAATATTTAAGGTCTACAGAGAGGAAATCCAAGGCTGAGAGATTTCTAACCCAATGAATATTGAACCCATCCCAGAGCTTCTAGACAGAATACAAAAGTCTAGACGGTTTTAACCGTTATTGATTTCGAGTGGACTATAATTCAATAGTCTATTAGGGTGGTACCGCGGATATAACCTTCGTCCCTTTTTGGGGATGGAGGTTTTTTTATGACCTAATCCGATTGTTTCGGATGCTTTTCCGAAAGAATCGATGGTAGGTCAAAGGTAACGAGAACCAAATTTATGTGAGCGATAGCGAACAAATAAATTTGTGTTTCGAGACTACGAAAATTTTAGGAGAGTGATATAAATGAAAATGTCAAAGCTTTATATGCCAACATTAAGAGAAGTTCCTTCAGAAGCAGAGCTTCCAAGTCACCAGCTTTTACTAAGAGCAGGAATGATCAGAAAGCTAGTATCAGGAGTATATTCTTATTTGCCACTAGGGATGAGAGTAATAAAGAAAGTAGAGCAAATTGTTAGAGAAGAAATGGACGCAATAGATTCTCAAGAGGTTCTAATGTCTGCAATACAACCAGCTGAACTTTGGAAAGAATCAGGTAGATGGGATGATTTTGGTCCAGAGATGTTCAGACTATATGACAGAAATCAAAGAGAATTTTGTCTAGGACCAACACATGAGGAAATATTCACAGACCTTATAAGACATGAGGTTAAATCCTACAAGCAGCTTCCACTTAGTCTATATCAAATACAGACTAAATACAGAGATGAAAAAAGACCTAGATTTGGGCTTATGAGAGCAAGGGAATTTATAATGAAGGATGCTTATACCTTTGATATTGATGAAGAGGGCATGAGGAAAGCCTATGGGGATATGTGGAAAGCTTACGAGAAAATCTTCACAAGATGTGGATTAAAATTTAAGGTTGTTGAAGGTGACTCAGGCGCCATGGGAGGAAATGCCTCTCATGAATTTATGGCAATGTCAGAGTATGGTGAAAGTGCCATAGCTTA
>Ga0265293_10005337_pt1 | contig 21571 bp, 19 predicted proteins | sample Munlanlewell138R_FD_192505 | JGI IMG/M metagenome (GOLD analysis project Ga0265293, IMG submission 192505) | Leachate microbial communities from a municipal landfill in Southern Ontario, Canada - Leachate well 138R | ecosystem: Engineered > Solid waste > Landfill > Unclassified | place: Canada... | reverse complement strand
GCCGCCGCCAGTTGCTGCGCGACCTTCTCGCAGTCGGCCTCGTCCTCGAGGAGTTTCTGGATACCACGCAGTTGGCCCTCGACGCGTTTGAGGCGCAACACCAGGGCACGTTTGCGTTCTTGATCGTGGACAGTCGTCATGATGGGGTTCTCCGGCCGTCTGGCCAGCATGGGCGGGGTAGCATATTGTGCCGTGGTCGCATCAACCCCGTGCATGCCGGCATTCGCCCGCTTGCACCGCCCCGCCGAGACACCGGTGCGGTCGCGCGCTGGCTGCGGAACGCCCTGAACGGGCGGCACCGCCCGGGTCGCCAGGCGGCGGACCCGCGGTCAGGACGACGAGCGTCCGACCAGTTCCATGTGCTCGACCACGGGCGGCTGCAGGAAGAAGGGCCCGACGATGGCACGCCACTGGGTGAAGGCCTCGGAGCCCCGGAAGCCCACGGTGTGGTCTTCCAGCGTGGCCCAGTAGATCATCAGCAGGTAGCGGCCCGGCGTTTCAATGCTGCGGTTGACCTTGTAGCCGCCGAAACCCTTGGCCTGCGCGATGACGGTCTGCACGCCATGCAGGATGGCGGCTTCGAATTCGGCGGCCCTGGCGGGGTCGATGCGGATGTCGGCGTGTTCGAGGATCATGGTCGGGTCCTGTGATGGGGGGACAGTGCGGCGGATCAGGACCGCCGGTCTTCGCGGATCATATCGGCCGCTTTTTCGGCGATCATGATGGTGGGCGCATTGGTGTTGCCGCCGACCACCGAGGGCATGATGGAGGCATCGACCACGCGCAGGCCCGCGACACCATGCACGCGCAGCCGCGCATCGACCACGGCGTCGGGCCCCGGCCCCATCCGGCAGGTGCCGACCGGGTGGTAGATGGTGTCGGCATGGCGGCGCACGAACTGCTCGATCTGCGCCCCGCTAAGGGCCTCGGCCGATTCCGCGGATTCGCGGCCACCCAGGGCCGCCAGTGCCGGCTGCGACAGCAGCTCGCGCATCAGCCTGAAGCCCCGCACCAGTCGCGCGACGTCGTCCGGATCGGACAGGAAAGCCGGGTCGATCAGCGGCGCCACCTGCGGGTCGGGGCTGGCCAGGCGCAGCGTGCCCCGGCTGCGCGGCCGCAGCACGCAGACGTGGCAGGAGTAGCCATGTCCGAACACGGTCTGGCGGCCGTGATCGATGAGCTTGCCCACCACCAGATGCAGTTGCAGGTCGGGGATGGGCTCATCGGGCGTGCTGCGGATGAAGCCCCCGGCCTCGGCGAAGTTGGTGGTGAGCAGGCCGCTGCGCGAACGCCGCCACTCACCGATGCCGCGCAGCATCCGGACCAGGCCGGCCGGCGACAGTCCGAACAGCTCGGTCGCTTTCGGCACCTCGACCACCATCACCACGTCGGGATGGTCGTGCAGGTTGGCCCCCACGCCCGGCAGGTCGCGCGTCACGGCGATGCCCAGGCCGCGCAGGTGCCCGGCCGGGCCGATGCCCGAAAGCATGAGCAGTTGCGGTGAACCGAAGGCGCCGGCGCTGAGCACCACCTCGCCGCCCGGGCGCAGCGTCAGCGTCTTCAGCGGCCCGCGCCCGCCGTCCGGCCGGAGCTCGATGCCCGTGGCGCGCACCTGCCCGTCCACCACGTCGGTCAGCACCCTCGTGGTCAGGGTGCCGGTGAACACCTGCAGGTTGGGCCGGTCCAGATGCGGCGTGACATAGGCCTTGGCCGCGCTGAAGCGCTCGCCGTTGCGGTGCGTGACCTGGTAGACACCGATGCCCTCCTGCTGCGGGCCGTTGAAGTCGGCGTTGACCGGGTAACCGGCCTGCCGGCCCGCCTCGATGAAGTGCGCCAGAAACGGGTTGGGGCTGCGCAGGTCCATCACGTTCAGCGGCCCGCCCTGTCCGTGCCAGTCGTCGGCGCCGCGCTCGTTGTGCTCGGCGCGCCTGAAATACGGCAGCACCTCGGCGAAAGACCAGCCCGGGTTGCCCTGTGCGGCCCAGTCGTCGTAGTCGCGCGGGTGGCCCCGGGTGTAGATCATCGCGTTGACGGAGCTGGAGCCGCCCAGCACCTTGCCGCGCGGCTGGTAGCCCCGCCGCCCCGCCAGACCCGGCTGCGGCACCGTCTGGTAGCCCCAGTTGAAATGCCCGGTTTTGGCCAGTACCGCCAGGCCGGCCGGACAGTGGATCAGCACGCTGCGATCGGCCGGCCCGGCCTCGACCAGCGCCACGCGGTGGCCCGGGTCCTCGCTCAGGCGGCCGGCCAGCACACAGCCGGCGGAGCCGCCGCCCACGATGATGGTGTCGAACATGGCTGCTGTCTCCTGCATCGGGCATGATGCCCGGTCGGTGCGCGACAATCGGTCGCCAAGTTAGCACACCTGTTTTCTTTTTCCTTTCATCGACTTGCAGGAGTTACCCTCATGAGCAGCATCCAGACCGTCGGCATCGTTGGCGCCGGCACCATGGGCAACGGCATTGCGCAGGCCTGCGCGGTCAGCGGCATCCGCGTCGTCATGGTCGACATCGCCCAGGCGGCGGTGGACAAGGGCCTGGCCACCATCGCCGGCAGCCTCGACCGCCTGATCAAGAAGGACAAGCTGGACGCCGAGGGCAAGGCCCGGGCCCTGTCTCTGATCCAGGGCAGCACGCAGTACGAGGACCTCAAGGGCGCGCAACTGGTGATCGAGGCCGCCACCGAGAACGAAGCGCTCAAGGTCAAGATCCTGCAGCAGCTCGACGGCCTGCTGGCGCCCGAGGTGATCGTGGCGACCAACACCAGCTCGATCAGCATCACCAAGCTGGCCGCCACCACCCAGCGCGCCGACCGGTTCATCGGCATGCACTTTTTCAACCCGGTGCCCATGATGGCGCTGGTGGAGATCATCCGCGGCCTGCAGACCAGCGACGCCACCCATGACACGGTCAAGGCCCTGGCCGAAACCCTGGGCAAGACGCCGATCACGGTGAAGAATTCCCCCGGCTTCGTGGTCAACCGCATCCTGGTGCCGATGATCAACGAGGCCTTCTTCGTGCTGGCCGAAGGGCTGGCCACGCCGGAGGAAATCGACGAGGGGATGAAGCTGGGCTGCAACCACCCGATCGGCCCGCTGGCGCTGGCCGACATGGTGGGGCTGGACGTGTGCCTGGCGGTGATGAACGTGTACTTCGAGGAGTTCAACGACTCCAAGTACCGCCCCTGCCCGCTGCTCAAGGAAATGGTGGCGGCCGGCTGGCTGGGCCGCAAGACCGGCCGCGGCGTCTACACCTACTGAGGCCACAAGCCGCCGGGCCGGCCAGGTCCCTGATCAAGGCTTAAGATTCCCCCGATGCCGGCCCGCATGGTGTGCCGGCCCTGGGGGAACTCATGAGCACTTTCGATTTTGACCTGTTCGTCATCGGCGGCGGCAGCGGCGGTGTGCGTGCCGCCCGCATGGCCGCGCAACGCGGCGCCCGCGTGGCCCTGGCCGAAACCCTGGGCGAGGAAGGCCTGGGCGGCACCTGCGTCAACGTCGGCTGCATCCCGAAGAAGCTGTACAGCTACGCCGCGCACTACCACGCGGCCTTCAGCGAGGCGGCCGGTTATGGCTGGGAACTGGCCAGCCCCCCGCGACTGGACTGGGCCACCCTGAAGGCCAACCGGGCCCGGGAGATCAGCCGCCTCAACGGTGTCTACGACAACCTGCTGCGTGGCAGCGGGGTCACCGTGTTCCATGGCTTCGCACGCATCGACAGCGCCCATGACATCACGCTGGCCACTCTCCATGCAGATGGCTCCCCCGGTCACCAGACCCTGACCGCGGCGAACATCCTGATCGCGACCGGCGGCACGCCCCATGTGCCGCACTTCTCCGGGCGCGAACACGTGATCACCTCCAATGAGGTGTTCGATCTGGAGCCCTTCCCGCAGCGCCTGCTGATCGTCGGCGGTGGCTACATTGCCTGCGAGTTCGCGTCCATCTTCAACGGCCTGGGTGCCCGGGTGGTGCAACTGTACCGGGGCGAGCAGGTGCTGCGCGGCTTCGACGACGAGATCCGCCATTTCGTGGCCACCGAGATGCGCAAATCGGGCGTGGACCTGCGCCTGAACGCCGGCGTGGTCGACATCCGCAAGACCGCGGATGGCCTGCGTGCCGAACTGGAAGACGGCAATGTGGTGCTGGCCGATGCCGTGCTGTACGCCACGGGCCGCCAGCCCAATGTGCAGGGGCTGGGCCTGGACAAGGTCGGCGTGACCCAGGGTGCGCAGGGCGAGGTGATCGTCAACGGGCATTACCAGACCAATGTGCCTTCGATCTGGGCGGTGGGCGACGTGACCAACCGGGTGCAGCTCACGCCGGTGGCCCTGGGCGAGGCCATGGTGGTGGTCGACCAGCTCTTTGGTCCGGCGGCCGGCCGGGCCGCGCGCCAGATGAGTTACGAGTACATCCCCACGGCCGTCTTCACGCACCCGAACATCGGCACCGTGGGCCTCACCGAGGCCCAGGCGCGCGAACGCTTCGGGGCCGTCACCGTCTTCCGCAGCGAGTTCAAGGCCCTGCGGCACACGCTCTCGGGCAGCAGCGAGCGCACCCTGATGAAACTGGTGGTCGACACCGCCAGCGACCGCGTGGTCGGCCTGCACATGGTCGGCGCCGACGCCGGCGAGATCGTCCAGGGTTTTGCCGTGGCCATGAAGGCCGGCGCCACCAAGGCGGTGTTCGACAGCACCATTGGCATCCATCCCACGGCCGCCGAGGAATTCGTGACCATGCGCGAGCCGGTGCGCTCCTGACGCTGCGGCATCACGACCCATGGGCAGCCGCCAGGCGGCCCGTGCCCGGCGCCAGCCGAGGCGTTCGGTCTGCGGCGGCGCTGTCGCATTCCGGTTGGCACGACGGTTCACAATAGATCCACCATGCTCCACACACCCGACTTCATGGCCCCGGCGCGCTTTCGCGATGCCGACGCCGCCCTGGCCCAGGTGCAGGCGATCTACGACCACAACATCGGTTTCCTGCGCCAGGCCTTGCGCGATTTCGTGGCCGGCGACGCCGGCCCCGATACCCGCGTGCGCGCCTGCTACCCGTTCGTGCGCCTGCACACCCACAGCACCCGTCTGCAGGGTGGTCACCAGCGGCGCCTGAGCTACGGTTTCGTGGCCGAACCGGGCCGCTACGAAACCACGCTGACACGACCGGACCTGTACGCCGACTATTACCGGGAACAGTTCCGCCTGCTGCTGGCCAACCATGGCGGCGAACTGGAAGTGGGCACCAGCACCCAGCCCATCCCGGTCCATTTTTCGTTCGCCGAGCACGATCACGTCGAAGGCGACATGGACGCCGCGCGCCGTGCCCTGATGCGCGACGTGTTCGACCTGCCGGACCTGACCGTGATGGACGACGGCATCGCCAACGGCACCCACGAGGCGGGGCCCGGGGAGGCACAGCCGCTGTCGCTGTTCACCGCGCCACGGGTGGACTACTCGCTGCAGCGCCTGCGCCACTACACCGGCACCGCGCCCGAGTGGTTCCAGAACTTCGTGCTGTTCACCAACTACCAGTTCTACATCGACGAGTTCATCAAGCTCGGCCGCGCCGAGATGGCACGTCCCGACAGCGACTACATCGCCTTCGTCGAACCCGGCAACGTGATCACGCGCCGCGCCGGCCTGGACGCCGAACCCGTCGACGCCCTGGGCGTGGTGCCCCCGCGGCTGCCGCAGATGCCGGCCTACCACCTGCTGCGCGCCGACCGCAGCGGCATCACGATGGTCAACATCGGCGTCGGTCCCGCCAACGCCAAGACCATCACCGACCACATCGCCGTGCTGCGCCCGCACGCCTGGCTGATGCTGGGCCATTGCGCCGGCCTGCGCACCAGCCAGCAACTGGGCGACTACGTGCTGGCCCACGCCTACGTGCGCGAGGACCACGTGCTCGACGAGGAGCTGCCGCTGTGGGTGCCGATCCCGGCGCTGGCCGAGATCCAGGTGGCGCTGGAAGGCGCCGTGGCCGAGGTCACCGGCCTGGCACCGCACGAGCTCAAGCGCATCATGCGCACCGGCACCGTGGCCAGCACCGACAACCGCAACTGGGAACTGCTGCCCACGCGCAACATGCCCAGCACGCCGCAGAGACGCTTCAGCCAGAGCCGCGCCGTGGCGCTGGACATGGAGTCGGCCACCATTGCGGCCAACGGCTTCCGCTTCCGCGTGCCCTACGGCACGCTGCTGTGCGTGAGCGACAAGCCGCTGCACGGCGAGATCAAGCTGCCGGGCATGGCCAACCACTTCTATCGTGAGCGGGTCGACCAGCACCTGCGCATCGGCATCCGCGCCATCGAACGGCTGCGCGCCGGCGGCATCGACCAGCTGCACAGCCGCAAGCTGCGCAGCTTTGCCGAGGTGGCGTTCCAGTGAGCACCGCTGCCGGCTTTACAGATCATTCACACAAGCGAAACGGCCCATATCCGATGACCACACACAATGGAGGCATGGATCTCGACCTTCTTCCCACCCGCCGGCACGCCAGCCGTCAACGGCCGGCAGCGGTTCTGGCGATGGCCGCAGCCCTCGTGATCGCCGGCTGCGCCTCGCCCGCGACGCAGCGCAACGCCACGTCGGCACTGGCCGTGCCGACGCAGTGGTCGGCCGCAGCCACCGGTTCGGATGCCACCCCGCTGGCCGACTGGTGGCAACGCTTCGGCGACGACACGCTGCGCCAGCTGGTCGCGGAGGCGCTCGCCGCCAACCCCAGCGTCCGCACGGCCCAGGCAGCGCTGCGCCAGGCACGCGCCACACAGGACGTCACCCGCGCCACCGCCGGCCCTTCGCTGCGCGCCAGCGGCTCGGGCCAGCGCAGCAAATCGGGCGACAACCCGGCGGGCAACCGCTTCCAGGCGGGCTTCGACGCCAGTTGGGAGCCCGACCTCTTCGGCGGCAACGCCGCCGGCATCGCGGCCAGCGAGGCCGACACCCTGGCGTCCGAAACCAGTCTGGCCAACGCCCGCGTGTCGCTGGCGGCCGAGGTGGCGGTCAGCTACATCGAGCTGCGCGGCCTGCAGCAGCGCCTGGCCTTTGCGCAGCGCAGCCTTGCGCTGCAGCAGGAAACCCTGCAGATCACGCGCTGGCGCGTGCAGGCGGGGCTGGCCTCCTCGCTCGACCTGGAGCAGGCCATCGCCTCCACCTCGCAGACCGAGGCACAGATTCCGGCCCTGCAGACCAGTGTGGACCAGAGCATCCATGCGCTGTCGGTGCTCACCGGTCAGCCCCCGGCTGCCCTGCTCGAGCGCCTGTCGGCCGAAGGCGCCATTCCGGCCCCACCGGCCGACCTGGCCCTGAGCCTGCCGGCCGACACGCTGCGCCAGCGCCCCGATGTCGGCACCGCCGGGCACCGGCTGGCCGCCGCCCTGTCGCGGCTGGACCAGGCCGAGGCCGCCCGCTACCCGAGCCTGCAGATTTCCGGTTCGGTGGGGCTGTCGGCCCTGACCCTCAGCGGCCTGGGCAGTGGCGGCGCCACGCTTGCCAATGCCCTGCTGGCCAGCATTTCCATGCCGCTGTTCGACGGCGGCGCCACCCGGGCCCGCATCGAAGCCCAGGACGCGGCGGTCGAGCAGGCCCGGATCGCGTACGAATCGGCGGTGCTCACCGCGCTCCAGGACGTCGAAGATGCGCTGGTGTCCCTGCGGGGCGACCGCGAGCGGCTCGAAAAACTGCAGGTGGCGGCCGAGGCGGCCGCCAACGCCGAGCTGCTGGCCCGCCAGCGCTACAGCAGCGGCCTGATCGACTTCAGCGCCGTGCTCGATACGCAGCGCACGCTGCTGTCGGCACAGGACAGCCTGGCCAGTGCCCGCGCCACCCTCAGCGCCGACCACGTGCGCCTGTACAAGGCCCTGGGTGGCGGCTGGCAGCCCGACACCGCCCCGACCGCATCCCGTTGATACCCACATCCATGAGCGCCAACAAAACCTCCCAAGCCTCCGTCAACCAACTGCTGGGCGAGGATCGCCCGCCGCGCTGGTGGCAGCGCCCCTCCCTGTGGGCCGGTGTGGCCATCGCGGTGGCCGCCGGTGCCGGCTGGTGGTACTGGTCGGGCGTCAAGGCCCGCAACGCGGCGCCGGTGTACGTGACCGAGGCCCTCAAGCGCGGCGACATCACACTGACGGTCGCCGCCAATGGCACGCTGCAGCCCACGCGCTCGGTGAACATCGGCAGCGAGCTGTCGGGCACCGTCAAGCGCGTGCTGGTGGACGTGAACGACCGCGTCAAGGCGGGCCAGGTGCTGGTGGAACTGGACACCGCCAAGCTCGAGGACCAGGTCACCCAGTCGCGCGCGGCGCTGGCCGCCGCCCAGGCCTCGCTCGCCCAGGCCACGGCCAGCCGCAAGGAGGCCGAGGCCACGCTGGCCCGCTACGAGGAAGTGGCGCGGCTGTCGGGCGGCAAGGTCCCCTCGGCCACCGAGCTGGACAGCACGCGCGCCTCGGTCGAGAAGGCCCTGGCCAACGAACGCGCGGCCCAGGCCTCGGTGACACAGGCCCAGGCCTCGCTGTCCACCGCGGAAACCAACCTGTCCAAGGCCTCGATCCGCTCGCCCATCGATGGTGTCGTGCTCTCGCGCTCGGTCGATCCCGGCAACGCCGTGGCCGCCTCGCTGCAGGCCGTGACGCTGTTCTCGGTGGCCGAAAACCTGGCCCAGCTCAAGCTCGACGTGGCGGTGGACGAGGCCGACGTGGGTTCGGTCAAGGCGGGCCAGAAGGCCAGCTTCACCGTCAGCGCCTTCCCCTCGCGCCGCTACCCGGCGGTGATCGAGCGCGTTGCCTACGGCTCCACCACCACCGACAACGTCGTCACCTACACCACGACGCTGACCGTGGACAACCAGGACCAGAGCCTGCGCCCGGGCATGACCGCCTCGGCCACCATCGTGGCCGACGAGCGCCAGGGCGTGCTGCTGGTGCCCAACACGGCGCTGCGCTTCACGCCCACCGGCATGGCCGGCGCGGGTGGCGGCCAGCGAGGTCCCCGCAACGGCGCGGGTCCGGAAGGCGGGCAGGGTCCCGGCACGGGCACCCCTGGCGCTGCACCGGCCGGCAACGGCGGCATCCTGTCCAAGCTGATGCCCCGTGCGCCCCGCTCCGGTGCCACCAAGACGGCCGGCACCGACCGCAGCGCCAGTGCGCCGGGCGGCCGCCGCCGCATCTGGGTGCTGCGCGATGGCCAGCCCGTGGCAGTACCCGTGGTCACTGGCATCAGCGACGGCCGCATGACCGAGGTCAGCGGCGAGGGCCTGTCCGAAGGCGTGGAAGTGATCGTCGAACAGCGCACCAGGATCGCGGGATCATGACCAGCACCGGCACGAACATCCCCCTGATCCGCCTGCGCGGCATCACCAAGACCTACGGCGAGGGCGCCACGGCTTTCCAGGCGCTCAAGGGCGTGGACCTGGACATCGAGGCCGGCGATTTCGTCGCCATCATGGGGCCGAGCGGCTCGGGCAAGTCGACCGCCATGAACACGCTGGGCTGCCTGGATGTGCCCAGCAGCGGCGAGTACCTGTTCCGCGGCGTGCACGTCGAATCGCTTTCGCGCGATGCGCGCGCGCGCCTGCGCCGGCGCTACTTCGGTTTCGTGTTCCAGGGCTTCCACCTGCTGGCGCGCACCTCGGCACAGGAGAATGTCGAGTTGCCCCTGGTCTACCGCGGCGAGCCGGCCGCACAGCGCCACGCGGCGGCCCGACTGGCACTGGAGAAGGTCGGCCTCAAGGGCTGGGAGCACCACACGCCGGGCGAACTCTCGGGCGGCCAGCAGCAGCGGGTGGCCATCGCGCGCGCCATCGTGACCGAGCCCCAGGTGCTGCTGGCCGACGAGCCCACCGGCAACCTCGACAGCCAGCGCAGCCACGAGATCATGGAGTTGCTCTGGCACCTCAACGCCGACCAGGGCATCACCGTGCTGATGGTCACGCACGAACCGGACATGGCCGCCTACGCCCGGCGCATCGTGCGCTTCGTCGACGGCATGGTGGCCAGCGACGAACGCAACGAACCGCTGCTGCTGCGCCCGGCGCAGCCCGCAGCGCAGGAGGCCGCCCATGTGGCTTAACACCCTCGTCCTCGCGCTGCGCTCGATCCGGCGCAACCTGCTGCGCTCCTTCCTGACGATCCTGGGCATCGTGATCGGCGTCAGCGCCGTGATCACCATGGTCACCGTCGGCAACGGCGCCACCATGGCGGTGCAAAGCCAGATCGCGGGCCTGGGCACCAACCTGCTGCAGATCAGGCCCGGCCAGCGCATGATGGGCATGGGCAGTGGCGGCGCGCCCGCGTTCAAGGAAGCCGATGCCGAGGCCATCGCCAGCCAGATCGCGGGCCTGACCGCCGTGGCGCCCGAAGCGCGCAGCAACGCCACCGTGGTCGCCGGCGGCAAGAACTGGAGCACCAGCGTGATCGGCAGCACCAACGCGTGGCTCAAGACCGGCAACTGGAAGATCGTTGATGGTCGCGAGTTCTCCAGTGACGAACTGCGCGCCGGCGCCGCCGTGTGCCTGATCGGCCAGACCCTGCAGCGCGAGCTGTTCGGCGGTGGCAGTGCCGTGGGCTCGCAGTTGCGCGTCAAGGCCATGTCGTGCGAAGTGATCGGCCTCCTCGGCGCCAAGGGTCAGGGCGCGTTCGGCAACGACCAGGACGACGTGGTGGTGGTGCCGCTCAAGACCTTGCAGCGCCGCATCACCGGCAGCACCCGCGTCAACACCCTGCTGGTGTCGATGGCCGACGGCGCCGACCCCGACAGCGTCAAGGCCGGCCTGACGCAACTGCTGCGCGAGCGCCGCAAGCTGGCCGACACCGACCCGGACAACTTCAACGTGCTGGACACCAAGCAACTGGCCGACACGCTCTCGGGCACCACGCAGGTGATGACCATGCTGCTCGGCGCGGTGGCCGCCGTGAGCCTGCTGGTGGGCGGCATCGGCATCATGAACATCATGCTCGTGAGCGTGACCGAGCGCACCCGCGAGATCGGCCTGCGCCTGGCCATCGGCGCGCTGGAGCGCGAGGTGCTGCTGCAGTTCCTGATCGAGGCCGTGGTGCTGGCCGCGCTGGGTGGCCTGGTCGGCATCGTGCTGGCCACCGTGGCCTCGATCGGCCTGTCGGCCATCATGGGCGTGCCCTACCAGTTCAACCCGGGCGTGAACCTGCTGTCCTTCGTGTTCTCGGCCGTGATCGGCGTGGTGTTCGGCTACTTCCCGGCGCGCAGCGCCGCGCGGCTGAACCCGATCGACGCGCTGCGGCACGAGTGAAGGCTCCACCCCCTGCGCCGCTGAAGCGGCTCGGTGCCGCGGGCGCCGGAGGGGGGGCGGCAGCTTGGTCCGGCAGGGCCGGACCCTCGCTGCCCTGGGGCTATGGCCCTGGCTCGCGGAATGCCCGGGTTGTCATGGAGCGACTTGGCGCGGCCTCACCTTGCTGGCGGCCAGCCTGGCGTTGGCACGTGCCGTGTCGGTGTCCTCGGCGCGGGCCAGGGCCACGCCCATGCGGCGCTTGGTGAAGCTCTCGGGCTTGCCGAACAGGCGCAGGTCGGTACCGGGCACGGCCAGCGCCTCGGCCACACCGTCGAACACAATGCCCTCGGCATCCACGCCACCGTAGATCACGGCGCTGGCACCCGGGTTGCGCAGCGAGGTGTCCACCGGCAGGCCCAGGATGGCGCGCGCGTGCAGCTCGAACTCGCTCTGATGCTGGGTGCACAGCGTCACGAGCCCGGTGTCGTGCGGGCGCGGGCTGACCTCGCTGAACCAGACCTGGTCGCCCTTGACGAACAGTTCCACGCCGAACAGGCCCAGGCCGCCGAGGTCGCCGGTCACGGCACGGGCGATCTGCTGGGCCGTGGCGATGGCGGCCGCGCTCATGCCCATGGGCTGCCAGCTCTCGACATAGTCACCGTTGACCTGCCGGTGGCCGATGGGTTCGCAGAAGTGCGTCTGGATCTGGCCGTCGGCGCCCCTGGCGCGCACCGTCAACAGGGTGATCTCGTAGTCGAAGTCGATGAAGCCCTCGACGATGACGCGACCGTGGCTGACGCGGCCGCCGGCCATGGCGTAGTCCCAGGCCCTGGCGACTTCGTCCGGGCCGTCGATCTTGCTCTGGCCCTTGCCGCTGCTGCTCATCACCGGCTTGACGATGCAGGGATAGCCGATGCCACCGTCGATGGCGGCCTGCAGCTCGGCCAGCGAGTCGCAGAAGCGGTAGGGGCTGGTGGGCAGCCCCAGGGTCTCGGCGGCCAGGCGCCGGATACCCTCGCGGTCCATGGTCAGGCGCGCGGCGCGCGCCGTGGGGATCACGGTGACCACGCCGGCCGCCTCCAGCGCCTGCAGCACGGGCGTGGCGATGGCCTCGATCTCGGGCACCACCAGCGCGGGCTTCTCGGCCTCGATCAGCGCGCGCAGCTGGTCCGGATCGCTCATGGTGATGGTGCGCGCATGGTGCGCCACCTGCTGGCCGGGCGCATTCTCGTAGCGGTCCACGGCGATGGTCTCCACGCCCAGGCGCTGCAGCGCGATGATCACTTCCTTGCCGAGTTCGCCGCTGCCCAGCAGCATGACGCGGGTGGCCGAGGGGGACAGGGGGGTGCCGAGCGTGGTCATGGTCGTACGAGGAGACAAAGGTGGAGAAAGGGGGTGACGAGGATCACGGCAAGGCATCGCCCATGGCCTCGCCCAGCCGCACCGGACGCGCAGGGGCCCAGTCGGTGTTGAAGCGGATGGTGTCGCGCGGCCAGAGCATCACGACGGTGGAGCCGAGCAGGAAGCGGCCCATCTCGGCACCCTGCGCCAGCACCTGCGGCTGCCCGTCATCGTAGGTCCATTCGCGGATACGGCCCGGCCGGGGCGGGTTGACCACGCCGTGCCAGGTGGTGGCCATGCTGCCCACGATGGTCGCGCCCACCAGCACCAGCACGAAGGGCCGGACGTCGCTGCCCGTGCCATGCGGCACGTCGAACACGCAGACCACGCGCTCGTTGCGCGCGAACAGGCCTGGCACGCCCTGCGCCGTCACCGGGTTGACCGAGAACAGCTCACCCGGCACGTGGATCATGCGCCGCAGCCGTCCTTCGCAGGGCATGTGGATGCGGTGGTAGTCGCGCGGGCTCAGGTAGATGGTGGCGAAAGCGCCGTCATCGAACCGGGCGGCGAGTCCGGCGTCACCGCCCACCAGCGCACGCGTGCTGTAGTGGTGCCCCTTGGCCTGGAAGATCTGGTCGCGTGCAATGGCACCGAACTGGCTGATCGCGCCGTCCACCGGGCAGACGAAATCGGCGTCGGCCAGCGGGCGCGCGCCGGGCCTGAGCGCCCGGGTGAAGAATTCATTGAAGCTGCGGTACTGGCGGATGTCGGCCTGCGCCGCCTCGGCCATGTTCACCTGATACCGGCGGATGAAACGTGCAATCAGCGCCTGCGTCATCCGGCCGCCCTCGGCACGGGCCACACGTCCGGCGAGCTCGGTCAGGGCGCGTTTGGGCAGCAGGTGTTGCAAAACGACGAAGGGTGACATCGGCTCGGACGGCGGGTGGCCCGGGAGACACCCGGGTGAGGTTGCGTTGCAGCAATTGTAGAGGGGGGCCCGGGCAGCGCGGCCGCCTCCCCACAGGCACAATCTCGCCATGACGTCTCCTCTGTTCAGCGCCGAACACCTGGGCAAGCGATTTGGCGGACAGCCCGTGGTCGACGACCTGTCCTTCGCCATCGCGCCCGGCGAGTGCCTGGGCGTGATCGGCCCCAACGGCGCCGGCAAGACCACCACCATCCGCATGTGCCTGGGCCTGACGGCGCCCGACACCGGCCGCGTGCACGCCTTTGGCCACGAGATGCCGCGCGATGCGCTGGCCATCAAGGCACGGCTGGGGGTGGTCAGCCAGATGGACACGCTGGACCCGGATTTCGACTGCGCCGAGAACCTGCTGGTCTATGGCCGCTACTTCGGCCTGAGAGACCAGGACATCCGCGCACGCATCCCGCACCTGCTGGAGTTTGCCGCCCTGTCGCACAAGGCGCGGGCCAAGCCCGGCGAGCTCTCGGGCGGCATGAAGCGGCGCCTGTCGCTGGCCCGCGCCCTGGTCAACGACCCGGACCTGCTGTTGCTGGACGAGCCCACCACCGGTCTGGACCCGCAGGCCCGCCACCTGATGTGGGAACGCCTGCAGATGCTGCTGCAGCAAGGCAAGAGCATCCTGTTGACCACCCACTTCATGGACGAGGCCGAGCGCCTGTGCTCGCGCCTGCTGGTGCTGGACCACGGGCGCAAGATTGCCGAGGGACGGCCGCGCGAGCTGATCGCGCAACACCTGGAGCCCGAGGTGGTCGAGGTCTACGGCCCCGGTGCCCTGGCGCTGGCCGAAGCCCCGGCGCATGAAGGCCTGCGGGCACTGGCCGCCCGGGTCGAGGTGAGCGGTGAAACCGTGTTCTTCTACGTCCCCGATGCCCAGCCCCTGCTGCAGGCCCTGGCCCCCATGCACCCGTTGCGCACCCTGCACCGGCCCACCAACCTGGAAGACCTGTTCCTGAAGCTGACCGGACGCCAGATCCGGGAGGAAGGCTGATCATGAGCCCACCCGCATCCCCCTGGTCCATCCCCCGGCCATCCATGCGGTGGTGGCCGGTGTTCCTGCGCAACCTGCTGGTCTGGAAGAAGCTGGCCATTCCCAGCCTGGTGGGCAACATTGCCGAGCCGCTGATCTGGCTGGTGGCGTTCGGCTACGGCATGGGCGCGCTGGTCGGTCAGGTCAACATGGCCACACCGCAAGGCACCGTGGCCGTGCCCTACATCCTGTTCCTGGCCAGCGGCAGCATCTGCATGAGCGCCATGAACGCCGCCAGCTTCGAGGCGCTGTACTCGGCCTTCTCGCGCATGCATGTGCAGAAAACCTGGGACGGCATCATGAACGCGCCGGTGCGCCTGGACGACGTGGTGCTGGCCGAGATGCTGTGGGCGGCCTTCAAGGCCCTGTTCACCGTTACCGCCATCCTGGGTGTGATGCTCGCGCTGGGCATCAGCCACAGCCCGAAGCTGCTGCTGGCCTGGCCCGCCCTGTTGCTGGCAGGGATCACGTTCTCGTGCATTGCGCTGATCTTCAACGCGCTGGCCAAGGGCTACGACTTCTTCACCTACTACTTCACCCTGTTCCTGACCCCGATGATGTTCCTCTCCGGGGTCTTCTTTCCACGGGAACAGCTCCCCGGGGTGGTGCATGCCATCTCGGACTGGCTGCCGCTGACCAACGCCGTGGAGCTGGTGCGCCCGCTGTTCATGGACCAGTGGCCCAGCCAGGCGATGCGGCACATCGGCGTCCTGCTGGCCTACGCCCTGGGGGCCTTCTGGCTCGCGCTGGCCCTGACCCGGCGGCGCTTCGCACGCTGAGCGCCAGGCGTTCAGCGCAGCCGCGTCACGGCGTCGGCCCCTGGCGCAGCGCCTCGACGCTGGCCCGCACCACGCCCTGCACGCTGCCGCTGCCGGCAAAGCAGCGCCGCAGGTAGCTCGCGTGGTTGCCCACCGACCCTGCCGTGCGCTCCACCTCCTCCAGTGCGGCCTGCGATTCGAGCACATCGGCGTGGTGGGAGATCTTGCGCAGCGTGGCCAGCACGTCCTCGCGGATGCTGATCTGCTCGCGCGTCCTGGGGTTGACCATCATGCCGTCCAGGCCGAAGCGGCAGGCCTGGAAGCGGTTGTAGGTATAGACCAGGTAGTCGTCCTCCTCCGGCGGCGGCTCGTTGCGCTCCAGCAGATGGCGACACAGGGCCTGCAGGTAGCAGGCCAGCGCGGCCGCGCGCTCCACCGTCAGCGGCGTGTCGCACACGCGCAATTCGATGGTGCCGTATTCGGGCTTGGGCCGGATGTCCCAGTAAAAGTCCTTCATGGACTTGACCACGCCCGTGCTCTCCATCTTGGTGAAGTAGCCATTGGCGAATTCGTCCCAGCTCAGCACGAAGGGCGCGCGACCGCTGAGCGGGAACGCGAACACCGAGTTCAGGCGTGCCGAATCGAACAGGGTGTCCACCCCCTGCGAAAACGGCGACGAGGCCGACAGCGCGATGAAGTGCGGCACGTAGCGGTTGAGCGCGTGCAGCAGGAACAGCGCCTCGTCGGGCGAGGCACAGCCCACGTGCACATGCTGGCCGAAGACCGTGAACTGCTTGGCCAGATAGCCATACAGGCCCGACAACTCCTGGAAACGCGGTTTGGAGAAAATGCGCTGCTCGAACCAGCGCTGGAACGGGTGCGTGCCGCCGCCGGCGATCTCGATGTTGAGGCGATCGCACGCGGCCACCAGCGTGTCGCGGATCTGGCGCAACTGATCCAGCAACGGTCCGTGCATGGTCTGCACGTCGGTGGCGATTTCGATCATGCTCTGCGTCATCTCGGGTGTCACGACACCCGGGAAAGGCTTGCGCCGCAACAGCTCGAGCAGGTCGTTGGCCGAGCTGGACAGGTCGTAGTCGTAGCTGTTGACCAGTTGCAGCTCCAGCTCCACCCCCAGCGTCAGCGGTTCGGAGGCCTTGAAGGTTTCCAGTGGCATCGGCTCACTCCTTGGTCACATGGGTTTCGGCCGCGGCCATCAGGCTGCGCTGGGTCACCAGCGGGCCCAGCAGTTCCTGCAGCAGCATCATGGCCGCCATCACCGTCAGCACCTCGGTGGCCGGAGCGAAACCCAGGGAGCGGGTCTGCTCCAGCAGCACGATGGTGAACACCGACATCGGCGTGAGCGCCAGCCCGGCCAGCACCCCCTTGCGCTCGGTGCTGCCCGACAGCCGCGCCGCCGCCACGTTGCAGGCCACCTTCGAGGCGGCGCGCACCAGAATCAGCAGCAACGCCAGCCGCATGCCCGAGCCCACCTCGCTCCAGTCGAGCAGCGAGGCGATGTAGACGAAAAGGAAGACGCTCAGCAGGTCACCGGCCGTGCCGAAGCCGCGTTGCGCGTTGGTCAGGTGCACCCGCCGCTCGCGCGCCACGATGCCGAAGGCCAGTGCCGCCACCAGCGGCGAGATGCGCAGGCCGTAGGTCATGGTGGTCAGCAGCACGACCGACAGCGCGAACACCACCGTCACGCCACGCTCGGAGGTCTTCTGGCGCCGCAGCAGCCAGGGCATGAGCACCCCCAGCACGGCCCCCGCCAGGAACGAGGCCAGCAGCACGTGCACGCTGCCCAGCACGGCCCCGACCAGGTCGCCCGACTGGTTCAGGTGCCAGTAGCCCACCACCAGCTTGAGCAGCAGCACCGACACCATGCAGTTGATGGCGCACAGGTGCAGCACGCGCTCCGTCACCTGCCCGGTGCTGCGCATCTCGTTGGCCACGCGCACGATGCCCGCGGGCGATGCGGACACCGACAATGCGGCGATGATCAGGCGCATGTCGGTGGCCAGGCCGAACCACGAGCTGGCGTAGTACACCAGCACGAAGGTCAGGACCGATTCCAGCAGGCCCAGCACCAGCACCCAGGGGTTGTGGCGGAACCAGCGCAGGTTGATGCGGTAGCCGAGCTCGAACAGCACCAGCGACAGCGCCACGTTGGCCAGGAACGGCAACCCCGGCACGGCGTCGGTCAGACCCGGCAGGTTGATCAGGCTGCCCACCAGGCCCACCGCCACGTAGCTCGTCACGCGCGGCACGCGCCAGGCCTCGTACAGACGCTCGCCCAGGAACCAGGCCACCAGCAGGGCCAGGGGCCAGGCCATGGCCTGCATCAGAAACGGGTAGTCCGTCACCATGCTGCTTTCTCCACAAAGGGGCGGTCAGGCCGCGAAGCGGTTGCCCAGATCGCGCAGACCGAATTCGTCCAGGAGCTGGTCCAGGCGCTCACGCGCCCGCGCCGTCGTGCCCGGCCGTGGCGGCTCGCGCCGCCGGGCCAGGATCAGCTCGTTTTTCATCGAATGCTCCCAGCCTACCAGTTCCGTCACCGTGACCTCGTAACCATGTGCCTCCAGGCGCAGGCAGCGCAGCACGTTGGTGATCTGGCTGCCCAGCTCGCGCGTGTGCAGCGGATGGCGCCACAGCTCGGCCAGCGGCGTGCGCGAGAGGTTCAGTGCCTTGTGCCGGCGCATGCTCGCCGCCACCTCGGCCTGGCAGCAGGGCACCAGCACCATGAAGCGCGCCTGCCGTGCCAGGCCGAAGTCGATCGCGTCGTCGGTGGCCGTGTCGCAGGCATGCAGGGCCGTGACCACGTCGATGCGCTCGGGCAGGTCCGGATGCGCCATGGCCTGCTGCACCGTGGTGGCCAGGAAAGCCATCCGGTCGAACCCCAGTCGCCCGGCCAGGGCGCGCGAACGCTCCACCAGCTCGGCGCGCGCCTCGACGCCGTAGACATGGCCCTCGGCCCGCCCCTGGAAGAACAGGTCGTACAGCATGAAACCCAGATAGGACTTGCCGGCACCATGGTCGGCCAGGGTCACATCGCCGCGCTCGTCCAGCGCCTCCTGCAGCAGCGGTTCGATGAATTGCAGCAGGTGGTTGACCTGCTTGAGCTTGCGCCGGGTGTCCTGGTTCAGGCGGCCGTCGCGCGTGAGGATGTGCAACTCCTTGAGCAGCTCGATGGACTGCCCCGCGCGCAGTTCCGGCAGTTGCTCCTGCAGCGTGGGCGCGGGTCTTGGTTGTCGTTGGGATGTTTTCCTCATGCGGGCATCATACGGAAGCCGTGCCGGCGCGCCGGGCGCGGCGACAATGGCACCCATGCATGCCCATGATGATGCCGCCCCCGGGGCCGACGACCATCCCTACGACCGCCTGACCCCCGATGTCGTGCTCGACGCGCTGGCCAGCGTCGGCCTGTGGGCCGATGGCCGCCTCTCGGCACTGGGCAGTTACGAAAACCGTGTCTACCAGGCCGGTCTGGAAACCCCCGTCGAAGGCCACGCACAGGTGGTGGTCAAGTTCTACCGACCCCACCGCTGGCGCGACGACCAGATCCTCGAGGAACACGCTTTTGCGGCCGAACTCGCCGCCGCCGAGGTGCCGGTGGTGGCGCCGCTGGCGTTCGGTGGTGCGACCCTGCACGCATTCGGGGGCTTTCGCTTCGCGGTCTGCCCGCGACGCGGCGGACGCCGCCCCGAGCTGGAGGACCTGGACGTGCTCGAATGGATCGGCCGTTTCCTGGCCCGCCTGCACACCGTGGGCGCCGCCGCGCCCTTCGCGCACCGGCCCGCGCTCGATGCCAACACCTTCCTGCGCGAACCCCGGCAGTGGCTGCTCGAGCACGAGGCCATCGCGCCGGAGGTGCGCGCCGCCTGGACACGCGCCTGCGACGAGGCCCTCTCACTGATCGAGGCCCATGCCGTGCTGCGGGGTGACGACGGCCCGGGCGGCATCGCGCGCCTGCGCCTGCACGGCGACTGCCACCCGGGCAACATCCTCTGGACGCCGGAGGACCAGCCTGGCGCGGGCCCGCACTTCGTCGACCTGGACGACGCCCGCACCGGCCCCGCCGTGCAGGATCTGTGGATGCTGCTCTCGGGTGAGCGCGCCCAGCGCAACCGGCAGCTCGGCGCCCTGCTCGATGGTTACGAGCAGGTGCGCGACTTCGATCGCCGCGAACTGGCCCTGATCGAGCCGCTGCGCACCCTGCGGCTGATCCACTACAGCGCCTGGATCGCCCGCCGCTGGGACGACCCGAGCTTCCCGCTCAACTTCCCCTGGTTCGGCAGCCGCGACTACTGGCAGGGCCAGGTGGACATGCTGACGGAACAGATCGAGGCGATGCAGGAAGCGCCGCTGGTGGCCTGATCCCCGCCGGGATTGCGCTTCACCCCCGGTTGCGGCATCCTCCATCCGGTCAGCCGGCGCATCCGGGCCGAGCCAGGCCATGCGCCGTTCATCGCCCTGCCAACCACGGGCCACACCAAGGAGATCGCCATGGCTTCCCTCGACAAAGTCCTTTACACCGCCCGTGCCCACACCACGGGCGGCCGCGACGGCGCCTCGCGCACCGACGACGGCCGGCTCGACGTCACCCTGTCCTCGCCCGGCACCTCCGGCACCGGCACCAACCCCGAACAGCTCTTTGCCGCCGGCTACTCGGCTTGCTTCATCGGTGCCATGAAGGCAGTGGCCGCCCGCCAGAAGCTGGCACTGCCCGCCGGCCTCTCGATCGACGCCGAAGTGGACCTGGGCCCCGTCGGCCAGGCCTACGGCATCGCCGCGCGCCTGAACGTGAGCCTGCCCGGCATGGACCGCGCCGCCGCCCAGGCGCTGGTGGACGCAGCCCACCAGGTCTGCCCGTATTCGAACGCCACGCGCGGCAACATCGACGTGACGCTGAACGTCAGCGTCTGATCCGACAACACCCGCAAACGACCAAGGCCTGCCGGCAGAAGCCGGACAGGCCTTGGTCGCCCGGATGCGCCTGTTCAGCCGCGCTTCTTGATCGTGCCGGAGAAATGGCGCTCACGCACCTTGCGCAGCGCACGGAACAGCACGGGCGGCATGTAATCCTGCGAAACGCGCCAGCGCACACCGCCGATATGCTCGTTGGGACGGGCCTTGAAGATGGTCGTGTGCGCGCCGTTCAGCTCCTCTTCCGGCCGGCCATTCGTGTAGTAGAACAGCGCCAGCGACTTGCGCGAATCGCCCTCGGGGCAGGTCAGCGGGTCGGGGTGGCCATGGAAGGTGTTGCTGGTCGGCGAGAAGATCGCCAGGCGGTTGAACACGGGCAGGATCTTGGCACCGCAATGGGTCACCTCCTGGTCCCACAACTCCAGGCTGCCGCCGTATTCCTCTTTCCAGTCCTTGTTCAGGTAAAGAATGACGTTGATGCGGCGGTCGAGGAAGTTCTCGTCGTGTTTGTTGAAGTCGGCATGCAACTTGAGCAGGCCGCCGCGCGGCGTCTGGTGCAGGCCGCCGCCACGCATGTGCGGGTCGGGGATCATGTTGGGGATGCCGGTGACCTTTTCCAGAAAGCGCAGAAACGGCGTGGAATTGAACTGGAACAGCATGTTGCGCGTGACCGGTCCGAACTGCCGTTCGTCCACACACACCAGTTTCTGTTCGGCCGGGCGCTGGTAGTTGTGCCACTCGATGTCACTGGGCTTGGGAAACTCGGCCAGCATGGCTTCCGCCACGTCCTCGGGCAGGAAGTTGTCGAAGGCCATGTGGTTGAACGGCGAGCCCTTGGCGTACTGCTCGGCCCCCTCAAGGGCCATGGCCTCGTAGCGAGGGTCGTCGAAAATGAAGCGGGTGCCAAAATCTGCAAGCTGCATGGAATCCTCTTTGGATGAATCGCCCGCCGCGCAGGGGCGCACGCGGGCAACAGCAGCCAGTATTCGGGAAGCGGCGGATTCCGTGGCCTGATACAGATCAAATCAAAAAAATAACGCCCCACAAAGGGGCGTTTTTGTTCATTTTTAACGGTAAATTAATCGATGGCGGCGGCCGGGCTGCACCGCGGCCGCCTTCGGGCCAGGCATTCGCTCAGGCCAGCAGCGCATTGACCCGCCGGACATAGGCCGCCGGGTCGTCGGGCAGGCCACCTTCGGCGAGCAGCGCCTGGTCGAACAGGATGTGGGCCAGGTCGTCGAAATGCGCCCCGCCGTCCTTGGCCGCGTCGAGCTTTCTGACCAGCGGATGCTCGG
>Ga0265293_10005336_pt1 | contig 21572 bp, 12 predicted proteins | sample Munlanlewell138R_FD_192505 | JGI IMG/M metagenome (GOLD analysis project Ga0265293, IMG submission 192505) | Leachate microbial communities from a municipal landfill in Southern Ontario, Canada - Leachate well 138R | ecosystem: Engineered > Solid waste > Landfill > Unclassified | place: Canada... | reverse complement strand
AGAACCTTTTTTTGTTATAATGGGTGCGGGGGAGTTTTTGAGGAACCAAAGATTCACTCTTACGATCATTGTCCTCCTTGCTGTTTGTGCAGCGGGACTCGCTGTCCTTGCCGGGACGCCCCTTCTTCTTCGAACGGTTGGGCTCTTGAGTTCCCCGCTTTTCGGATATGACCTCGATGCGGAGTCATTTTTCTTCTATCCTCTCGTTAAGGCTGAACTCAAAGGTTTCACTGTCACCGATACGCGCGGCAAAAATTTTATCTTTACAAGTTCCCGGCTCACGATCGATACGACACCGAAAGGTGTCTTCAAGGGCGATATCGAAAAGGTCCTGCTCAGGGACGCAAAGATACGAATCCGTCTGGGTGACAAGAGACAGACCGAAACCGACCTGTCATTTATCAAGAAGATACCGTCGGTACGTCTGCTTACCATGGAGAACGGGGAATTCACCCTTTTGTTCAAAGGATCGGGCGCACGGATACGTTTCACGAAGATCGATCTTACGGTAAAGGATTTTTCGCCCGAACACGGCGGGGCCCTTTCATTCACCGGCCTCGTCAATATCAATGAACCGGGCAGGTCGGAATTCTTCGCGACGGGAAGGTGTAAAGGCACACTCCAACTGACGGGGATATTTCCAGATATACTGGGAAAAGGTCTTGTTGAATTGGAGATCGGAGCGGTTACAGCGGGCAAGGTCACCATGAAGGACATGAAATTCACCATGCCTGTTCAATTCGGAAAAGACCAGGTAAATATCGCAGGGTCGACCCTCGGTATTGAAGAATTTTCACTGATGAAAGACGACGGGAAAGCCATACTGAAAAAATCCCTTATCGGGATAAGTGCACAGTACCAGACAAAAACCGGCAACCTCGTGTCCGACACTATCCGGATCACCATGCCCGGTGTGGGGTTGTTGAGCGGTGCCGTTCGTCTTACCCTGAAAGGGGCAATGCCCATACATGCATCGTTGGAAACGAAGGACCTCAATTTCTCGAATCTTTTTTCAATGGCAAAATCCCTGATGCCCCAGGAGGAGGCAAGGAAATGGTCGATCCAGGGTCAGGGTTCCTTAAAAGCCCGTATGACAGGGACATTTTCCGGCAGATCGCCCTCTCTTTCCGGAAGCCTCACGATGGACATAAAAAAGGGCGGGTTCGCATCACCCGACGGCTCAAAAGCCGCACAGGGGATAAACGGCCTTATCATCATGCACTTTGCGCTTCCGCAGGGAGAGAAAGACGGATCGCTCAAGGTATCATCACGGATATCGTCCGGGGAATACCTCTGGGGAAGGTATTATAAAGATCTTTCCCGGGACCCTGCGAGCTTTTCGACCAATGCCGACATACTGACTAAAGGAAAGGCCGGGTCGCGTATCAAAGGCGTGTGCGACCTCTTCAATACCGGGCACTACGCATATGACGGTCATTTTGGCAAAGATGGCTGGCGGTTCCATGTAAACGCCCGTGACGTGGTGATAAGCAGGATCTTCTCGGATTTTCTATCCCATTATCTCGCCGAGATCGTACCGCCGCTCAAGGGGATCGAAACCGACGGAAGATTGAGTGCCGACATCGCGGTAACGTCTGTCGGTAAAAAACTCGCAGCCCGCGGCACTGTCAAGCTCACGAGAGCATCACTTAAACTTCCGGCAATGTCGCTCGACCTCAAAGGTCTCGATATGGATGTTCCTTTTGACCTTGCAGCCGGAGGGGACACGGGCGCGGAGTCGAAAAGCGACCGTTCCAACCTGGGCTGGATCACGATCTTCGGATTCAGAAAAGGTGAATATACCCTGCCTGAACTAAAAATACCCGTTATCGCGTCAGGGAGCGATATAGCCGCGACAGGTGTGATTTCTGTGCCCTTTTACGGCGGTGCCGTGCGTATACAGAACCTCGTGGCAAGAGATGTTCTCGGTGCATCGCCCCGGTTGTCTTTTGCCGGATCGGTAGGCGGCATCGACCTTCCCCGGCTCCTTAACGATCTGACCGGGCTTGCATTTCCCGGGACCGCGAAAGCGCGCTTCCCGATGATCGCCTATCAGGACGGGGAATTGAAGACCGAGGGCGGTATGTCCATCGATATGTTCGGGGGCAGGATCGAAGCGCTCGATATGTATGTCAAAGATCTTTTTGCGTCTTCGCGAAAGATAGGGGGCGACATCGTGTTCAACGACATAGACCTCGGCAAAATGACCGAGACGATAAAGATCGGCAAGATAACCGGGATCGTCCGGGGCTCAGTGAAAGATCTTCGGATCGAATACGGCCAGCCGTCCCGTTTTGTTTTCGACCTCGATACCGTGAAAAAAGGGGGTGTTCCGCAGAGGGTCTCCGTTGACGCTATCGAGAACATATCGATACTGGGTACCGGCTCAGGCGGCATAGGGGCGATCCTGAAGAGCGGGCTCAATAAGTTCTTCAAGGATTACCCGTATAGCAGGATCGGCATCCGGTGCACGCTGGAAAATGATAATTTCAATATCAGGGGGAAGATCATTGAAGGGGGCACGGAGTACCTGATACGAAGGGCCTTTTTACGCGGGATCGATGTCGTGAACAGGGACCCCCGCAATGTGGTAAGCTTCAAAGACATGCAGGAGAGGATCGGCAGGGTATTCCATAAGGGCGAGGACGGATCGGGCCCGACGATAAAGGTCAATTAAGGAGTTATAAGGAGGATAAAATGGCTAGAAAATTGCGTCACCTTGCATTGAGCTTCATGATGTTGTTTGCGGCATGTGTCACTGTCAACATATATTTCCCTGCCGCGGCTATTCAGAAGGCGGCCGACGAGATCGTCGAGGACGTGCGCGGAACCAAAGATCAGAAGCAGCCCGAGGAAAAAAAGAATGACAAGCATAGCGGTCTTCTCGATTCTGTCAAAAAGTTCATCGGGCCTTCAGAGGCGCATGCACAGATCAATATAGAGATCTCTACGCCCGCCATACGCAGCCTGAAGCAGGCGATGAAGGACAATTACCCGCAGCTTAAGAACTTTTATGACAAGGGGGCCGTCGGAGAGAACAATATGGGCCTTCTGGAACCCAAAGACACGGGAGGCCTCAACCTCAAGGAGAAGGCCGATCTCAACAGGATAATGGCCCAGGAGAACAATAACAGGAACGCCCTCTACAATGAGATCATGATAGCGAACAAGCTGGGCGCTGATTCACTGCCCAAGATCCAGAAGATATTTGCAAATAGCTGGAGGGATAAATCGCAGCCCGGCTGGTGGATACAGAACGACCAGGGCGGATGGCAGAAGAAATAAGTGATGCGCAATTACCTTTTGTTCGTCATCCAGGGCTTCGGAGACTGTGTCGCAATTCCCAGACGTCGTCATTCCGGCATTGTGTGCACGTGTGGACAGGGGGAAAATAATTGTGAGACAGCCTTCAAGCCCTGGATGACGGCGGTGTGTTTTTTTAAATGTGTGTCTTTCCAGGAGGAGGTTGAATGAATATTAAGGGTGTTTTGCCCGGGATTGCCGCCATGTTGGCCGTCATGATCCTGGTTTCATGTGCCGGGGTTTCGATAAGCCCCGCAGTCAGGGCGGACTTCAATGCAGGGCTCGATCTCTTTAACCAGGGAAAATTTGAAAGCGCCCTGCCTTTTTTTGAGAAGGCGGTGGCCGCGGAGCCTGAGTATTATGAGGCCCAGCTTTATCTTGGCAGGACGTATCTCAGCATGAAACAATACGGGAAGGCCGCTCCACACCTGCGCATGGCTTACCGCCTGTCCCCCGAGGATTTTAAATCACAGGCATTCGACATCCTCATCGATGCGCTTATGGGCGCCGCTTTTTCGGAACTGGGAAAAGGCAATTTCGAAAGCGCACTGACGTATGTTCGGGAGATCATGTCTGCCGACCCAAAAGGCAAAAAGATCAAGGATGATATGTCCAATGCTCTCGTTGCAGTGGCAACCGGGTTGGCCCGCAAGGGTGAGGTCCGGGACGCCGTGGACCTTTTTCGTGATGCAATTAAGGAGAACCCGGACAATATAAAGGCGTACCTGGGCCTTGCGAAAGCCCTGATAAAAAGCGGCGCCATAGCCGAAGCGATCGAAAATGCGCAGAAGGCACTTTCCCTCGACCCGACGAGCAATGAAACCCTGAACGTCTTAAAGGAAATACTGCAATAAAATGTAAGGGGTGGGGAGTAAGTAGTTTTAAAAACCAATAAATGTAAGGTTTCTTCTCCTTACCCCTTGCTGTTCACTCCTTACTCAAATTTTTTATTTAACCTGAGCCGCTACCGTTTTCTCCAGAATCATCTTCGCCAGGGCCAGTTTCTTATATTCTTTCTTGACCTTTTTCATATCCCCGGCCAAGATCGCCTTGTGCAGGTCGCCTTCCAGTTCGGCCACTTCGAGAAGCTTGTAATAATCCAGCGATTCCTTGAGATGGGCAATGACTATCTTGCCCGTAATGAGCGGATGATTGTTTGTCACGTTGGCATCCTTGAACCGTACGCCATGTTCCAGTTCGACCTCGAGACCTTTACGGAATTCCTCGGGGTCAATATTCATCTTTGTCTCGTTGACTGCGTCTAAGATGGCCTTCGCTTCTTTCGGCAGTACTTTGGCCGTTTTCAGTTTAGCCCAATCCCTGATCTTGAGTTCCTTGCAAAATTTCGTTACCTCCGCTTTTGTAATATATTCCGGTATCTTCATAACTCCCCCTTCCTTGATGTATGTATCTCGAGGCATTTTATCATATCTGTAAATTTGTACAAGTACGGGACCGGCATTGAATTCCGAAAACACTGCCCGTCTTGGGTCGACGAAACACATGTATTGCCCGGCCGACGAAAATGATTAGTATGTCCAAAGACAGCCGAAGACGAAAAGGAGGTTGCAATGGATATTTCCAAAGACAGGGAGTTCCAAAAAGTGACCGGAATAAGCAGGCGTCAATTGCTGGGGTCAGGGGCCTGCCTTATCGCCGGAGCATCGCTCTTGTTTTCGAGGACCGCGGCAGGCATCACACCTGAATGGAGCGCTCCGTCAAACGGCAGCACCGATCCCTATCCTATCCCCTGGCTCGATAAGAACGGGAGCCACAACCAGTCGCCCGGACCGGGTATGGAACCATCAAGCATCTATCATTTCAAGGGACACGTGGCGCGGTGCAACGGCTTCACGGGAATCGGGACCGACAGTCAGAACAACCGGGTAACATTCGGCGCTCCGAGTACGGATTTTTCCTTCATGGAAGGGGAATATTTTGCGGCCCGGCAGGAACGGAGAGGCGCGTTTTCCCATATATGACTGACCCTTTTTGAAGGCCCGGCGGTCGCCGGAGGAAAAAAGATCCACGATTTTCATCCTGCCATAGCACCATCAGGACTTTATTGGGTTGCGCCCGTGCCTAAAGGCAGCCTCACGTTATCTCCCGATGGAAGGCAGGCAACGCTTGAACTCATTGCGGCAGTGATCGATCAGCCGAAATGGCCCGCCTACGAAGCTCCCTACTTGCCTGCGGTCATGAGCCTCAAAGTAGTATGGAAGGCCACGGACGAAAAGGTACTCATCAATGACAAAGAGAAGCATTTCCGGTTTGAGGGGTTCCGCGCGATCGCGCAGGCTGAGGCAAGAGTGAGTGTGCCATCGCTCGACTTCTCTTGGAGATCGGATCCTCTGAAGACATCGCACGCCGAATTTGCCATTATCGGAACGGAGGTTAACGGAAAATACTTTGACGAATACGAAAAGTCCTGATCCTTAAAAGGGTGTTACATCTCGATCCGTGTGGTGACCCCATGGAGCCTGTTTGCGGGGAGGTCGTGAAACTGCACAAACGGAGGGGCCAACCTTTTCATTATCGCGAATATTTTCCATAGGAAATTGTGGGTATGGATCTCCTCGAGACCGTAAAATATACCCTTTTCATATTTGAGACCTGCCTGTTCAAAGATCTTCTCGATATCGACCACTTCCATGTATCCCATCTGGATCTCGAAAGACCGTAATCCAGGCGCAAGATCTTCTTTGAAAAAGCTCTTCACCCCGAAGGGTTCGTTCAAAGTGGTAATAGAAACCAGGATATTCTCGTCGTAGACAATATTGTTCATGAACATTGTGTGTACTATATACGCCGGTATTTTCCGGATGCTGCGGGTGAAGAAAAGGGCCGTCCCCTTTATTTTGTTGAGTGTCTGATAGACCTCGTTGTAGCTGTGCAGAAAGATTTCGGCGTCCAGCGGGCGGATCCGTCTGTAAAGTTTTCGCTGGCCCGCCGTGTAGATCATGATCATGGCGAGCGGAATGGACGCTATGACCAAAGACCAGTATCCCCCATGCGGGATCTTGTAAAAGTTCGAACTCAAGAACGTCAGGTCGACCAGCACCACGAATATAGCGACCCCGGCCTTCGCATATTCCTTCTTGAGCCAGAAGATCGAAGTGATCAGGATGCCGGTTATCGTCATATCACCGGTCACGGCGAGGCCGTATGCGGCCGCCAGCGATTTGGACTGTTCAAAAAGGAACATGATGAACAGGACGGAAACGAGAAGGAACCAGTTGACGAACCCGATATAGATCTGCGAGCGCAGTTCCTTGGACGTGTAATCGATGCGGAACATGGGCATGAGCCGTGTATTGATGCCCTGGTAAACGATGGAGAACATACTGCTGATAATTGCCTGAGATGCAATGATTGTTGCCATGATACTGAGAATGAGGAAGGGTATGTAGAAAAAAAATGACTGGTAAAAGACCATGCCGAAAAGTATCGTCGACGAATGGGTGGGGTTATTCAGGATGAAAGCTCCCTGGCCGAGATAATTGAGCAGGAGGCAAAAGAATACAAAGTACCAGGCCCGTAGTATCGGTTTTCGCCCCAGGTGGCCCATATCGGCGTACAGCGCCTCGCCCCCGGTCGCGCACAGGATGACCTCTGACAGGACAAAAAAACCGGCCATACCGTTTTGATACAGGAATTTGATCCCGTACCAGGGGTTTATTGCTTTCCAGATACAGGGAACTTTGATGATGGACAGAATTCCAAAAACGGCAATGGCCACGAACCATACAAGCATCAGAGGCCCGAATGCCACGGCCACTTTTTCCGTTCCTTTTCGCTGAAAGGCAAAGAGAACTATTGCGATCACGGACGCTATGATGGTAAGAAGCTGCGGTTTCATGCCCTCGAGCCCAGGTATGAGGAGCAAACCCTCGACCGCGCTTAAAATACTTATGGCAGGTGTTATAACGCCGTCTCCGAAGAGAAGGGATATGCCGATGAAGGTCATTATCGTTACGAAGGTGGCCCCCCGGCCCGCCTTGAGAAGACGGATGAGCTGCCCTCTGAGAACGATAGTCCCGCCTTCGCCTTTCTCGCCGAGGCTCATCGCAAGCCAGGCATACTCCACCGAAACAAGAACTATCAGGGTCCATATAATGAGGGACACGACCCCCGTAACATTGGGTATGGTAGGCTTGAGCAGGAGAAAGATGACGGTGAGTGTGTATATCGGACTTGTGCCGATATCCCCGAAAACCAGCCCCAGGGATTTGATCACATCTTTTACATCTTCGAAGAATTCCTGCTTTCCATTATTCTTCCCGGGCTTTCCGTCTTTTTCCATCAAACGTGTATGGTATCTTAGAATAGCTCCGAATTTCAATAACGAAGTCTCCTGCGGGCACCAAAAAGTGCAGGGCCGCGAGGAGCGCCCCCCAGTTTTTTACACCCTCCTCATTCTTTGAATAACCGGAGCCTGAGCGAATTACTGACAACCGAGATCGAGCTTACAACCATTGCGGCGGCACCGTATATCGGCTCGAGCCTGATCCCGAAGAAGGGATAGAGCGCGCCGAATGCTACAGGTATACCGAGGACGTTATAGATGAAAGCCCAGAAAAGGTTCTGCCTGATGATCCTGATCGTTCTTTTTGATAGCCTTATAAGGCTTGCCAGCCGCGACAATTGACCTTTCATCAGGACCACGTCGGCCGATTCGATCGCTATGTCGGTGCCCTTTCCCATTGCCACACCGATATCCGCCGCAGCCAGTGATGGTGCGTCGTTTATGCCGTCACCGACCATGATGGTTATCCCCTTTTTCTTGAAATCTTCGACAATTGACGCTTTTTTGTCCGGGAGGATCCGATAGAAATATGTGTCGATCCCAACCCGCTCGCTTATCGTTCGCGCCCCGTTCTGGCTGTCACCGGTTATCATCACCGGTTCGATGCCCATGGCCTTGAGGTCCCTGACGACGCCCGCCGATTCTTCCCGCACAGTATCACTGAAGGTGAGAAGCGCTATCGGTCCGGAATCGTTCCAGAGAATGACCGGCGAGGCAGCCGAGTTCTCTTTCGCCTCATACAGGCGTGATACCTTGTCTTCAAGGTGTCTGCCTTCTTCTTCATAGAAGGTCCTGTTCCCCATCCGGTACGGAACCCCGTCTATTGCGCCCATGATCCCCCTTCCTGCCATGGCGCCGAAATTATCGACAGCAACCGGCGGTATGTCCAATTCCTGTGCTTTTTTTCTTAATGCCTCGGAAAAAGGATGTTCAGATTGCCGCTCGAGGCTAAACGCTACCCGGAGTATGTCTTCTTCATTATAATGATCAAGGGGAATTATTTCCGCCAGAACGATCGTGCCTTCCGTAAGGGTCCCTGTCTTATCGAAAAGTACATTTCGCGTCTTGTTCGTAAGTTCGAGGGCCTCGGCGCTCTTGATAAGGATGCCTCTGCGTGCGCCTGCTCCGGTTGCGACCATGATCGCCGTCGGGGTCGCAAGGCCCAGCGCACACGGGCACGCTATGATAAGGACGCTTACGAATGAAAGGATGGCGTTTGTTATTCTTGGTTCCGGTCCGAGGAAGAACCACACGAGAAAGGCGCAAATACCGATTGCTATGACAATGGGGACAAATACGCCCGCCACCCTGTCGGCGAGGCGCTGGACGGGTGCTTTCGTGAATTGTGCTTCTTCGACAAGACGTATTACCTTTGCGAGGACCGTGTCGGAGCCGATACGGGTCGTCCTGATGGTGACAGACCCTTTGCCGTTGATAGTCCCGCCGATCACCTCATCTCGAGGCCCCTTGTGGACGGGCATGCTTTCTCCCGTGATCATCGATTCGTCGACATACGTGTTCCCCTCGATAACGGTCCCGTCTATGGGCACTTTTTCTCCAGGCCGTATGAGGACCATATCGCCGACCTCGAGAGAATCCGTAGGGACCCGGTTTTCAACCCCGTCTCTTAAAACGATGCACTCCTTCGGCGCGAGTTCATAGAGCAGTTTGATAGCCGTGTACGTTCTCGTTTTGGCCTTTGACTCGAAATACCTGCCGAGGAGGATGAGGGAGATTATTGTGGCGCTCGAATCGAAGTATGTCATCGTCGACACTCCGGCTGCGCTTATGACGTGGGGGAAAAATGTAACGAAAGAGCTGTAAAAAAAAGCGGCAGATGTGCCTACGGAGATGAGCGTGTTCATGTCCGCCGTAAAATGTTTCAGGCCGGTGAGGGCCGACCTGTGGAACCTGAGGCCAAAATAAAACTGAACGGGCAGGGCAAGCCCGAGGAGGACAAAGTTATTATAAGGCAGGACCATCCACATCGAAAAGACCATAATGATGACGCTGAGCGAGATAGACCAGGTAAAGTCTTTCCGTAACTCGGCCTCTTCCTTCTTTGCGCGGACCGTTATATCGTCCTCTATATCAACATCGTACCCGATATCGCGGATGCGGGATATCACTTCCTTCAGTTCCAGATCGCGTTTGGGAAGGATGACCGCTTTCTTGAGCGGAAAATTGACCCGGGCCTCCGCCACATCCTCCATTTTGTTAAGCTCTTTTTCGATGCGGGCAGCACATGCAGCACAATTCATGCCGGTGATAGGAAGTTCTATTTTTTCAGGCATTGGATGTCCTTGTATTCAATGTGAAGATAGTATAAGACAGCGCTGAGGTAACCACAAGGTGATGAAAAAGCGCCGGAAACAACCATTTAATTGACTTGTCGAAGGCCAAAAGTGTACTATACAGGGAATTTTTCATCGGAAATGACGCGAGGAGGAAAAAGAGGCGCCAGTGGAATTTATCAAAATGGTCTTTGATTTTATTATTCATATAGACATGCATTTAAGCGAGCTGATCCGAAACTACGGAGTGTGGACGTATCTTATTCTTTTTGCAATTATTTTCTGTGAAACAGGCCTGGTGGTGGCCCCGCTCCTACCGGGGGATTCACTTCTCTTTGCCGCCGGAACTTTTGCTGCGCGCGGTGATTTTAACGTAGTATGGCTTTTGGTTATCCTCTCGGTGGCCGCCATACTGGGTGATACGGTTAATTACTGGATAGGGAAGATAATAGGCCCCAGGGTTTTTCACAATGAGAACGTGCGGTTCCTCAACAGGAAATATCTGGACAGGACACATGAATTCTACGAGAAATACGGCGGCAAGACGATCATCATCGCCCGTTTTGTACCGATAATCAGGACATTCGCCCCCTTCGTCGCCGGGATTGGGAGCATGACGTACGCAAAATTCATCAGTTATAATGTTATCGGCGGCATCGTCTGGATAGGGGCTTTTGCCTATGCCGGTTATTTTTTCGGAAATATCCCGATGGTCAAACGGAACTTCACCCTCGTCATTTTCGCAATAATAATCCTGTCCGTTATGCCGGGAGTGATAGAATTCCTGAAACACAAATTGAAAGACCGTAAGTCGTCAGTCGTCAGTCGTAAGTCGTAAGGCGTAAGGCGTAAAAACCTCATCTGCACCTCATCAATAGACATTTGTTTTTTTAATTCCCGGTCCGTCATCCCGGTTTGTCGAGATTGGCGTTACACTCTACTACTGGCGACTTACGACTGACGGTCCAATACTTCCCTTATCTTCTTGAGCAGCGTGTCAGGGGTGAGAGGTTTACCGAGGAAGTCGTACTGTTCGTTCTCGACACCTCTTTCGATGACGATATCATCGGTGTATCCACTGGTAAAGATGACCCTTACCGCGGGGTCTATCTTTCTGATGGCCTCATAGGCTTCTTTCCCATTCATCTTCGGCATGACCACATCGAGAATGATTAGTGCGATCTCGCCCCGGTGTTGGCGGAACATCTCCACGGCTGCCAGACCATCCGTAGCTGCAAGAACACTGTAACCATGATCACGGAGGACTTTCATGGATAACTGGCACAATTCCTTATTGTCCTCAGCGATAAGTACCGTTTCGATCCCGCCAACGATCTGTGAAGCATCGTTCTCGTTTTCCGGTTCCAGCCAGACGATCGGAAGGTAGACGGAAAAGACGCTCCCCTCGCCCGGCTGGCTTCGGACATCGATGTACCCGTTATGCTGCTCTATAATACCGTAAACAATGGAGAGCCCGAGCCCTGTGCCGCGCCCCAATTCCTTGGTGGTAAAAAAAGGCTCAAAGATCTTTTCGATCGTTTTCTTGTCCATGCCGATACCGGTATCGGAGATCTCTATGAGTGCATGGTCCGAAAGGTCGACATTCTTATTTGTTGTCATAAAATGGCTGTTCGCCGCGGCCCGGTCGATCCTGATCGTCAGTTTTCCTCCGCGGGGCATGGCATCACGCGCATTCGTAACGAGGTTCATTATGACCTGATCGAGTTGACCGACATCGGCCATGACGATAAGGCGTTCGTCGCTTTGGTTGACCCGGAATTCAACGTCTTCAGGGATAAGCCGTTCAAGCAGGCGGTGCAGCTTTTCTACGGTGTCATTCAGCGCTATGGGCTTGAGATTTATCACCTGTTTCCTGCTGAAGGCGAGCAGGCTCTGGGTAAGGTTTGCGGCCTTTTCTGAGGATGTCAGGATGTGGGAGGCATACGAGTAAAGGGGGTCATGCTTGTCTATTTTCATCTGGAGAAGGCTCGCATAACCCATTATCGCACTCAGGAGGTTGTTGAAGTCATGTGCGACCCCTCCGGCGAGAGTGCCCACTGCCTCCATTTTTTGGGACTGGAGCAGTTGAGATTCGAGGTGCTTGCGTTCCGTTATGTCCGTTTGAGTACCTATAACCCTCATGGGTTTCCCGTCTTCGGTCCGGGTCAGGACCTTGCCCCTGTCTAGGATCCATTTATAGGTGCCATCTTTGGATCTCAGGCGATGCTGGCTGACATAGACGGGAGATCTGCCTTTGAGGTGGTCGTTCAGTTTTGCATATGTGTCAGGCTTATCATCAGGATGGATCCGGCTGTTCCGCTCATCGATCGACCCTGTGATCTCGTTCTCGGCATAGCCGATCATCTCTTTCCACTGCCTCGAAAAATAGACCCTGTTACCTGGAACGTCCCAATCCCAGAGCCCATCGCCCGATCCTTCAAGCGCAAATTGCCAGCGCTCTTCGCTCTCACGCAGCGCTTCCTCGGCCTTCTTGCGTTCCGTAATATCCCGGGCAAAGGCACAAAGATACTCAAATTCATCATAGGAAAGATAACTTATACTTATCTCGACGGGGAAGACCGAACCATCTTTTCTGCGATGTGCTGACTCGAATTGGTCTGAGCCTTTTCGAACGGTATCGGCCCATATCTCAGGCCATACTTCAGCAGGATGGTCCAGATCGATATCATGGTTCTTCATTGACAAAAGCTCCTGACGGCTGTATCCCGTCGATGCGCAGGCACTGTCGTTGACATACACGATCCTGCCTTCAGCATCGATCCAGTATATGTTGTCAACGGCACTGTCAACGGAGAACTGGGTGAATTTGATGGAATTCTCCGCCCTCTTCAGACGAGTCATGTCCGTGATTGTACAGATATAGGCGCCGTTGTCAGCCTCTGATGCCTGGAGAAATACGTCGATAACACGGCCGTCTTTTACTGTCCATTTCGTTTCAGCCTGTCCTTCGCGGTAGAGCTGGCGCCCCACTTCTTCGAATTCCTCGAGACCTGGGTAGAGATAGCTTGTATCGCGCCCGGTCATTTCTTCACGAGAGTAACCGGACATTTCACATATTTGTTCGTTGACCCATTCTACGGTCCGGTCACGGATCCTTCCGATGCCGATAGGGGATGCGGAGAGAATTGTGCGAAGCTCCTGTTCGGATTGCGCTATCTTGCGCTCTGCTTTCTTACGGGCTGTTATGTCCTGTATAACGCACAGGAGATAATCGGGGTCGCCGTCCTCCTTTCTGACGCAATGCGTCGCGATGATCACGTCAATGTTCGCCCCATCCTTTGTGCAGTATTGTTTTTCACGGGTCGAGATCGATGCGGACCCGCTTTCGAGAAAAAGCTGGTATTTTTCCTGTTCCGAGGGGACATGCTCAAACGGCGTGATATCCTGCCATTTCATGGTGAGAAGCTCATCGCGCGAATAGCCGACTATCTCGCAAAACTTGTCGTTGACCTCAAGCCATCGCCCCGAGGGCTCCAGTATTGTTACGCCGATAAGCGGCACCTCGAAGTATTTCCTGAATTTTTCCTCGCTTCTTCCGAGCGCCTCGAGCGCCGCCTTCCGTTCCGTTATGTCGACGGACACCCCGAGCAGGGACGGGGTTTGCGTACCGGAAAACGTGAACGGGATCTTGATCGTCTGAAGGTAACGGACATTTCCCTTCGCATCGGTGATAGCTTCTTCAGGTATATATTTTCGCGTTCCCTTGTGTATTACCTCCAGGTCGTCATGCAATGCACTTTTCCGATGGTCGGACGAGAAAGAGCGGGGGTCGATCTGGCCTATAAGGTCGTCTACTTCAACCCCGTACGCATCGGCCACGGCTTTATTGGCAAGCACAAACTTTCCATCACTGTCTTTTGCAAATATAAAATGGGGAACCAGGTCTATGATCTGCCGGAGCCGTTGTTCGCCTTCCCTTAATGCCTCTTCGGCCTTCTTTCTCTGTGTTATATCGATGACAATTCCGCGGTATCCTGTCAGCCGGCCATTCTGCTTGATCCTGCTGACATATATAATTACCGGGAACCGGGTGCCGTCCTTCTTTATCGCGGTATATTCATTGCCCGGTGAGGCGGCGCCACGCGCGACATCCTCGAGGTTCTTCATCATCCGCGGGTAGTCTTCCGGTGCCATATGATCGAAGCAATTGAGACTGCCCTCTATATCGTTCTCCTCATAGCCAAAGAACTCAAAAGCCTGCTTATTGACAAAAACGACATTTCCCTTTTCGTCGATCTCAAAAATAACCTGGGGCATGAGGTCGGCAATGACACTGAATTTTCGTTCACTCTCCGTGAGCCTCTGTTCCGCCAGTTTCCGTTCCGTTATATCCAGGAGAACACCATTGAATTGAAGGATATCGCCGGCTTTTGTGGGAGTCGATCGTGCGGAAAAGAACATAGATTCACCGGAATCCTTGATATATTCGCCTTCGAACTCCCAGTCGGACCCGTTGGCCACCGCGTTATGGATTGATTCGAAAAAACTGTCCTTGCATCCCGGCGCCAGGTGTGACAGGAACAGCGGGAACCTGTCGGTGTCATCGGGGTCAATTCCGAAGATCTCGGGCGACCGGCTGCTTACGTATGACAAACCCATTGAGTCGTCAGGTTTTACGTAAAATTGATAGACCACGCCAGGGATGCGGTCGGCTATATCGGCCAGAAGCTTTTCGGATCCGGAAATTTGTGACCTGTTGTCCTCTTTTTCGTTTGCTGTAGTGAATTGCTTCCGGGCGGTATGAAAAAGATTCCAAAGGAACCTTGTTTGACGGGATATAAGGTCCCATTCCATGACCGTCTCTTCGAGTATCGAGACAACGCCGTTAACAATTGATGGTCCGCCGGCGGCCGGGTCCTTTTCCAGCCATAGGCCGATAGAGTTCAAAAATGTGGCAGGTTCCATCATTTTTATGCTCTCGGCAAGTGCGCGTATGAGATCGGCTGCCATGGGATGCGTGTCGTCCATCCGGGACGGGTCGATCGCAAGGCGTTCAAGAATGTGTCTGGCAAGGCCTTCAGGATCTTTACGCAGAGTAGTTATCGGATCTTTCATGGGGGCCTATACTGTCATGATCATGTAATGTCTGACACAGACAAAGCCATGTCATTATATACATCGAATCGGCAAAATTATCTAAGATTTTGTCGAACTGTCAGCCAATTTTTTCAGGATCGGCAATCTCTGCCCATATTCGCATAAAAAGGCCCCGTTAAATGTTCACGGGGCCTTTTTATATCGGAACGTGAGGCTTTCTATTTCTTCTTCACCGTCTTCTTCACCGGTTTTGCCTGATTTTCTTTTATTGCGGCCCGTGCCGCTGCGAGTTTCGCTATGGTAACGCGGAACGGGGAACAACTGACGTAGTCAAGCCCGGTCCGGTGGCAGAATTCCACGGAATTCGGCTCGCCGCCATGCTCGCCGCAAATGCCGATCTTGAGGTCCTTCCGTACGCCGCGGCCGAGTGCGACACCGATCTCCATCAGTCTTCCTACACCGTCTTCGTCGATCCTCTGGAACGGATCGAATGTGTATATTTCTTTTTTCACGTAATCCCCGAGGAATTTCCCCGCATCGTCACGGCTCATGCCGAGTGTCATCTGGGTCAGGTCGTTCGTACCGAAGGAGAAGAACTCTGCCTCGCTCGCGACCTCGTCTGCGGTTATTACCGCGCGCGGGATCTCGACCATCGTCCCTATCTTGTAGTCGATCTTTACTTTGTTTTTCTTCAATACTTCGTCGGCGACCTGCGCGACTATGTCCTTCTGCGTCTTTAATTCATTGACATTGCCGACAAGAGGTATCATGATCTCCGGCCGCACGTTTGTACCTTTCTTTTTTACTTCCACGGCGGCCTCGAATATGGCCCTGGCCTGCATTTCGGTTATCTCCGGGAAGGTGATGCCGAGGCGGCACCCGCGATGCCCGAGCATCGGGTTTGCCTCGTGGAGGCTCTCTACCTTGGAGAGGACCTTTTCATACGGGATGTCCATCTGCTTAGCAAGCTCGTGCATGTCTTTTTCGGTATGCGGGAGGAACTCGTGCAGCGGCGGATCAAGGGTCCTGATCGTGACGGGAAGGCCTTTCATGACCTGGAACAGGCCTACGAAGTCTTTTCTCTGAATGGGTAAAAGTTTGGCCAGTGCCCGTCTTCTGCCGGCTTCGTCGTCGGAAATGATCATTTCACGGACGGCTTCTATGCGGTTACCCTCGAAGAACATGTGCTCCGTCCTGCAAAGGCCGATGCCTTCGGCTCCGAATGACACCGCGACCGCAGCCTGGTCAGGCTGGTCGGCATTGGTCCTGATGCCGAGCTTGCGAACCTCGTCGGCCCAGCTCATGAGAAGAGCAAAATCACGATAGATCTGGGATTTTGCCGGTTTCAACGTTTTGTCGATCATGACCTGGAGGACTTCCGAAGGGATCGTTTTTATTTTGCCGTCAAAAACCTCTCCTGTTGTCCCGTCGATGGATATCCAATCGCCCTCCTCGATGGTCTTGCCGTTTACACGGATGACCTTTTTCGCGTAATCGATATCGAGATCACCGCATCCGGCCACACATACTTTGCCCATCTGGCGTGCTACCAGCGCCGCATGGCTTGTCATGCCGCCGCGGGAGGTCAGGATGCCCTGGGCCGCGTTCATTCCGCGGATATCCTCGGGTGACGTGTCGATGCGGACGAGAATGACGTCCTCTTTGCGTCCCGCCCAGCTTTCCGCGTCGACCGCATTGAAGACAACCTTACCGGCTGCGGCGCCGGGGCCGGCGTTAAGGCCCCTCGACAGGAGACTGCCGGATTTAAGCGCCCTCTCTTTTTCTTTCGGGTCGAATATTGGGCGAAGGAGCTGATTGAGCTGGTCGGGCTCGATCCTCATCAGGGCCTCTTCCTTCGTAATGAGATTTTCTTTGACCATATCGACAGCAATCTTGAATGCTGCAAAGGCCGTCCTCTTTCCGGTCCTTGTCTGGAGCATCCAGAGTTTTTTGTTCTGGATCGTGAATTCGACGTCCTGCATGTCGCGGTAGTTCTTCTCGAGCGTGTTCCTGATCTGGATGACCTGTTTGTAAATGTCGGGCCATACCTCTTCGAGGGATTTAACTGATTTATCGGTTTTCTGTTTCTTGTTTATCGGCAGGGGCGTCCTGATGCCCGCGACAACGTCCTCGCCCTGTGCGTTGATCAGGTATTCCCCGTAGAATTCATCATCACCCGTCGAGGGGTTTCGGGTGAACGCGACGCCGGTGCCGCAGTCCTCTCCCATGTTCCCGAAGACCATGCACTGCACGTTGACCGCCGTCCCCCAGTCGCCGGGGATGTCGTTGAGCTGGCGATATGCTACGGCCCTGTCGGTGTTCCAGGATTTGAAGACCGCCCCGATGGCTCCCCATAACTGGTCCATGGGATCCTCGGGGAACGTGACGCCGAGGCGCTGTTTGATCATTTTCTTGAACTCGCTGACGAGACCTTTGAGGTCATCGACCGTGAGGTCGGTATCCGAGGTAACGCCGCGCTGTTTTTTCTTCTTGTCGATAATAACTTCGAACGGGTCATGCTCGCCTGCTTCTTCCGGTTTGAGACCGAGGACCACGTCGCCGTACATCTGCACGAAGCGCCGGTAGCAGTCGTATGCAAAGCGGGGGTTGTTCGTAAGCTTCGCAAGTCCATCCACTGTTTTTTCATTGAGGCCCAGGTTAAGAACGGTGTCCATCATGCCGGGCATGCTCACGCGTGCTCCGGAACGGACGGAAAAGAGAAGGGGGTTTTTGGGGTCGCCGAAAGTTGCTCCCATGATCTTCTCGACCTTCTTGATATTCTCTGCGATCTCTTTATTGAGCCCTGCCGGGAGCTTCATGTGGTTCTTGTAGAATAGCGTACAGACCTCGGTCGTGATGGTAAAACCCGGAGGAACAGGTATGCCGAGGTTGGACATATCGGCAAGACCGGCACCTTTTCCGCCCAGGAGGTTCTTGAGCTTCAGGCCGCCTTCGGATTTTTTTCCGCCAAAAAAATATACCATCTTATTTTTTGCCATCGATGTTCCTCCTGTTATTCGAAGTGTATCTTTGAAAAATCTGCAAAAGTCAAGAACATATCCTTTATATGGGTCAACAATGCAAGCCTGTTCGCTTTGATTGCCTCGTCCTTGTCCATGACGAAGACCTTATCGAAAAAATTGTCGATGGTCTCCTTGAAACCGACGAGAACGGCGAGCGCATTATCGTAATCTCGTTTTTTCATATGGCCGAGGAAAATGTCCTTTTTGTTCGAGTACAGGCTGAAAAGTTGTTTTTCCTCGTCAAGGACGAGGGCGGCAGGATCGACGGGCACCATCTCGGTTATCTGTTTCGTGATATTGTACACCCGGCGGAAGCCGACCATGAGCCGTTGAAAATCTTCCATCGATCTCTGCGTCTCGAGAGAGACGAGCCGCATATATCCATCGTATATATCGGCTGCCACACAGGGCAGGACGCTTTCGACGAATTCCTGATTATGGCCTTCTTCCAGCATCGAAAATTTGAAGCGGGTAGCTATGAATTCCGTGATCGAATTTCGCGCCTCTTCAAAGGCCAGTCTTTTCTGTATGCCCGCCCCCGAATCATAGGCCTTTTCGAGAAGGGTCCGAAGAGGCAGGTGCAGTGCCCGTTCTATTGCTATTTTTATAATGCCGAGCGATTGACGCCGCAGAGCGTACGGGTCCAGGTTGCCTGTCGGGTTTATGCCTACCGAGAAGAACGATACGATGGAGTCCAGTTTATCTGCTATTGCAGCTATCGCCCCTATAGAACTGACCGGCAGGTTGCCCATGCCGCCTGTCGGCAGGTAGTGCTCCTCGATAGCCCGGGCGACATCGGTATCCTCGCCTTCGAACTCTGCGTAGATCCGGCCCATTGTTCCCTGCAATTCGGGGAACTCACCGACCATATGCGTGACGAGGTCTGTCTTCATCAGGGAAATAAGCCTCTCAAGCTTGTCGGCGGCGGAAGGGTCGAGGATGGAGGCAAGATAGAGCGTGATGCCCCTTACCCTCTCCATCTTGTCCTTGAGAGTTCCCAATTTTACGTGGAAGACAATAGAGGCGAGACGTTCATAGCGGTCAGCCAGCCTTACCTTCCGGTCTTCGTCAAAGAAGAACCGGGCATCCGCGAGCCTTGCCCGAAGGACCTTCTCGTTGCCCCGGACCACATTCGAATCATCCTTGGGGACCGTGTTGGCAAAGAATATAAAACAGGGCAAAAGCCTGCCGGCGCTATCTTCGACAGGGATGTACCGCTGATGGGCTTTCATGACATTTACGAGAACTTCCTTGGGTATGCCGAGGTATACCTCCTCGAAAGTCCCTTTCAGGGGATAAGGGTACTCCGTTATATAAAGGATCTCCCTGACCAGTTCCTCGTCCCGTATGGCCTGGCCTCCCGTTTCTTTTTCGATCCGGGATATGCCTTCCCGTATGATCTCCATGCGTTCATCTTCGTTGATTATTATAAAGTTCTTTCTGAGTCCATCGACATATTCGAGAGGATGGCCGATATTGATGGGTCCTTTTGAAAGGAAACGGTGGCCGAAGGTGACCGGCGCGCTTACGACATCCGCAACAGGGAAGCTGATCGCTTCACTGCCGAATATGCACATGACCCATTGGATCGGACGTGCATATTCGAATGTTCCCGATCCCCAGCGCATCTTTTTCTGAAAGGGGATCTTCGCAATGATATCCGGAAGCAGTTGAGGGAGCATATCCGCCGTAGGATTGCCCTTCTCCATTTTTTCCAGTGTTACAAATTCGACGTTGTCTTTTATACCCTTCGTAAGTGCACTGACCTCAACACCCTGTGATTTTGCAAAGCCGATGGCCGCCCTGGTCGGATTGCCTGATTCATCGAAGGCCCGGTTGTACGGGGGGCCGAACTTGACGGCGACAGTCTCTTCCTGTTTCTCCGCCACGTCCTGGACGAAGAGTGCCATGCGGCGCGGGGTTGCCTGTATATTTATATCGCCGAAACCGATCCGCGACTGGGTGAATGCATCACGGACGAGCTTGAGGAGGCCTTCCTTGGCCGGGTCGAGGAATCGGGCGGGTATTTCTTCCGTCCCGATCTCTAAAAGCAAAAATTCGCTCATAGTCTGTATCCTTCCCACATTGAAACCGCCCCGGAAAAGGGCTTGTCTATTGCTTGAGCAGGGGGAAGCCGAGCTCTTCACGCTTCTGCACGTACAATTCCGCGCACATCTTCGCGAGGTTCCTGACCCGCGCGATGTAGTTGGCACGTTCGGTAACACTGATTGCGCCGCGGGCATCGAGAAGGTTAAAGACATGCGAGCATTTCAGGCAGAAGTCGTAAGCCGGGTAGATGAGCCCCCGCGTTTTGACAAGTTTTTCCCCTTCACCCTCAAACGTGTCGAAAAGGTTCCTGAGCATGATGGGGTCGGATTCTTCAAAATTGTATATGGAGAACTCCCTTTCCGGTTCGAGAAAAACATCACCGTAAAGGATATCTTTATTCCACTGCACGTTATACACATTGTCGACGTCCTGAAGGTACATGGCGATCCGTTCGATGCCGTACGTGATCTCGACGCACACAGGGGAGAGATTTATCCCGCCCGCCTGCTGAAAATACGTGAACTGGGTGATCTCCATACCGTCGAGCCACACTTCCCAACCAAGCCCCCAGGCCCCTAAGGTCGGTGATTCCCAGTCATCCTCGACAAACCGGATATCATGGTACCCGGTATCGATGCCGAAGCTTTTCAAGCTGTCGATATAAATGTTTTGAATGTCCTTCGGGGAGGGCTTCATGATAACCTGGAACTGGTAGTAGTGCTGGAGACGGTTGGGGTTCTCGCCATAGCGCCCGTCAGCGGGCCTGCGGGATGGCTGGACGTATGCCGTGTTCCAGGGCTCTGGGCCCAGGCAGCGGAGCAATGTGGCAGGATGGAACGTACCGGCTCCTACCTCCATATCGTAAGGCTGCTGGACGATACATCCCCGTTCAGCCCAGAATTTTTGCAGTGCAAGTATGAGGTCCTGAAAGTACATGTCTGAAAATCCACGTTTTCTATACCACAAAAAACGGCGATTTATCAATGATTTTAAACAAAAAGTAAACAGTAATGAGTAAACGGCAAGGAGTAAGGAAATCGGCAATTTTCGGGAAGATGTGCTGAATTGCGGCGAAAAGCCGCCAGCCGGGAAAAAGAAACTCCTTGCTCCTCACTATTTACTCCTTGCTTCAAAAAATACTACAATAACCCATGCTGAAAATCGGTCATATCGAGCTTCCCGTTCCTATCATGCTGTCGCCTATGGCCGGAGTGAGCGATCTGCCGTTCCGGCTCATCAGCCGCTCGTTCGGCTCGCCGCTTGCATTTGCTGAAATGATAGACATTAACGCCATCTCGCAGAAGGACAAAAGGACCACGCACATGCTTTTGTCGTCGCCCGAAGACAGGCCGCTCGGCGTGCAATTCCTCGGGAACAGCGAATTACAGATACCGCTTGCCATAGAGAGGCTTGACGGGCATGCAGTCGATCTCATAGATTTCAACGCCGCCTGTCCGTCCCCGAAAGTGACGCGTAAAGGCAAAGGAGCGGCGCTCATGAAGGAACCGAAGAAGCTGGCTGGCATTCTGTCCGCGCTTG
>Ga0265293_10005333_pt1 | contig 21585 bp, 22 predicted proteins | sample Munlanlewell138R_FD_192505 | JGI IMG/M metagenome (GOLD analysis project Ga0265293, IMG submission 192505) | Leachate microbial communities from a municipal landfill in Southern Ontario, Canada - Leachate well 138R | ecosystem: Engineered > Solid waste > Landfill > Unclassified | place: Canada... | reverse complement strand
GACTTAGTTTGACAGCATTCTCTTTGAATGCCTTGTCGTAATGTGTTCTTTGTTTTCTCATACCTTGACAAATGTAAGCTTTTTATGCTTAATTTTTTGTCCCAGTAAAGTTAGTAACTCCATATTAATGCAATTCAAACAAATTACAGTACATTATTTTTTATCTAACTAGATTAAACAATTATTCTTATCTAATTATGCATAAAAATGTAATTAAGAGCCATGACATTAACGGTTTATGCACAATATGACGCCATCTGTAAAAACAAAATAATTCAGAATCTACCAAAATATGGACAGAAACAATCAATTTGTTGATAGATAAAAATATATTCAAAGAGTATAAAAGACGAGATCTATTGATGTATTGCAAGTATATATACACATTGAAAATTTGGAACAGAAAATAATACCATAATTTATAACTCTTAATTTACATAGTTAGTACATTTTTTAATCTTTTACGATGATTAAAATTAGAAACCAGATACGGAGGATGGTTGGACCCACTCAGCCTTATATGGGTTATAGTTACATTTAAGTGGTTTAGAAAAAATATTGTGTTTGTCTTTAACTATTGATCTACAATCAATACATATATAGCGAAACTCACAGTCTTTACATTCATCAATCAAATCTTTTGTGATACTCCATAGCTTCTTGAATTTTTCGGAGGTTGCAATCTCACTAATCTTCGAGCTTGCAATATTACCATAGACTTTATCAGCTGCAGGGCAATTTTTTATATCACCATTTGCAGATATTGATAATTTAGCATTTAAACAATTATTATAATACATAGATTCCAGGACTGTATTAATATCTAATGAAAAATACTTGGGGTTTATATTTCCACATTCATTTTTACAAATCGAATTTTGTTTTATAAAAAATAATGATCTAGAGTAATGATGTATTATCTTATTATTTGGGGAATTATAAAAAAAAATAGAAGTAACACGTGGAAATGTAGATAATAATTTAATATAATTAAGATTAATCTCAAATGGTAAGTACAAAACAACTGTTCTAATTGTAGAATCGTTTGTATTTTGGAGAATTTCATATATTTGATCGATGCTAATTAGGCTCAAAATCCTTATCTCTAAGGCTATACAATTTAATAAATTGAGTTCGTATATAACAGTAGAAAAATTATAATCACTGAAACTATCTATTTCAACAATACAATTATCAATCAAACTTGGTTTTTCAAAAGAAATGTTAATGTCTTTCAACTTTGATAATTCTGATAATTCTGATGCAATGTATATCAGCTGATTATCAATAAGAAAATTAAAATAATCATTAATGATTGGATTATTTGAATAATGATTTTTTATCCATTCAATACTTCTGTTATGATAGTTAGAAATAATATATTCCATAGAATTAGGAATTGTGTACAAGTCCTTTCGTTGCGTATCAATAATTGCAGACCTGCAATAGCCCCTTACTAAAAAGCAAGATGGTAGTTTTTTAAAAAAAGTTCTCATTATACATTAAAGATATTGGTTTATAATAAGCACCAACTGCTATATTTTTATTATTATGCTTTTTCGAATACACCATTAATGATGGCTTATAATCTACTTTTTTTTGAGGTATTGCAAACAAGAAGTTCAGTGAATAATAATGAACTAAATCTTTGTTAATTTTTGAGATATAATAATTATTTTTCATTCGTAAATATTTAGAATTTTTTAACCATAAACAACCTATTATTTTGTTATAAACTAATATTAATAATCCAAATAAAAGAAAGAGAGCACTTATTGGAGTATAAATGCATGGTTATTAATTCGGCATAGTTATCTAAACAGTAAAAATATTTAAATTTCATATATGTTCTTTTTATACCGGTTTTAGCTGCTTACCTGTTGAAATTCTTTTCATTTTCGGATTCTTTGCTATTAGTAATAGCAGGTGGCATTAAAAACCGACACTTAATTATTTTCTATCTATCCTGCTTGTCGCTCCTATTGAGTGAACTTGACATCATATCCAAGTATTTCAAGTTATTTTAGGTATTACCTCTACTTCTCTTCAACTCTTTGTAAACAGTATGCTCCAAGTTCCCTATACTCTTCTACTCCTTTTTACACGTAGCAGTCAGATTCCAGAACCAAACGTCCTACTGCTAAAGATTTTTCCTCTTCCTACTGCATACTGTGATATTTAGCTGAATAAAATGTGATTTTTGTTCTTGTTGTCGCCAAAGCTGCTTCCGTTATTACTGAATTTACATGTTTATTCCCAGTGGAGGGTATTCTTCTTTTTATCTGGGCTAAAAAACACTAGACAACTGAAACTTACACATCTCATCTAAGCGATATCCTCCTTGCCTGTCTTGAGATAATGAATATACTTGATATAACAAGTATTGACTATTCATAATGTTATGCTACTAGGTTTAATAATATTACAGACTGAATTACAGTATTTTTTGTACTATCTAAGGCAACATACGACATTCAACTGCTCAATGACCACTCTTTCAATTCTATCAAAGAACTTGTCATAATACCAAATTTATGGGTCTTAGCTCAAAGTACCTATCCTTCAATTGTAACTACAACTATTTTCTGGTGTACATCTATACCACTGCCTCAAGAAACAACTTGTTGAAACGATACTTCTTCCTTTTCTTGATAATTATGATTTGTATCAATTAAATCATAATATCTTGATATATTTTCATCCCTTTCTGCATTTTGTCGTTAAGGTAGTTTCATTTTTATCAAACTGAATTAATTCTAATGCGATCTTCTTATGAATCCCGTAATTACATGGAAAATCAACCATCCCAAACTGACCCACAGGATTAATCTCGAGAAATATGTATTCCCCGTCGATATTTCTTAATAAATCGATAGAAGCGCAATTTAATCCTAACTTTTTTAGCAACAGATTTAACTTTGCGACTATGTCTCTAGGAAGTACATATGGCATTGTTCTATTTGGTTTTTGCATGTTATAATTTCGAAAGTCAATTTTTGTTTGATTATCGTCTTGTGAAAAGATAGCCATAGAATAGAACTTCCCATTCAAATAAAAGGACCGGATCTCATACTTTTTATCTATTAAATCTTGAATAATAGTGAATCCAAACTTATCAGGCATATAGTAATCTAGCAAATTGTTTGAAAGTTTTTTTGTGTACATTGAATAACAGATCTTATCCTCTTCAAAAAAAATTGGATCAAAGGTAGATTTGAATATAAGCTCTTTACAATTAGACTTCAAATTTATTATATCATTTTTATTATTTGTAAAAATAGTATTAGGGATATTTAATCCGCATAATTGAGCTTCTTTAAGGACAATGCCTTTATTTAATCTAGATTTATCAGGATTAGTCAACCACTTTTTGTTCTTTAGTAGATATGTGATTAGATCAAACATAATATAATTTTCATCACATAATTGAAATAGATGCTTGGAATCAATGCTTTTGTTGTTTAGTAATTTAAAGTCTTTTTTTAGCCCAAATTTTCTAAACCATACAGCATTTATTAATTTCAAAGGTAGAGTGTTACCATTAATTAGAATTTCATTCTTTTTGATATCTACAGAAATATCCGAATCATAAAAATCATCAGAATTTAATCTATATACTGGATGTTTATAAAAATTCAACCAATCTATAACATAATCAGTTGATAAATCCCCTGAGTAACTAAATATAAGTATCATAAAAATATATCAAACTACATCATGACAATCAATAATATTATTGTCATGATGTAGAAATGAAGACTTCTTAATCTATTGTATCTCTTCCATCATCAGCACTGCTTCCGTCAGAATAGCATGTAGCTGTATTAAGATCACCAAAAGTTTCACCTCCTGTTAAATTTAACATTTGTTTGTTTTTAAGAACATCAAATTTTGATTGATTTAATGGTTCCAATTTTACATTTTTCATTACATTAAAATTAAAATTAAGCCTACTCTTTTAAACATTTTCGGCAACCTGTTGTATTTGAAAAAGCACCTCGTCTTTGGAGCTATTAAGGGTTTGATCATAAATAACTGATGCTTCCTTTTGCATCACACTAACAAACTTTCGTGGATGATCTAAGTGAAAGATTTCTCCGTCTACTAGCTCTATTTTTAAATTTAATTTTTTACATCTCTCGTACCTCTCAAAATCTTCGGGTCCCCAGCCATATATATATTCATTATCTAACCCAACTTCATGAAATTTTAAAGTATTCAAAAAAACTACGCCCCCTACTAAACTTTTATTATATAGAAGATTCATTTTGGGAATATTTCGATATAGGAACCTAATATCCTTATTTCCAATAAAACATTCTCGGAGAATTCCACAGACATTATAACATGTGCCATTATAAGGTAATACAAAATCATAATTTTCATCAGTAAGAAGATTGATGGCTTTATTAAGTAAATTAGATTTAATAATAATATCAACATCCCAAATGCATAAATATTTAGTTTTAATATTTCTGGCGAGATAATTAACTAGAAAAGTTTTATAATAAATGTTGTCTCTACTTGCAAGATGATGATAATCAATTTTATCTGCAAAATATTTGGGTATAAAATTATTTCTGTATTTTGAAGTTTCTAAAACTACTACATCTCCCAGATTATACGATAGTAACAAGCCAATAGATGTTATGAAATTCTCCAATCTCTCTATTGAATCTACGTGAACAGGAACTATAAATGTTATATTATTATTTTTCATAAAATCATAATTTGAATAACTGATTGAAATCATTTTTAACCTGCAACAAAAGGAATAATCCAGCATACCCACTTATCAATCCAAGTGATGAGTGATTTTCCTTTATAGATTCTAAATCAATCGAATTTACTATTTTTATTAATTTCTGTTCAAAGAAAATTATTGAATCTAAACATTCAAATTTATACTGAATGTTATTAAGTAGATATAAATTTAACAGATAGCCCGCCAAACCATTATATAAAAAAATATGATTTTTTCTAAATTCAGCATTATTATCTACTATTATCATTTTTTCTAGATGTTCTTTATAACTAATTATATCCTTATTTTTAGTATATTTTAAAAAAAAGCATAATGATAAATAAAGTTGTAAACGATTACTATTTAACCGAGGGTAGATAGTAAGGAATTCAGGATGCTGGAACCTTATGATTTTATCAATTTTAAAGGTAGCAATATTATATTTAAAACACAAAGCATAGGTTAGATAAAGTAATGGCAGATTGTATCCAATTAAATTAAAACTTGGTTGTTCAAATATATCATAAATCGTAATTCGGGAAGAAATATAAACTAAAATATCTTCTACTAAATATTTGTACAATAGCGAATTCTCATTAGTAATATTGCATAATTCAACCTTAATTATGAGGAATATAATTAATTTTAACAGAATGCCGATTTTTGGATTACTATTATTACTTTGTGTCGTTTCAGATAAGACATAAAAAATATTATCGTCAATTGTTTTGATAATATTATCATCAAAAATAATATTACGTTTCATCTTTAAATATTCTAACCCTAGTGATATCCCAGCAAAACCAGAATCCACATCAATGCTATTAATAGAATTAATATTATCTAAGATGTTATTGATAATAATTTGGATTTGATCATTCTTTACTGAGTTTTGGTTTGCTAAATATATACAACATCCCATTTGGCCAACTGACAATCCAATAGGTAATTTATTAACCTGAGAAATAAGAGTATTATTGAAGGCATTAAACATGAAGAAATAGTTAAGGATAAAAAAACTCAATGTGAAGTTACTAATAATTCTCTTTATCACAAAAAAAATATTTTTAAATAAATATCTATAAATCAACTATACTACTGATGCATTAAGTATTAAAATAAATTTCTTTGTTCATTGACGTTTTGATTGATTTGAAAAATTCCATATTCTCCTAATCTGACAACTTCATTAAGCGTTGACATACCTTTATCGTTGATCAATAATTCTTTTTGATCTTTAAATTTTTTTTCACAACTTGGTTTTATAGTTGTTTTTTGAAAACCTACTAAATAACAGGTGATTAATAAATCTTTTATCATATTCTAAATTATCAACGACTAATATATAGTGTAAGAAAACTACTTATTTAAGATAAAATTCATTTTGTGAGATTTTTCTACGATTCTCCATGATTGTCTACTTAATAAATCATAGACATCTGTATAAATAGATGTTTGCCATTTTAATAAAAGAAAATTTGGGGTTGTTATTTTTATACCTAATCTATTAAATAGATGAAATAGTTATGTAATTATTTGTATATTTGTGCAGACTTGTCTAATAACCAATGAACTTATAATCTCCAATGAAGAGATTTCCTCATTTTTTTCAGCTTGATGCTATGGACTGTGGCCCTGCTTGTTTACGCATGGTGGCCAAATACTACGGTAAATCGTTTAATTTGGATACTTTGCGCCAGAGAAGCGAATATACTAGATCTGGAGTGTCAATGCTAGGCATTAGCAATGCTGCAGAGAGCATAGGACTTAAAACTTTGGGGGCAAAATTAAGCTTTGAAGAGTTGTGCGCCGCTCCCCTTCCATGTATAGTCCACTGGAATAAAAGACACTTTGTGGTTGTTTATGACATTAGAAAAAGAAGAGGCTTATATAAAATCTACATTGCCGACCCTGCCTCAAAAAATCTAGTTTATACAGAAGAGCAGTTTAAAAGATGCTGGATTAGCACTTTAAGTGAAGGAGAAGAGAAAGGAGTTGCACTACTGCTAGAACCTACACCTGATTTTTACTCCCAACCAGGAGAGAAAATAAACAGAAAGAATTTTGGGTTTTTATTAAATTATATTAAGCCATATAAAAAGCTATTACTCCAACTTGCATTAGCTCTATTGACAGCCAGCTTGATACAGTTAATACTGCCATTTCTCACTCAGAATATCGTGGATGTGGGAATTGGAACAAGGAATATCAGCTTCATATGGCTAATTTTAATAGCTCAAATGGTGCTCACCTTGAGTATTGCCTCCGTTAACCTTCTGAGGGGCTGGATTCTGTTGCACTTAGGAACAAGAATTAACATATCTCTTATTTCTGACTTCCTTATAAAGCTTATGAAACTTCCTATAGGCTTTTTCGACACTAAGATGACGGGAGATTTGATGCAACGTATTGGAGACCACAGAAGAATACAATCATTCCTTACAGGTTCTTCTCTTAACATTCTTTTTTCATTATTCAATATTGTAATATTCGGGATTGTCCTACTTTATTATAATTCACTAATTTTTTCTGTTTATTTTGCTTTTTCCTTTTTGTATGTAGCATGGGTTTTCGTTTTTCTGAAAAAAAGACGAGAATTGGATTTTAAAGCTTTCGCTCAGAATGCTGCCAATCAAAGTAATGTCATTCAACTCATCACTGGGATGCAGGAGATCAAACTTAACACCTGCGAGACCCAGAAACGTTGGGAATGGGAACGGATTCAGGCAAGGCTTTTTAAAATAAGCATAAAAGGCCTTGCTCTGGGACAATATCAAGAGGGAGGAGGCACAATAATCAACAAGTTTAAAAACATTATGGTTACGGTTCTTGCTGCAAGCTCGGTAATCAATGGAGAATTGACTCTAGGAATGATGATGTCCGTCCAATATATAATTGGACAATTAGACCACCCAATTTCACAGATAATAAGCTTTGCCCAGCAGACACAAGATGCAAAGATAAGCTTGGAGAGGTTGGAAGAGATACATAATAAAGAAGACGAAGAGGACCCCGAAGCGGGTTTGATAAGAGATATCCCCAAAGATAGAGACTTGAAAATGGAGAACCTCCGTTTTAGATATGCTGGTAGCGGAGAGGAAGATGTTCTTAAAGGAATTAACCTTGTAATACCTAGTGGGAAAATGACTGCAATAGTTGGAACCAGCGGTAGCGGAAAAACAACAATGTTAAAGCTCCTTTTAGGCTTTTATCCACTTGGCAGTGGACGTATAACAATAGGTGAGCAGAGCCTGAGTTCATTCAGCATGCATTCTTGGAGAAAAAACTGCGGAGTAGTAATGCAGGACGGATTTATTTTTTCAGACAGCATAGCTAGCAATATAGCTCCTGGGACAGATGTCATAGACAAGCAGCAACTTTCAATGGCAACTGAGATTGCCAATATAAGAGAATATATTGACGATCTTCCTCTGGGTTTTAATACAAAGATTGGACAAGAAGGCACAGGCCTAAGCCAAGGACAAAAGCAAAGAATATTAATTGCACGGGCTGTTTACAAAAATCCTAGCTTTATCTTCTTTGATGAAGCTACTAACGCTTTGGATTCCAATAATGAAAAAGTAATTATGGGGAATCTGGATGAGTTTTTTAAAGGAAAAACGGTGATAGTAGTAGCACACAGGCTCAGCACAGTTAAGAATGCAGATAAAATTGTAGTTCTGGAGCAGGGAGAGATAATTGAAGAAGGGACACATAAAGATCTAACAGAACTAAAAGGTGCTTACTATAAATTAGTGAAGAATCAGTTGGAACTGGGGAATTAGTGTATGAGAAAAAGAAAAGAAATAGAATTACATTCAGAAGAGGTAAACGATATACTCTCTCGACCACCAAAATGGATCATTAGTTGGGGAGTTTCTTTAATATTCACTATAGTTGTAATATTAGTCACTGGAAGCGTATTTTTTAGATACCCTGAAATAATCACTGCTCCTATTACTGTCTCTTCGGGTAATATGCCAGTACGCCTTAAAGCTAGAATAAACGGCAAGCTTGTAAGTCTTTTAGTAAAGGATAGTGCCAACGTGGTTCCAAATGAACCTGTTGCTATTTTAGAGACAGCAGCCTCTTATGAAGACTTTATCCTTTTGGAGAACAGCAGCAATGTTTTCAAAGAGGCCTTTAGAAAGGATTCCATTCCAAAGCAGAATTTATTTAGGATGAGTATGCAGTTAGGAAGCATCCAACCTTATTTTTCTACTTTTATTAAAAGTCTGGACGATTACAATAATTTTATGGATGCAGACTATCATACAAAAAAAATTACAATTCTTAATAAACAGCTGGAAGAACAAAAGTCAATACTGGTTTTGGGAGGGAGTCAACTTCAAGGATTAAGCGAACAATACTTACTGGCAAAAACAGGTTTTGATAGAGATTCTGTACTATTTGAACAAAAGGCAATCTCGCAGGCAGATCTTGAACAGAGTAAGATAAAAAGGCTTTCATCACGCCAGTCATTGGACAATATGAAAGGTACTGTTGCAAACATGAGGCTTGGCATATTGCAGTCCGAACAGTCCATCTTCGAACTTAAACAGGATAAGAATGAAAAGCTTCAACAGTTAAAGAGAAGTCTTATTGGAAACTTTGACAACCTCAGTTCGCAGATGGCGGAATGGCTTCAGATGTATGTTCTTGTTAGCCCCATATACGGCAGGGTTTCATATAGTAGGTACTGGCAAAAGAATCAGAATGTATCTGCAGGAGATGTTGTTCTTGCAGTCATTCCCGAAGAGAGAGCTGGTGTAGCAGGAAAGATATATCTTCCTTTGCAAGGATCAGGGAAAGTTAAACTAAATCAAAAGGTTAATATTAAGCTAGATAATTTCCCTTATATGGAATATGGAATGATTGAAGGTAGAATTAGGGGTATGTCTTCTGTTCCTGTTGAGATAGATGGGGTAAAAGTGATTGCATTAGAAATAGAATTCCTCAACGGTCTTACCAGCAATTATGGCATAGAGCTCAATTCGGGGGAAGAGATGAGTGGAATTGCAGATATTATTACAGAAGATATTAGCCTATTCCAAAGACTAGTGAACCCTTTAAGACATTTATTTAAGTCAAGAATAATGTAACTATCTGTTTAGATGGGAATTAAAAAGCAAATAACCGACAAAGTGAGGGGGAAAGCAAATTCCTTAGGATTTGATTTCCGTGTGAAAAATGTTTGTTTTAAGAGACTAAATAAGATAGAGTTGGAAGACCTTGAATTGTACAGGATACATAATTTAGATCAAAATTTAAGATTCAAAATAATTACAATTAAAATATCTATTTGGAATCTATTTAGATGCAGAGCAAACCTTTTAATAGATATTATAGACATAGAGATTAATGTGAAGGAAATTTGCAGTACTTCTATTCCCATTGGCAATTTATCTATATTGACTAATTACAGAAAAGGATTGTCTCTTTCGGAAATTAAAATTGAGAAATCTCTTCTTTTTGTACAGATAGAACATCATAAAGATAATGTTGAGTTCTATTTAAAAGTAGAAGATCAAAACTGGAATGACCTTATTGACCCATTTAGAGATACTTTTAATTCTGATTTATTAAGAAAATCATATTTTGATAGTAAAATGTCCTTTTTTGCGTACCTGAAATACCTTGATAATAAGACAACTCCGTTTTTTAACGCAAATATTGAGACTCCAGATTTTATTATCAACAGAGAGATACAAAACAATCATTTTATAGATACAATTACACATCAAGATCTTAAGATCTTATTAATTTCAAAAGTGTTAGATGGGAATTTTAATTCATACTTAGATTTAATCAACTTTCCAGTAATATTAATTGAAGCTTTAATTGCTACAGAAGACCCTGGATTCAAAAAACATAAGGGAGTTGATCCCCGTTTTGTAGGCTTGGCAATCAAGGAAAATATGGATAAGAAGAAAATCTCTAGAGGAGCAAGTACGATAACCATGCAAGTGGTTAGAAATCTCTTTTTGACTCATGACAGAATTTTTATGAGAAAGGTAGAAGAGTGTATTTTGTCCCTTTTGTTGGAGAACTACTTCAATATTACAAAGAACAACATTATTGAACTGTACCTAAATCTGATTGAATTCGCTCCTGGTATTCACGGAGTAAATAATGCTGCGCAGTTTTATTTTGACAAGAAACCTAATGAGTTGACTATAACCGAAATCTTAGTACTGACTTATATTATTCCCAGACCATTACATTTTCATGAAGCACTTTTACAGCAAACAGAGCAACTAAAAAAGAATTTAAAGCGACATATCTCGGCCTACGCATATAGTTTATGGCAAAATGAAGTTATAAATAAAGACCTATATAATACATTATCATACAATATTGAATTTAGAAGCTTAAATATAACTCTTAACCTAAATAATCACTGATACATAATAACTTTATTGTCAGCATATATGTGATATTACAGCAGTATGAATACGTCTAATAAAAAGATTTCAGTTATTATTCCACTTTTCAATACAGAAAAATATATTGAAGAGTGCATAAACTCCGTATTAATTCAAGATATAGATTTTGAATTGATTGTTATCGACGATGGGTCTACAGATGCTTCTTATCGTATTGTAAAAGAAATTGCAAAATGGGATAAAAGAATTATTCTGATTAGCCAAGAGAATCAGGGTGTGGCCATAACCAGAAATAGCGGACTTGAAACAGCAACAGGAGATTACATAGGTTTTCTTGATTGCGATGACTGGATTTTATCTGGGTCTTTAGAGAAATTATATCACGAAGCACAATGTAATAATGCCGATGTTGTTATGGGGAATACCCTGTTTTTCTATTCCGAAAAAAATATTGTACAACGTTACCACTTGCCTGACCAGTTTTTTAAATATATCTTTTCTGGAGAGCTTTTATTCTGTGCGCTAATGAACAATTCTTCATATATACCAATGGTATATAACTACATATATAAAAGGAGTTTTATTGAAAACAATAAATTACGGTTCGAAAATATCAATCACGAAGATGAGTTGTGGACTTTACAAGCTATGTGTAAAGCTAAGACCACAAGTGTCATTGATTTACCATTTTATTTTTACAGGCAAAGAGATGGTTCTATAATGAATGGAGGCTTGGGAACTAATAATAAAGTAGAGTCTTTAAAGTTTATTTCGCAATACTTGTACGACTTCGCATCTAACAATAAGTTTGGAGATGACACCAAATTATGGATATTGGTAAAGAGTATCCAAATGCTATACTACAGCACTTTATACAAGCAAAGCAATTGTGTTTATTCTAGGTTATTACATAAATTGAATAATATGTTCAATAACATTAACAGGGAGAAAGCAATTCAACATAGATATTTTGACTATTACAATAGATTATTTAGGCATCCAAATATTACCAAAAAATCTCATCTATTGAAGTGAATAATCCATAGTAATATTAAACAGGAATATGGTATCGACCGGAATATGTACTTGCAAATTTTGGTGATAAAACCAACCTTAAAACATCAACATAAAATTCTTGTATAAGCATCTAATATTTAGCTAAATAAACATTAAAAGGTCAGCATAATTAAACTGCTTTAATTAACTTTAAAATTCTGACAATTAAAGGGTTAACGATGTTTAAAAAAAATACTAACTCAATCAAAAGTAATAATTTTTCAATTAATAAGTACTCTCTACAGGTTATCTTTGGCATTCCAGGAGTAACTTCTTACGATTCTAACATTACAGACGATTCTATATTGCTAGCAGCTCATTTAAGTAAAAAATCTGCACGATGCCCTTGTTGTGGTAAATTAAGCAAAACAGTACACTCTAGGTACAAAGTATCCGCCCCAGCAAAGGCATGTTTCTAGAGTAAATCTTTGTCTATAAATTGCGGCAATAGTTCTTTGAAATTTTTGGATTGAGTAGTATGAATGTTTTCCATGACGTACTTGAGCCATTTTTGAGGGTCAATGTTTTGTTTTTGGCAAGTGCCAAAAAAGCTATAAAACATTGCAACATTCACAGCAGCATCATGCGATCCTGCAAATAGGTAGTTTTTCCTACCTAAGGCAAGCGGACGAATAGAATTTTCGATTAAGTTGCTATCAATCTCTAGCATTCCGTTTGTTAAATAGTTTTGAAGGCTAGTCCAGCGGTTACTACAATACTCAAAGGCTTTTCCGATAGGACTTTTAGGAGTTGTGCTACCTTTTTGTTTGTAAATATAGGTTCCAATTTCATTAATAATAGGCAGTGATTTATCTAGACGAAGGGCATGTCTTTGGTCGTGGGTTAAGTTCTGGTCCCGAGCAATGGCTTCAATAGCATAAAGCAATTGAATAAGTTTTAATACATGCGTAGCTCTCTCTTTGTCGTTGTCCTGTGCTCGTTCATAATAACGCCTTGCATGTGCCCAACATGATAAATGTACCAAGCCTTTTTTCTGAGCTAGAAATGTGTAGCCAGAGTAACCATCTGTTTGCACGAATCCTTTAAACGAGTCCAGATCGTCAATCGGTCCCTTGGAAGATCGGCTTTTATAATACTCGAACAAGACGCTCATTGACAAAGGTGCAAATCTTACCCACATATATCCAAGATGGCACGTTCCTTTTTTTTCTCTATCCTGAACCTTTATTGGAGATTCATCAACCATTTGGTAAATCTCCCCAAAGAGACACATCCTGTGTATGGCATATAAGGGTCGTAGTAGGTCTGCACCGAGTTTTACCCAGGATTCTAGTGTGGAGTCTGGGATGGTAATTCCCATTTGGATAAGCATTTGGCGTGTGCGGTAAACTGGCAAGTGATACAGGTACTTGTTTGTAAAAATCATGGACAAAAGGTTGGCACTAGCGATGCACTTATGAATGGGCCTATTTAAGGGGGCAATTACCTGTTTTTGATTGATATTCTCGTCTTCCTGAGTAATATATTTATTGCGGATGTAACGGTTGATATGTAACTTGGCAGGAGTAAAATCCAGCTCCTCAGTAACTTCTTGACCTATGCAAGTCATGCCAGTAGTGTCTTCGGAAGGCTCAAGTATAATCTCATTAACAGGTAAGTGACTAGGCAGCGTCATGCGACCTGGGTGTTCTTTTTTAACTTTTTTACGCTCATACTCTATGCGGATCTTCTCCTGTTCAGCCTTAACAAAAGCTTCAACTTGGGTTAGCTGATCACCAAAATCAATGGTTAGTTGATCAGGATTAGTTTGAGGAATAAAACGCTCACGTTTGGAACCAAATATAACACGTCGCATTTGGTCGTTCAGGAAAGCCATATACTCTACATCTGCTGTTAGCTTTTTGATAACAGAGTCTTTATCAGAAAGAGAAGTCTCAAGAGCCGCTATTTTAGCCTCTAATTCTGTTATAAATTTCGTGTGAGTAAGTTTCTGTTTTTCCATGTACAAATATAGCTATATTTATTTGACTGACAAATATTTAAAGCTATTTTTTATACAGATTTATTTAAATTTAAACCTTTTTTTACGCTTCAAATCTTTGAACGAAAGACCTTCTAATATCATCATCAATTCTTCTCGGGTAATGAGTCTGGAAAGTGCTCCGTTGGGTTGCTCTCCCGTAGAATATCTACCTCGCTCAAGGCGTTTGTAGAATAATGCAAAACCATCTCCGTCCCAGAATAATAATTTTATATGTGTACCTGTTCGGTTTATGAAAATAAATACGGATCCACCAACTGGGTCATGCTTCAAGATATTGCGTACTATACCAGCCAGTCCATCAAAACCATTGCGCATATCAATAGGCTTACAGCATAAGAAGTACTGTAAATTTGCACTTAGCCCAATCATACCTTAATAGATTTTTAGACACATGCCATTGGGGAAAGTTAAGGTGATTTGTGGGGTACCTGTAGACTCTGCAGCAACTGTCTCTTTGCTGTGTTCTGTGCCAATGCCAAACGAACTAAGCTCAATAAATTTTAAACTTGACTCTTTCTCTACTTCTTGCTCTTTGTATTTCCTAATCCAATATTGCAGTTTGTTACGAGCAATCCCAAATTGCTTTGAATAATCAGTAATGTTTTTGCCGCTCTTTTGATGGCGGGCAGCATGCTCAAGCATTTGATGAGCCAATACACTTCTTTTTGTCATATCTTTTTTTGACAAAAGTAGTCGCCTAAATCATGAGACTAAAGACGGACTTGCTGGGGCGCATACGGTACAAACGTTTGGATATGCAAACGAAAGTTGCATATCCACTCAACCCTTAACAACCTCACTATTGATGAATTCTGGGATAATTTTTATAAATCAAAAATTAATTTATTAAATGTTGCTTAACCTCTTGTCCAAAAAAAGTTTGCAATTCCAAAGAACCTGCATTAACAGAATACACATTTATATTCCGAGAATCCGATTGAAGAGGTTTAATTTAGATAATGATATCTTTCCACTCGACTTAGCTATGGTTTCTTTAATGATAAGCCTGTTTACTAGAGCAGAAGGAAAGTACTTAACAATGGGGTGTAGTAATTTTTTTTTAATTTTGTATAGTTAATATAAATTTTTATCATATCTTTAGATAAATTGTTGAAAATACTATTGTTTCACAAAAAAACTAATCATTATGAAAAAAAAGAGTGGTATTAAAGTAATTGAAAAGCCGCTAATCAATCTTAGCGATGACCAAAATGTAAGCAAAGCAGAGTTAAACCAATTAAAAGGTGGAACATGTTTAGGTCTTGATCGATTTATGCTTCCTTATTTTTGTGTGTGTGATAAAAGCACATTCTTATTTTAATCTTTAAAGGAGATTTTATTTAATAAAGGCCTTATTGAATAAGGCCTTTTTGATTCTTGTTTTTTTTAAAATACACATATTTATGAAATGGTCAAAATATAATTTTTTATATCGCTCAGAAAAGCATGGATACTTACTTTTTAACATGTTAAGTGGTGCTTTTCTTGATATAAACGAACCAAAAACAAGAGATATTATCCTTAAAATTCAAGATTCTCCAGCTAATTATGATTTTTCCGATGATAAAGAATTGCTAGATATCTTAATAAACTACGGTGTACTTTGTGTAAGTGATGATAGTGTTAACGAAAATAAAGCATTATTTCAAACATTACATCAACGATTCAACGAAGATATAAGAACTTTGGTTATAATGCCTACACTCAATTGTAATTTAAGATGCTCTTATTGCTTTGTTGGCGAGAACCTCAAGCATGTTGAAATGTCAGATGAAATTATACAAAGGCTTAAAAATTATTTAAAAGAAGAATACTCTGGGAAGGTTAAGTTCATCAATGTGGAATGGTATGGTGGAGAACCATTATTATGTTTTCAAACAATTAAAGATTTAACCGAGTATATAAAATCACTAGACATCCCATTCAGAGCTGGAATAATAACTAATGGTACTCTACTTACATGTGATAAGATTTTACAATTAAAAGAGCTATGTATAAGTGAAATACAAATAACAATAGATGGAACTCGCACAACACATGACACGAGACGAATGTTCCCAAATAAGAATGGCACTTATGATATAATATTACACAATTTAGAGCTATTGCACAAATATGTTGAGGATAATACAGAGTTGATAATTAATATTAGGTTGAATATAGATAAATATAACCAAGCAGAATATCATATTATTTATAATGAACTGAGAAAAAAATTTCCATTATTTAATTTATATCCTGGGATATTAACTCAATATCAGACTTGTATTAGTTTAATAAATTGTTTTGAAAATCAAGAGGAGGTTGCGGAGTTTTTATTAGATCAGTATGATAAATACGGAATTGATTCTGGTGGATTTTATCCAATGTTGAAAGGAAACAGACCCTGCATGTCTGAATGTGTTAATACTGATATGATAGGACCAAATGGTGAAATGTATTTGTGTTTAAAAGATGTAGGCGACGAAAAAGAAATAATAGGTAATATCTTTACGGGGAAATCAAATACATCTAAGTTAGCCAGATATTGTGTAGAAAACATCAAACAGTTACATAAAGAACCATGTCTTAGTTGTCAGGTTAAGTGGTTATGTGGGGGTGGATGTCCAAATCATTTGTACCGTAAGCAACAATACGGAGAAAAGCACGATGTTTGTATTCCTTTAAGGAATAAAAAAATACTTCAGAAATATTTAGATCTTCACTACGAATTCAAGCAGAAAATATAAAATTATTATCATGAAAAATACTTTTATAATAATAATAATGATTGCTTACTCTTTGTCGGCTATTGCTCAACCAACAGATAGCATACGTCAAAAAAGAGAAGAGGCAGTATCGGCATTAATTATGTCTATTGAAAATACATACGTAGATCAATATAGAGGTTGTTCTAAGCATGAGTGGGAAGAGAGAAAAAAAGAGATATATCTTAAAGTAGATAGTTGTAAGACAGATAAGGAGTATTATTTAACACTATCATACTTGGGGTTATTGATTGATGATGTACACTTTGGTTATGATTTTTACAATTATACAGATTTGGGGGTATTTAACAATTCTGATATTGTCTTTCCAATACACATTAAGAGTTGGCAAAAAGATGGACGACTATTTGTTGATAAGGATTATAGCGAAACAATTCCATCAAACGCAGAAATTATTTTTATAAACGGATTATCAGCTCAGGCTTTATCAAAGAGGTTTCATAAGATTAACACTAGTGAAGAACGGTTTGCATATTATCAAGAAGATCATCACCCTAGGTCTTTATTTAGTTTTATGAATTATCTATCCTGTGAGAGAATCGAGGCACCATATGAGATAGAATATATTCTTCCTGATAAAATAACGTTGTCAAAAGTAACTTTATCTGGCAAAACAAGAAAAGAGATGTATAAATATGTCCCTCATTTTAAGGGGTTTGGTAAACCATCTGCTTATACTAAAATAGATGATACAATAGGAGTACTCAAGATATCGTCATTTAGCGGTTTCTCTATGTTAAAACTTGTTTATATGGCAATAACACAAAAGATGAATAACAACGATAAACGTTTTGTTAGATCGATTAATTCCAGCATTAAACAGTTAGCAGCACATTCTCCTGATAACTTAATAATAGATATAAGGGGAAATGGAGGGGGATCTATGGAAAATGTTGCGTATGCTATGTCCTTTTTGTCAAACAAAAGAATAAAAAATAGGAATTACTTTAGAATAAGTGATGAAAATAGAACTCATTTAAAATCTGTACTTGTGCAAAGATATGATGGCCATGAGAGTTTACCTCATATACTATCTATGGTGGATACTATCAAATCTGGTAGCTACTTAGATTTAGATAGCACATTCCAAGCTAAAAGCAATGCCGACACACTATCTGGTTCAAAATATATATTTAACGGTAAGGTTTATCTGTTGTGTGATGGTGGATGTAACTCGGCCGCAATCCTTTTTGTTAATGCATTTAAAGCATTAAACGTTGGCCTCCTCGTAGGTAGTTCCCCTGGTGGCTACAATGTGGTTACAACTGGAGAGTCTTACCGTAAAGTAAAGTCTAAGATTTTTATGTCAATTCCATTTGGTTATATCAATCCCTCTGAAAAGCAAGAGTATATAAAGATGGACTATCCTATTGAACCAAGACTTGATGAGTGGGTGAACAATAATGATTTGTCGCTTCCAAGATTAATAGAAGCAATAAAAAATGGAGATATTTGCAATGTTTCGAAATAATTTTGTTTTAGTAACTTATTAAAGTGTGCTACCGTATAATTATGCAACTATTTAATTTAACTAGAAATAATGAATTCATGCTTTTATTAGTGTCCATGTAGAAATGTGTGCGATTGTAAATGTTTTACATATTGATTCTCTAAAATAGTCAAGTTCATTGATAATGTTGAAATTAGATTTATTGAAATGGTTTCTTAAACTTATCATGTCAGCTTAAGATATGCTAAGAATCTGAGGAACCTCATAAGTAGAGCGCTTATTTTTCATATTGTGTTGGACAATCACAACAAGATAATATATTTGACTTTGTTAGCTCTGGTAACGACTATCAAATATCGCAGATTATCCTGTTTTAAGATTTGACCAAACATCAAAACAAGCAACTGATTTTAGCAAGAGTTTTTTACATAATATATTTCATTCGTCAACAGTTTTGTGACTTGTCATAACCCAGAGATGATACGATTTGAGAGAAAACATATTTTAATTGATATATGGCATTTAATACAAGGTCTCATAATTAAAAAAATAACTCATTGTTAATCAATAAGTCTTGTAAATACTTGAAATATAATACTATTAAATATTATTAGTGATTTTAGTATATAGTGAAGAGTTACTATATAAACATTTCCTCTACGTTTTTTTATAGATTTTAAGGCAAATGAAAAATGAAACAGACAAAATAATTGATTTGTTAACAAAGCATATCTGTCATAATCTTTTAGAAATTAAATCAATAGGTTTATTTAATGGGAAAATGGGAGTATGTCAATATTTATTTATCCTAGCAAGATATACCAAAGAAAAAAAGTATCAAGTACTCGCGGAGTCATTGATTGATGACATCTGTAGGACGTTGTCTATTTCAGACGGCATATCTTTTGTAAATGGATTGCCAGGAGTGTTATTTGGATTAAGTAATTTGGTAAACGATAATTATATTCAAACTGACTTAGATGATTTTTCTAAAGAAATTGATGACTATATCTTTAGGGTAACAATACAGGACACGAATAACCTTGAGAATTCTCCTCAATTATTATGGCGATTGTTATATCTTACAAGACGTATTGAAAAAGAAAACTCAATGAAGAAAGAATCCATGCAATTTAATAAAGCTTTAATTATTAATATTATAAATACCTTAGATACTTTTAATTATAACAATGGATACAGTGTTTTTAAAGAAGAGACACCATATTTTAGCATAACAGAATACAAATTACCATTATACCTTTATATATTAGCAGAGTTATATAAATTAAATTTTTATAAAGACAAGTTAGATAGAATTATTGAATATGGCATAACACCTATTTTTAATGGGTTATTTCCAATATTACAAATTAACAGAATATCTTTATTATCTGCGATATATCATCTTTTTTCCGTAAGACCAGTTTTTGCATGGAAAAGACATATTGAAATTTTAGAAGATAGCATAGATTTGGATATAATCTTCAATGAAGAATTTAAAGCAAAAAGTCTCAATTTAAATAATGGTGTGAGCGGATTACTATTTGTTTTATGTATTATTCCTGAAACAAAGCTATTTAAATTCAGAGATAAATTATGTCAAATAGCTGTAAAAAGAATAGAAAAATCGCTATATCTACAAGAAATTATATTAGATAATCATAATTCTGATATTAGTTTTTTATCTGGCTCGTGTGGAATTGCATTGTCTTTACTACTATATAAAATGAGTACTAATTGAAATAATAGATGAAAAAAAGTATAAACAATAATAAATATGATCTTTCAGATATTACATTTCTGGTTCCAATAAGATTAGATTCAATGTCTCGTCTAGAGAATATAATTTTATCAATTAATTTCCTTAAGCAATATTTTGTTACTAATGTAAAAGTATTAGAGGCAGATAAGCATAATAATCACATACTTGAGAGACTATTGAACGGGGTTGAATATGATTTTATACAAGATAAAGATTGGATTTATCACAGAACTAAATATCAAAATATATTAGTAAAGGATATAAATACTCCTTACATAGCGATTTGGGAAGCTGATATTATTGCGCAACCTAGTTTAATCATTCAAGCAATGGAAGCATTGCGACACGGTTATGCAGATGTAGCCTTCCCATACAATGGTAAAGTATTCAATGTTTCTGAAATTATTAGAAGTTTCTATATCATAGAGCCTAATATAGATTTTCTCATTAAGAATTGTAGCAAGATGAATCTATTATACGAATTTGACTTAGTTGGAGGTGCTATATTTATTAATAAAGAAAAGTATATTTTAGCTGGTAAAGACAATGAGAAATATTATGGTTGGGGTAATGAGGATTTTGAAAGAATGACAAGATGGAAAGCTCTTAATTATAAAATATATCGTGCAGACGGATGTCTTTTTCATTTGTGGCATACTAGAGGAAGCAATAGCTGCTATATTTCTGACTTTCATAGTAAAATTCGCAGTGGAATGAGTTTTCTAGATAACCTATGTTCTCAAGATGAAATAATGAAAGATATTTCACGGCTGAATGATTAGTTTGAAAATATACGGGCAAACCCTTTATTTCTATGTTGATTTAAGGTGACAGCGTTTTACACATTAGAGAGTAATATGCCCTCCTAGATTTCAAATATTGTTTTAATGGATGTAATCGTTTTTTAGTAATTAATCTTATTTCTTTACTAAATATTGTAATTCCGTGTCATTGCTAATCCGCTCTAGTTCAATTGCTATGATTTGATGAACTTGCTTCTTAATTTGAGAGTAGTTTTCACTTATATTGGCTTTCATGGTATCTTCTCCTTTATTATTTACGAAGTTAGCTATTTTTGCGATTTGAAGATTGTCTTTTGTCTCATTTTGAACTTTGTTGGAATCAACCACAATCTCTGCATGAAATATCTTTTGCTCAATCTTTTCATCGAAGTTGTCGGATACAGCTCCGACAAACATCCCCTGCGAAAGGTTGGATATTTTGGAGGCTGGAATAAGGCTATCCATTTGGGTGGAAATGGATGTTGATTTGTCGTTTCTGTTGATGGTTGTAATAAGTAACTTTAAACCGACAGAAAATGGCAAAGTTGAGTCGACAGAAATCAGCAAAGTTGAGTCGACAGGAAATGGCAAAGTTAAACTGACATTTTCTAGATGAGATAAAAAAAGAATAG
>Ga0265293_10005331_pt1 | contig 21603 bp, 19 predicted proteins | sample Munlanlewell138R_FD_192505 | JGI IMG/M metagenome (GOLD analysis project Ga0265293, IMG submission 192505) | Leachate microbial communities from a municipal landfill in Southern Ontario, Canada - Leachate well 138R | ecosystem: Engineered > Solid waste > Landfill > Unclassified | place: Canada... | reverse complement strand
TTTCCCCAAGTTAAGACTACTGCAATTAACGCCACAGCAACAACAACTAAAAGGATAGTTGCAATTAATGGGGAGATTGATTTTTTCTTAAAAATGTTTTTGTTTTTATTTCTGGTCATAAATTTTTTCCTTTTATAAATATTATATATCTACTATTAGTTAATCAAAATAGTTTTAAAGACTTGGGAAAGAAAGGAAAAAAAAAGCAATTAAATATTAAAGAAATAAAAAAAATATATTCTTCAATATTTTAAAATAATTACTATGCTTCTTTTAAACTTCTTCAATTACTCAATTCCTTCAATTACCATTTGCTCAAAAGTATATGGAGAATTTTCAATTAAAAAATCAAATGCATCATTTAATTTAGTTTGAGACTCTGAATATAGTTCTAAAATTATATCACCAGGTTTAATTTTGTCACCAATAACCTTATGTAGGATTAGACCTGCAGAAATATCTTTTGGAGCACCAGTATAATTTGCAGCTGCAGTTAATATTTTTACATCAAAGTCTTTAATCATACCTTCACTATCACTTACAAACTCTTTTTTAAATTTTGCAAAATTTATTTGACTTGAAGAAAATATCTCTCCACCTTGTGCTTTTATAATTTCTTTAAATTTCTCTAAAGCTTTACCAGAAGTTATTGCTTCTTTTGCAACTAAAAAACCTTCGCCTTTTTTAGAATATCCAGCAAGTTCTAATAACTCTCCTGAAAGTAAACAAGCTTTTTCTGCTAGATTATTAAAATATTTATTTTCTAAAATTTCTAAAACTTCTTTTGCTTCTAAAGCTGGACCAAAGTTGTTACCTGTTGGGTTTTCTCCATCTGTCAGTAACACTTTAGTATTTATTTTTAAAAATTTAGAAATTTCTATAAACTTTTTTGCAAGCCTCACACCATCTTCTTTATTCTTAATTTTTACTTCATTTCCAATTGGGATGTCAATTACTAGGTGAGTAGAACCTATACTTTTTTTCTTAGATAAAATTGAAGCAATCATTATTCCTTCTGGGTTAATCCCTAAGGCATGCTCAATATCTATTAATTTGTTATCAACTGGGCAAAGATCAAACTTACCTTCCCAAGCCACAACTCCATTAACTTTTGAAATTAATTCTTTAATTTCATCAATTGTAAAAGTAACTGGTGCTAAAACCTCCATAGAGTCTGCTGTTCCTGCAGCAGAAGTTATTGAACGAGAAGCTGTTTTTGGAATTTTAAAACCTAAAGATGCAATAATTGGTGTAAGAATCATAGAGACTCTTCCATTAATTCCACCAATAGAGTGCTTATCTAAGATCATTTTTTCTTTAAAATCAATTGAGTCTCCTGCCTCTACTAAAGCTGTACAAAGATGTTCTGTTTCTTCTATATTTAAACCATTAATTTGAACAGCTGTAACAAATGCAGAAAGTTCAACATCAGAAAGTTTATTGTCAACAATATTGTCTACAATTTCATAAATTTCTTCCTTTGTTAATGTCTTATTTTTTATTTTTGCTTGTATGTAGGAGACTGCTTTTGGTAAAGGCAACAAACTTACTTCAATTGTGTCTCCTTCTTTTAAATTATAATTAATTGCAGTATCTTTATATAGTCCAACTGTCTCTTCATCAACATATGATTCTGAGGTGTCAAGAACACCAGTTGTAATAACATTATTTAACTTTAAACTTAAGCGATCAAGGTTAATTGCATGAATCTTTTTTGCAACTTCTGGGTGAAGAATTACAATTGGGTAGTTTGCATGGATGTCTAATATTTTTAATTTAAGTAAAAGAGTATTTTTCATAAAAATCACTTAATTTCTGAAATAATTTTTTTAATAATATCTTCAGGTAAAACTCCAACCTCTTGTTTAACTAACACACCATCTTTAAAAAAAAGCACAGATGGAATTGACATAATCTTATATTTTTCTGCAGTCTTAGAAGCATTGTCAACATTTACTTTTGCACAAAAAACCTCTTCATTATTTTTTGCAAAATTTTCAAAGATTCCTGCAAACATTTGACAAGGTCCACACCATACTGCCCAAAAGTCAACCACAGCTATGTTTTTTGTTTTTATTGTGTTTTCAAAATTTGTGTCATCAAGTTCAATTACATTTTCACTCATTTAATTTCACTTCCATTTTAATTGTTATAAAATTAGGTTCTAAATATTTATAAATTGTTAGTATGAATTTTAAATTATAATAAAAATAAAAAGATATAGATTACACCTAAAATAAAACAAAAGGTGCTAAAGTTAACTCTCTTTGCAAACTTGATCAATAGGTCAATTGTTAAAAGACCAACAACAAATGAGACTAATAGCGATATAATAATAAATGGGTCAAAGGAAGAAAAACCATTAAAGACAAGTAAACCAAGCTCTCCAATCAAAACTGTTGGAATTGCAAGAATAAAGCTTATTCTAAAAGCTTTTTCTGCATTAAATCCTTCAAACAATAACACAGAGGTCGTTATTCCACTTCTGCTAACTCCTGGTAGAATTGAAAGACCTTGAAATAGACCTAAAAAAATTGAATTTTTTAAACTTAATTTTGCAGTTTTTAATTTTTTCTTTTTAGAGAAAAGTATTAGAAAACCAGTTGCAATCAACAATAGACCAATGACTAGGTTGATTACAGAAATGCTTAACTTGGAGATATTATTACCTAAATAAAAGTAGATTGGAACAGAGACAAGTAAACTAAAAAATACAGCAACAATCAGAAACCTTAAAAAAATTGAATCTTTGTTTTTTGTTTTAAAAGGACTATTTACTAGATCTTTAATTGAGGATTTTGTAAACAAATTATAAATCTCTTTTCTAAAATAGATAAGAGCAGCAAGAGTTGTTCCTAGATGTAGAAAAATTGAATAGTTTAGGGCGATGTCTGGTGCTATTTTTAAAACATTTGAAAAATAGATCATTAGTCCTCCTTGAGAACTAATAGGTAACCATTCAAAGATCCCTTGTAATAAACCAATAACAATTGAAGATAATAAGTCCATAGCAAATATATGAAACAAATGTTTTATAATAACTTATTTTCTTAGATATGTATGAATAAGGTTGGACATATTCTTTTTGGAGCAATATTATTTTTAATAGTTTTTGTAATTGTAAGTGATTATTATCCTCTTAACTACCAACAGATGTTGCTTGCTTTTTTTGTGTGTTTAGTTTATTCTGTTTTGCCTGATGTTGACAAAAGTGATTCTTGGATTAGGAAGAAATTAAATTTAGTTTTGTTTTATTCAATATTACTTTTGGGGATATTGTATTTTTTAGATTACAAAAAAGTAGTTTTGCCTATCTTGTTCTTGATGGGGGTAGAAGTTGTTTTGATGTTTTCAAAGCATAGAGGTGTTTTTCACACATTTGCTTTTGGAGTTTTACTTGCTGGACCTTGGTTGTTTTTAGACAAAATTTATTTTTTTGCTGCACTTGTAGGGGTCTTGTCTCATTGGATTGCAGATAGGATTTAAGGCTTTTTAAAGTAATTTTTTATTTTTAAAAAGGTATTTTTTAAGAAATTGTCTTGAGAATTATTTTGTGTGGAAAGATTAGAGTCCTCTTGCTCTTCTTCTTGAAAATCAGGGTTAAGATCAATACTTAAATTTAGATTTTGAAAGCTTACATAGATTGGCTTAACCTCAACCCTATTATTTTCATTATAGAAAAAACAATCTATTAAATAATCTCCTTTCTCTAAATTGGAATCTTCTTTAATAGAGACATTTAAATCAAATTCTAAATTTCCTTTATATTCTGTTAAAGTAATTATGTTTGGGTTTCTTGATTTGCATTTAAGAGCATAGGCAAAATTAGAATCAATGTGTTGTTTTATAACTAAGCTATCTGTGCTTAAGTTATTATCTAAATATAAGATGTTTTTAGAAAAAGAATAACCTCTAAAGATTGGTTCTGTTCTTGTTGGAGTTAGGGAAAAATCATAGTCTGAATTGTTTGAGATTAGAGTTAGGTATCTATAGTCTGTGGAAAGGATGTTATTATATTCGTCAAATAGAATAGCTTCAACTTTTATTTTTAAAATATTTTCTGTAAAATTTTTTGTTCTTATGTTTAAAGAAAAAACAGAAGAGATGTTTGATAAAAATAAATCTTGCTTTTTAGATAAAGACAAGTCTATATCTTTTGATTGATTTTCTGGAAACACTTTTAAATTGTAGGTTACCTTTGTTGTCTTTAATGGGTCTTTTGGTAGATAATCTGAATTGACTTCAAACAGGATCTGCCTACTTGTGTTCTTTGATAAATAAAAGTTGTTCTCATAAACATCTGGTGTTGTTTTTAGAGATAAAGAAAGTGATGAAGAACTTTCTGAAGATATAAATGAAGAAAGTAAAGGTAAACTTGAAATTATTAATAAAATTGAAAATATTTTTCTTAACTTGAACATCTATAATCACTATATAATTATAGATAGTTACTATATTTAAAAGGTTCTTTTTTAAGAAATTAAGGAGGTAATTTTTTTTAGTTTAAGTATTTAAAACAATTAGAAAAAGTAGAGTCCGCTCATAAAAGAAACTATTTGCGGCATGGGATTAAAGAAATACTAAAAATGAAACCAAGTATAATTATATTTAAGGAAATCACAAACAACTAAAAGAAATTGAATCGAAACAAAAAGTACATTACTTATATTCTGTTAAAGAAACACTAAAGATGAAACCAAGTCAGGAAATGTTTAAAGAAATTACAACCCAATTAAAAAAAATTGAATCTAATCTAAAAGTAGATTATATGTCTACTGGGATCACAAGGTTGTTGAAATTTAACCTAAACTTAAAAGAATTTAAGGAATACAATTCTGAATTAATTAAACTATTAAGAAAAATAGAACCAAATTTGAGAGATAAATATTTAACGTATGTAGGTAAAGGTATACTGTTTTTGAAAGTAAATTTAGAAATATTTAAAGAACTTGTGACACTATTAGAACAAATAGAAATAAATAACAAAACACATGTTAGTATACCTCTTATAGGTGGTTTAATTTCAAAGATGCAGGAAATAAATTTAAGTGTAGAAATATATAAGGAAACTACAAAACAATTAAAAAAAATAGATCAAAGTTTAAGAATATATTATCTGAACAATGTGTTTGTAAATATACTAAAAAAGAACCCAAGCTTAAAAGAACTTAAGGAATACAATCTTAAATTACTTAAATCGCTAGAAAAAATAGCCCCAAATAAAAGAATGCATTATCTACTATCTTAGGGTAATTGGTCTGTTGTGTAAATTACAAATATTTTACACATAAAGACTTTTATTTTTCTTTAAAAATTCACAACCTATTAATAACACCTAAAACTTTATTAAAAACAACTTTAGCTTTATCCTCTTCAACTAAATCTTTTATAATTATTTTTAGAGAGGAAAAGACAGTTACCTCTGCAAGATCTGTTTTTATGTGAAGGTAGAAGGGAGAGTTATCCTTTGAAATGTATATCTCATCACCTGTTAAAAGATCCTTTAATTTACCTAAATCAATCTTTTTTCTTTTCTTTGGATAAAACTCAAAACCAGGAGTTACCTTACAACTATCTAATATAAAATCTTTTTCTTCAAGCATATCTAATCACAAATTACAATTGTTGACCAATTACTCCATCAATAAACAATTCCCTTACATCATTATTCTTATGAACTAAAGTTACATGCCAAATTGGCCAGAAAACCTCTTCAAGAGAAATAAATTCTAAAAAACCCCATAATTTTTCTAAGTTTTCTTGAACCTGTGCAGTTGAATAATTTATTTTTTCTAAAAATTCTGTTTCTTCTTTTCTTAATGGTAATTGGTCTAGAGATGACAAAAGTTTGTGTTCTGCACTAAAAGGCACATCAAAGTTTTCAGACAATCTATATATCTCTCTATCATTCTTTATAGTAAAAGTTATTAGGTTTAGATCTTTAAACTTAGAAATAAATTTAGAGTATACTTCCTCTTCCTTTAAATCTAGATCTTTTGATAAAGAAAACAAAGTTTGTTGCTTTTGTAGAAGATATAAAACATCTAAGTCATTTACATCTAAATCCTTAACCACACATAATCCCTTAGACTCTTTAAAGTTTGAATTTTTAAAATGAACAAACTCTCCAGTAACAGAATCAACATAACAATAGTACTTTTTGAAGTTGTCTTCTTTATCATATAAATTATAATATAGTTTATATATTGCTCTATATTTAAGAACAATATTTTGAACAACTTCCTTTGGTTTAAAAAAAATATTCTTTTTTATATTCTTTTTTGTTATTTCTTCAATTTGGAACCTGTTGATTCTTAAAGGCAAGGTGTTATGTTGCTTAACCCTAATTGGAACTTGTTTTTGAGACTCTAGGTCCTTTTCTATTTTTTCAAAAGTGCTTTCTGTGTCATTATCTTTGTTCTCATCTAAAGATAAATTCTCTTCTTGAGACAAATCACCTTCTTGATCTTGTGAATCAATATCGTTTCTATTCTCTTCAAGTCTTTTTATTTCTTTTTTTACATTTTCATGTAAAAGATCTAATTCCTTATCACTTAAGTATAATATTTCTTTTTCCAAAATAACTTTCTTTTCAAATAACTTTTCTAAGACTTGATCAAAGGAAACTACTGACTTATATTTTATATTAACAACATCTAAAATGTCTTTTGCATAATCTACTCTAATCTCTTTTGTTTTTTGTAATTCTTTGTAGATCATGTCTGTGGCTATATTTAATATCTCTAAATTACTTCTTTTAGGAATTTCTCTTACAGTCTCTGCATCTCTTCCCTCATGTTGACTTGTTCTAGGTCCTGCTCTTAAAATGAAAGCTCTTGAGGTCTCTTCTGACCTTTCTCCACAAAGAGCTGTTGCAAAGGGTAGAGTCTTAATGAAATTTGGAGCTCTGTATTCTTTTGGAATAATTGCTGGCATTCTTTTTTGAATTGCATGAATATCATCATTAAACACTAGCTTGTTACTTATTAAAACATCAACTTGAGAAAGGACTTTAGTATTGATTGCTGACGGTTGTTGTGTTGCAAAAACTAAAGAACAACCAGGTCTTCTTCCTTGCTTTACATATTCTATTATTCCTGCTGTTGCTGGAGTTAGGGTGTTACCTGATGGGATTAAGGTGTGAGCTTCATCAATATACAACCATGTTGGAGGAATTTCAATTTCTAACATTTGCTCAGCATTAATTTCTTTACTTCCAAACTTTTTAACAGCATCTTGTCTTGCTAGAAGTTTTCTTGCTGAAAGTAATCTTCTTGCTAGAATTCCAATAACAAGAGCTGTTATGTTTTCATCTAGAAAAGAAGTGTCCAAGACTGTTAATTGATTTTCTCTTGACATCTTTGATAAAGGAGTTCCGTGATCTGAAAATATGCCCCAGGACTTTGCAGCTTCAAATCTTGAGACAAGTGCTCTTATTGAATCTGGTTTGTAACCTTTAGAAGAAGAGCTAAACTCTGCATTATTTTGTAGGCAAAAGATGATGTCGTCTAAGGAGTATTGGTTACCTTTAGGTTTTATTTTTTCTGTGTCTGGGTTTTCTTTAGTTCCTCCAGAAACATAGCCTTTTCTTACATAATCTAAATTTTTTTCAAGTAATAGACCACCTGGGGAAAACCTATCAATACCAAAAGTAATACACCAGTCTTCAGGTGTTAAAAGAGAAGGAAACATAGAAAAGGTATCATTAAATGTTTCCTTTGAAACTTTATCTGAAATCCCTTCAGGAACAAAGACTTTTAAGTTTTTTAGACCTTCTGGTTTTAGTCCCCATTCTTCTAAGATCTTTAATTCTTTTGTATCTCTGTTTGGAAATTTCATTGACCAAAAAACCCCAACAGGATCAATTACAATTTGTCCAATAAATGGATTTGTTTTTGCTAATTGTTCAGCAATAACTCCTAAAAGATAACTTTTACCTGTTCCTCTGGCACCGTCTAGAAAGACAACGTGTGGGTTAAGACCATCAAGGTGCACTTTTTTTCCTTTACATTGTTCTTCTGCAACCTTTCCAATAAATGCAGTTCCCATTCTTCCATATTCCTTAAGAACTGACTTTTTTCTTCCAATGTACACTATTTCTGGGTCATCAGGGTCTGTTAAGAATTTTAATTTTGGTTTAATTTCATTTGAATTTATTTCTTCTTTTTCTTGTTGGTTGGTTGGTTGGGGGGTTCTTTCCTGTTGGTTATTTCCTTCTTTTGGACTATCTTTTTCTTGTGTTGATAGGTCATTCTCTTTTTCAGCCACTCCAACGTCTTTTTCTAAATCTTTTTTTAGAGCTTCTTCTTTCTTTTTTAAAGTTTCTTTTGCCTGAGCAATTATTTTTTTTGAATCTTCTGTTGATATTTGATTTTGACTTAAATCTTTATTTGGTTTTTTAAATTTAGAGTCTTTTATCTTTTGTTCTATATCATCAACTACATCTTTATTTACTAAATTTGAATTATTAGAAAAAGATTTATCTTCATCTAGCGCTTCAAAGAAATCCTTTCCATCTGACTTATAATGTTCTACACTCATAAATATCTTTATTTTTATTTTTTAATACTATAATATATAATAGAAAATAATTTATATAGGTTTGTGTTTTTAAAAAAAAGAAAAGGAAAATAGAAAAGCGCAGAGGATGGGATTTGAACCCATGTAGTCCAAGGACTCCAGCTCTCAAGGCTGGCGCGTTTGACCACTCCGCCACCTCTGCAGAAGTAAAACTAGATATATAATATATAATAAAAAGATATATAAAGCTTACAGAAATTTTAGACATATAAAATTAGAATAAATAATTACAGAAAAAATAAAAGAATTAAAAAAAATAGTTCAAGATGGGAGAATCAAATCTATATATAGTTCAATCAAACCTGTCTCAGTTTATTCTCCCAACTGTCGATTTTTGAAGGTATCGTCATATCTATATACCAACCCCCTAGATGAAACTGCTCACTAGAAATTATTTCTTCCATATTTTCTAGCATAGTCCTTGTACATCTCAAATCCAATATTATTATAAACTACCATGTTTATATATATTGCCCTTTTAAAATGTATATTAATGCACACCTTTAACTATTTAAGTGACCTATAAAAATTACACTTCAGAAAAAAATAAGAAAAAATAACAAATTATGGTTTTCAAGTTAAAACACACGATCTTAAAAAATAAACAATTATATAATTTGGTTTATAGAGCAGTAATAAGTTACTCAAGAAACATACATTTTTATTAAAACAATATTAACGCAGAGGATGGGATTTGAACCCATGCAGTCTGTAGACTCCAGTTTTCGAAACTGGTGCGTTTGGCCACTCCGCCACCTCTGCTAAAAATAAAATAGAGATATGTATTTTAAATTTTTAAAATGTTTTTAAAATTGAAATTAAAAAAGTTAAAAGAAATTCAAATTAAAAACTTCTCTTTTGATAAAAAGAAATCTGAAAAAAAATCAATTAGATTTTCTCTTGATAAATAGAGTTCTTTAATTTCATCACCAACATACAATTTTATACCTAAATCAAAATTCTTAATTACATAATCATAGATTATAGATTTTGCATCACGCCTATCCCTTTGCCTTACAGCATACCATCTGTTGTCTTTAACATAAGGCCCAAAGACAGCTCTTGTGTTATCTAAATAATTCTGAGAGTTTTTAAAATCAGACACAAGAGGGCCAATTACTTTTTTTAGTTTTGGAAGTTCAAGAGTATCAAGCATCAATATCAAATAACATTTGTCTTGCCCTTCTTTATGATAGATATCATATTTAAGAACATCAAAATCACAAAATTCCAAATGAGCTAATAGTTTTTTTGTGTTCCTCTTAACTTTTGACCAAACAATCTCCTTTAACATGTCCTTAACATCAAATTCAATTGTAATTATTGAAAAAGTTTCAAGCCTTCCCACCAACTGATGGTAAGTCATTTGTTTATTTATTTTTTTAAAGAATAAATCTGTGTTTGGATTTTCTAAAAATACTCGTGATGCTGCAATAAATATACTTAGTTGTCTATCACTTACAACTGAAGCAACATTTCTGTTATTGTCAACTGGGTCAATAACAACTAAGGAATCATTAAACCTAGAAAGATTAACATGCTGTTCTTTTAGCAAGGTAAACTTAACTGGAGAAGTCCAACTTGAAACATGCGAAAGTAAATTAATAAAATCCCCATAATAAAGAATTAACAATTCACATAGATATCCTGAAAATCCTGAAATTGAAGAATCAGCACCATAACAATTTATTTGCTTTAGAAAATATTTTAAAAGTCTTACTTCATCTTTTTGATAAGTGGTTATGTTTTTGTCCACAAACAAAAGATGCAAGGCAGTTCTGTCAACTGCAGAAATAATTTCATCTCCTGGTTCAATCTTGTAAGCAGGAACCACCTCTACCTTATACCCATCAATAACACCTCTAATATATGGGTGTTGAGAATATGCCTTTTCCCAAAAATGACCTTTAAAGACTTTCTGAGCAGTCTCTAGACCTTCATTAACAAACTCTTCTTTAGGGAAGTGAGGAGGGTAAAGAACAAAGATATCAAAGTCTTTTGAATCTTTTAGATTTGTGCCTTTTCCAAATGATCCTGCAATGATTGCAAGAAGATGATTTCCTCTTATCTTTTCAATTTTTTTAAGAATTGAATCTACAAATTTTTTTTCTACTAATAGCTGCTTTGTTGAGGGCTTAATTAAACTTAATACTTCTTTTCTTGTCTTTTTGTAGATAGACAACTTAGATTTATCTAGATTTATTTTAACCATATAATTATATAGTAACATACATGTTTTAAAGTTTATTTATAAGAATAATATTTATGATTAAAGAACAATTAATTAAAGAAATTAAAAAATTAAAAATAATAGAAAAACCAATAGGGATACAGATCCCTGAAGGCCTAAAACAATACTCTGAAATTATACTTGAGTTGTTTAAAGAAAATGAGCCAATATTGTTTGTAGACCCTTGCTATGGGGCATGTGACTCTAAAGATAAAGTTGCAAAGGACTTAGGTTGTAAGTTATTAGTTCATTTTGGACATTATAAGATGAATATTCCAGTAATTGAAACTATATATATTCCAATTAGTTATGAATTAAGTAAAACTGAACTAGACTTTATAGTTTCTGAAATTAAAAAATTAAAATTAAATAAGATTAACTTAGTTACAACTATACAATATTTAGAAAATATAAAAACAATTATAGAACTATTATTAAAAGAAAACATAATAGTTGTTGAAAGTAAAGAAAGTCTTAGAGTTAAAAAACATATGATCTTAGGTTGTGATGCTTCAACTATAATTAATCAAACAGAACCAATTATCTTTATTGGAGATGGAGTCTTTCATGCAAATAACTTAGGATTTATAAACAATGGGCAAGATGTAATTGTCATTAGTCCAATTTCAAAATCTGTTCAAAAAATTGAAATTACAGATACTTTTTTAAGAAAAAGGTATGCTGCTATTGGTATATGTAAACATGCAAATAAATTTGGAATTTTGGTAAGTACGAAACAAGGACAAATAAGATTAGCAATTGCTAGAAATATTAAAAAGAAATTAGAAGAGAATGGAAAGAAAGCATATATCTTAGTTTCAGATTATGTTAAGCAAGAATATCTAGAAGGAATTAAGGTTGATTGTTATGTTAATACAGCATGTCCTAGATTAGTTTATGATGATGGAACAATTGCTTTTAAAAAACCAGTGATTTCTGTAACAGAAGTTGACTTGTTGTTTGATGAGGATAAAGAGTTAAAGGTTGATCAGATCACTTCTGACATTTAATATTTTATTATAAAAGTGAATTGTTTTTTTTAAATTTTTAACTAATTTCAATTGTTATTCAATTTTATTTTGATCATTAACTTTATTTTTCACATCATCAATTGATTTTTGAATATCAACTAAATTATTAAACATATAGTTAGTAATCATAAGAATAGATTTGTCTAGATCCTCTTTACTCTTTGAAGACACAAAAATATATTTATCAGCAACACTTACTTGAACCTTTGATTCCTCTATAACATCATCAGGATAATCAATTGCAAAGACTGTAACATCAGAATGTAACAGATTATCACACTCTTCTTTTGTTAACTCTTCATTAACATAAATATCTCCTAGATTAGATTGACAACTAATTGTTTTTCTTTCAGAGTCCATGATGTTAATTACTAAAATTGTGTTTATTTTCTTTGCACTAAAAATTGATTGAAGATAAACTATTTGGTCTGTAAATAACCCCAGACCATTAATGTCTTCTGGATGGATATTAAAAGAAAGAATTAGATTTTTATCATTTCCAATTATGCTAAAAGAATCACTAACTGGGAAGTCTTGGGAATAGAAGGTAATTCCTGAATCTTTGTCTACAAAATTGTATTTATTATTTATTATGAAGTTATTAATTAAATAAAATAGAATTATAATAATTATAATGATCATTATCCATTTCAAAAGTAACTTTCTTTGAGCTTTGATCTTTGCTCTTTTTTTAATCTCTTTTACACTTTGTATCTTTGCAGAGGATAAGACTTCAACCATAGTTTTCAACTTTTATGTTTTTTATAATGTTGTAATTGTGATAACATATATAATATTGTTCAAAATAATTTATAAACAAATGTTTTTTATCCTAAAGTCTAAGAAATTTGTTAATCTTATTTAAATTTAGTTTTAGATTATTATCAGCAGAGATTGTGTGAAAAGGTATTTTAATTTTTGATAACATGTTTGGAATGTAATTTGTGTTTAAACACATTATGTTTTCTTCAATCTTTACAGCATCATACTTTCTTTCAATTAATCTTTTTCTTAGAAGTTTTTCAGAAACATCTAAATAGAAAATATAATCAAACTTTGAAAGTGTTTTTTTTGAAAGTTCGCACCATAGATGACCTTCAAAGATTGTGTTTTTAGAGTCTTTATTAAATGCAAATTTTGCTTCTTTGTTTAGTTTTACAATATCAACAACATACTCTTTTGTAACTTTATCAAAGACCCCAAGCTTTTTAGACATTGAAAAATCTTTATCATTGATTATGAAAAATCTTAGTTTAGGATATTTCTTTTTAATCTCTTGAGAGATTAAAGTCTTTCCTGAACCAGGAATTCCTGTTATTAATATTTTCATAGATTATCTTAATCTTACACTCTCTAAATTTTGGATTGCAACTGTGTTAATGTGGAATTTCTTGTTTACAAATTTTGAAAATTCTTGACAAGAATCTCCGTGATTTACAAGTATTAATTTTGGTTTTGGGTTAAGGTGTGTTAAAAAGTTTAAAACCTCTTGCCTGTAAGCATGCCCACTAAAAGCATCAACTGTTTCTAATCTCATGTTTATATTTAGCATCTTAGTCTTTCCATTATTCTCAGTTATTGGCATTGACTTTAAGCCCCTTTGAACTTTATAACCTAAGCTGTTTTTAGCTTGGTAACCAACAAAGAGCATGGTGTTATTTGGGTTGTCTGCAAGTAGGTTAAAGTAACCTAAAGAAGGTCCACCTGTAAGCATTCCTGAAGATGCAAGAATGATTGACCCAGGGGTGTTTATTACATTCTCTCTTGAATTTTCTTCAAAGTCAACTGTTAAAAAGATCTTTGATTGGAAAGGAGAATTATTTTGTAAAATTCTTGTTTTTATATTCTGTTTTAAATATTCTGGATAGACAGTGTGGATTGCAGAAGCTTCTCTTGTCATCCCATCAATAAAGACCTTATCTGTTTTTAGTTTTCCTCTTCTATAATATTCTTCTAAAACGATCATAACCTCTTGAGCTCTTCCAACAGAGAAAACTGGGATCAATGTTATTCCACCTTTTTCCACAGTTTGGTTTATAATTTCAATTAAGTCATCTTCTGATTTTGTTCTAGATGGCATTTGTGGTTTTCCACCATATGTGCTTTCTAAGATTAATGTCTCTACTCTTGGGTAATTGATATCCATGGTATTAAATAGTCTAGTAAAACCATACTTGATGTCTCCTGAGTAAACTAAATTTTGTTTACCTTCACCGATATGTAGATGTAAAGATGCAGAACCTAAGATGTGTGAGGTCCCATGGAAAGTTAACCTAATACCAGGGGCAATGTCTGTTACTTCTCTAAAGTTTTTAATAATACAATGTTTAATTGTTTCTTTAACATCCTCATCTCCATAAAGAGGTTCTCTGTTGCTCTTTTCAGCAACTGTTATTGCATCAAAAAGTAATAATGCCATTAAGTCTCTTGTTGGTTCAGTACAATAAACTGGACCTCTATACCCTGCCTTAAAAAGGTAAGGTAAAAAGCCAACATGATCAATGTGAGCATGAGTTATTACTACAGCATCAAGTTCATCTAAAGGAAATCTTAAAACTCCTAAAAAAGGTGTCTCTTCATTTTTGTCAGCAGCATTAATTCCACAATCTAAAAGGATCTTAGTGTCAGGAGTCTCTAAAAGAATAGAGCTTCTTCCAACTTCTCTAAATCCACCAAGTGCAGTTACTCTTACCCAATCTTTATTACTTACTGGTGGAGAATATATCTTTTGAGCAACATCTTTTAAAAATTGCTTTCTTTCAAGGCTGTTTTTTAAAACATAACCTCTTACTTTTTTAAGAATTTCAGAATTTTCTGTTGGTGCTCTTAAGATCTTAGGAATCCATTTTGTATCTCTAATAATTGATTTTGAAACATCTCCTAACTTCCCAATAACAACACCAGGTTTATCAGCTTCAATAACAACTTCCGAAAAAACAGCATCAAAGAAAATGCTTTTTACACCAGCATCCTTTGGAATTATTTTTTTTAAAATTTCATTTGCCTCAGCTGGGTCCATTAAGGCAGACTTTTCAGTTCTTACATTTATTCTTTTTTTAAAGGTTTCTGCAAGATGGCCCACAATACTTTTATTTTCAAAGAATTCAATTGGGTTTGTTGTGTAAACCGCAATCTCAGAACCCTCTGCTTCAATTTTTGTAAAATTTACTTTTTTTTCAGTTAAGATTGTACTGATTTGTTTTTTTATATCTTCAAATAGATCCATAATTTTTCACATTTATAAATAGTTACCAATAATATTAAATTTAAAATTTAAATAAATATAGTACATAAGAATAATTAAATAGAATTCTAATTATATTTTTCAATAGGTAGTTCTTCAACAGAACCATTTTTTTTAATAATTACAAGCTTTATACCGTTTCCACCTGTATAAATATCTCTTTTTTTAGCAGCAGTAATTGCTTTTTTTGCAATTGTTATTGCTTCTTTTATGTTTAGTGTTTTTTTATAGTCACTATCAAGAACACTTAAAGCAAGTTCTGAACCTGAACCTGAAAATGCAAACTGTTCCTCTTTATTAAGTCCACCAGCCATGTCCATAGAGAAAAGGTCACCATCAGATCCTGCAACTATAAATTGAGTAAAAAAGGGAACCATCTTATTTGAGTTTAGAATATTTGACAAAACTGTTACACATGCTTTTGTTGAAAGATTTTTTTTGTGTTCTAGTTCATATAGATTTGCATGATTTTGTAGATGTCTAACTAAAACTAAAGCATCTCCTTGAGAACCTGCAATTGTAATTGCAATTGAATCGTTTATTTTGTAGATCTTTGTAGTATCATTATTTGCAATCAAGTTACCCATGGATGCTTGGGTGTCAGCTGCTAAAACTATTCCTTCCTTTGTTACAATTCCAATTGTTGTTGTTCCTGTTTTATAAACATTATGTGTGTTTGTCAAATCTATTCACCTTTTTTATTTATTATTATCTTTTCTTGTAAAATTTTGTGAGAACTTAACTAAGTCTAAAGATGTTGAGTCAAGAACCATTTTTGCAAACAATTGTTTAAAATAGTCTAATTCTTTAGGAACACCTAAAGGCAATTGTACATCTACTTGTTTTAATTTCTCATCATAAACATATTCTATTTGTTCTTTTGGCATAAAAGAAAATGCTTTGTCTAAAATTGGTTGTATTTTTTCTTCATCTTTTGAAAAAATCTTGTTAATTGTAATTGTGTATTCTAGGTCTCTTCCTGCAAAGATTGGGTTAAAGTCAACCTTTACTCTTCCACCAGAAACACTTACTATTCTTGCTGACCTTTCACTAATATTTACATACATTCCTGGCATTGGGTTTATTTTTTCTTTCTTAAAGTCTGTAAGAGGTAAAATAGTTACTAGTTTGTCATCTCTTTGCCCAAAGGCTTCTGCTTTTTTTAATGTGAAAGTCTTTGATTTGTTAATCTCTAGATCAACTATGTTCTTTTCAACATTTTTTAAAAGCTCTCCAGTTCCTACAATAAAAGTTAATGGTTTATATTCACTTTTTATATTTAGATTGTTTTCTTTTGCAATATTTGGAAAGGTAGTATCTAACATCTCCTTTGTATTTGCATCTTTTAAAATTAAGTCAAGTTCGATTACATCTTTTTCTTTTACCATATATTTTCACATTTATAACTAATATCAATTACACATAAGTAGTTGTATTTAAATTTCTAAAAACTATAAAGATATTTGAATTTTTTTTATTCATTTAAGATCAAAAGTAGATATTTATTAATATTATTAGTGAACCGAATATCTTATAAAGGTTTTTGTTTTTTAAGACTTATGTATAATATGTCACCAACTCTTAAATTTATTTATAAAAACTCTCTAATGATTTTTTAAGATCTTTTGATTTACTTAACTTTTCAAAAGTCTTTTTAAAATATTCAACTCTGTTAGACAACTCTAACAAAGAGGTTGTTTGTAGAAGAGCCTTGTTAAAAGCATTAGTGTTTCTAATAACAAACTCTGCTTTATCGTAAGTCATGTCTATGTTTTTATTTGCAATCTCAACCAAAACATTTTGGAAATTTACATATGATTCTTTAATTGAATTAGCAACTTGAGGATGTGCAGAGTACTCCTTTAATAACATAACTAAAAGATTTGCAGAGTATCTTTCTCTTAAAAGAACCTGATTCTTTTTAATTGAATTTAATTTTTTTGCATTTGATAAAAGAGATAATATTGGGTTTTTAAACTCCTCAGTCTTAATTTCTTTAATTAATTGTTTATTTCTTTCAATAATTGTTAGAGGTTGTTTTGAATGTTTTGGATCTTGAAAATATAATTTTCTATCTATTTCTTTTACAAGTCTGTCAAGCTCTTTTCTTCTTCTCTTCTCTAAAGATAATCTTAATTGAGAATCTTTTTCTTTTTTTGAAGATTTATAATCAATTAACTTTTGTTTAATTTTTTTAAATTTTAAACTATTTAAATTTAATTTTTTAAGACCCATATCTATTATATAAAAACAAACTTTATTTAATACTTCTTTTATATAATATACTTTAAGATGCTTACACAAAAAGAAATAATTACTAAAATTTTAAAAATCAATGGATATGAGACGCTAAACCCAGTCCAAGAACTAGCAAAAGAACAAATTGGTAAAAATACTTTAATCTGTACACCAACAGCTTCAGGTAAAACAACTGTCTTTGAAATGTTTTTATTAGATTGTATTGTTAACAAGAAAAAAAAGGTAGTCTACATCTCTCCACTAAAAGCACTTACCTCTGAACATTACTTAGAAACTAAGACAAAATTTGAAAAAGAACTAAATATTAAAATTGGAATCTCAACTGGAGATCTTGATTCAAGTGTTAAGTATTTAGAAAGATATGATGTCTTGTTTTTAACTTTTGAAAAATTTGATTCAGTTGTTAGGCACTCTCCTGAATGGCTAAAGGATGTTGGATTACTTACAATTGATGAAATTCATGAGATTGGGGGTAACAGAGGTGCAACAATAGAAATTATAATTACACAGATTAAAGAGAGTTACAAGCACATAAACATACTTGGGTTATCTGCAACTATTGGAAATTCAAAAGAGCTTGCAGATTGGTTAGAGGCTAAACTTATTAAAACCAACTATAGACCAGTTCCTTTAGAGATTGGAATATTTTATAATAATGAGATTCATTTTGAAAATCAAACAATTGATCTAAGTAAATATGCTGTGAAAAATCTAAATCTTTCCTCAATTATTAAAGACACTTTAGAAAAGAAAAAACAGTTAATTGTTTTTTGTAATTCTAGAAAAGTAACAATGTCTTTTGCAGAAAAATATTCTAAAATTATTAAAAAATATTTAAGTGAAGATGAAGAAAAAAAATTAAGAATTGTTTCTAGAGAGATTGGAGAGGCTTTAGAACAACCAACAAACCAGTGTTTAAAGTTGTTTAATAGCACTTTGAATGGCTCTTCTTTTCATCATGCAGGACTTGTTTCTAAACAAAGAAAAATAATTGAAGAAGCTTTTAAGAAAGGATATTTGAAGGTTATTTTTGCAACACCTACTCTTGCTGCTGGAATTAACTTGCCTGCTTATAGGGTTGTTATTAACACTATTTTTAGGTACACTGATAGAGGCATGACCCCTATTGGTGTTAATGAGTTTATGCAGATGGGGGGGAGAGCTGGAAGACCTAAATATGATTCTTCTGGACAAGCTATCTGTGTGGTTAATAAAGAGGCAGATATTTCTAAAGTTTATCAAACATATATTCTTTCTGAACCAAGTGACTTAGAATCTCAATTATCAAAAATTAATTTATTAAGGGTGCATTTACTTTCTATGATCTTAATCAATAACATTGATTCTTTTGAGAAGTTACTAGATTATATTTCAAAGACCTTCTACTATTTTGTTTTTGGAGATGTTATTCAGATTAAAGAAAATATATTAGAAATTATTAGAGAGTTTGTGGATTCTGAATTCTTAAAAGAAACAGAAACTGGTTTTGAAGTTACAAGACTTGGGGTTAAGATTTGTTATTTGTATATTGATCCTCTTTCAGCAAACAACATTATTACAGACTTAGAAATTAAAAAAAATAGAAAAGAAATTACGGATATTGAATTGCTTTTCACAATTGTTAACACCACTGAGCTAAAACCCTACACCTCATATAAAAATGAAGAGGAAGATGAACTGTTTACTTTGTTTGAATCTGTAAAAAATAATATTAATTTTGATTATGAGGATCTTTATTTGCTTTCAAAACTATATGAATCTAAAATGTTAAGTGATTGGATAAATGAAGAAACAGAAGATAAATTGATTGAAAAATATAACACCACACCAGGACAATTAAGAGAGATAGTCTCTAGAACAGAATGGATGTGTCATTGTGTTTGTGAGATTATAAAGTATACATCTAATAACTTAGAAGTTCTAAAACAATATAAAAATCTTAGACTTAGACTTAGCTATGGGGTAAGAAAGGAACTAGTAACACTTGTTGAACTTAGAAATATTGGAAGGGTTAGAGCTAGAAGATTGTTTGAAAAAGGAATTAAAAGCATTTTAGATATTAAAAAAGATCCAAATAAATTTATTGAGGTTGTTGGAAAAATTGGTTTAGAAGCTTTAAAAGAACTTAAAGTTGAATATGATTTTGTAGGGGCAAGGGAAGATAAGGGTAAAGATAAAGACAAAAGTGAAAATAATAATTCTAAAATAAAAATAGTAAAAGTTCAAAAAAAACTATTTGATTTTTAGAAAAAAATAATACTCTATTCTAAAATTGATTTTTATAATCTTAAACATATTATTTTCTAAAATTTTGGGAGAAACTATTTTTGTAATAATTTATAAAATATTTATTTGGAATCTATTACGAATCAAAGTAGTCTTATTCAGAATGCCTTACGAAAGAAACATAAATTGTTTTAATCACATATGCTATTTTGTTTGAAAAAATTATGTGTAGTTGGTAATAGATTATTAAATAGTATATCTTTTAAGTTTTCTAAAGATTACAGTAAACTATATGAAAATTTAGTTTTTATAGAATTAAATAGAAGATATTCAATTCTTTTTTACTATATTACTAAAAATAATTTTGAAGTTGATTTTCTAGTCTTTGAAAAAAATAAAGAAAGTAAATTAATACAAGTTTGTTATGATGTAAGTAATAAAAACACATTGGAAAGAGAAACAAGAGCTTTATTAGAGGCAAGTAAAGAATTGAAGTGTAAAAACTTATATATTTTAACAAAGGATGTAGACAAAGAAGAAAAAGGAATTAGGTATATTCTTGTGTGGAAATGATTATTAGAATAAACTTTCTAAAAATGCACTTTTAAGAATTGAAATTAACCAATCATTTCTTTTTTAATAATCTCTCTTAAAGCCACAGTAGCATACTGGCCTTTATCTAAAACAAAACTTAAAGATAACATTAAAGGGTCATCTAAGTCTTCATTATCCACATCATCTTCAATTGACAATACTTTTAAATCATTAACAGAGGTTTTAATTTTTCTAAACTCGCCCTTAGAGGAAAGAACAGAATATTCTTTATTATAAAAATCCTTAAAAGAAATATTTTCTTTTTTAATAATTTCTTTTTCAAGTTCCCCAGCTAAGCCTTTTGAAAATTCTGATCGAACACCAAATAAAGGTAAATAAACTTCACCATCAATAACTTTATCTCCTTCTATTGGTTCTAAGCCATAACCCTTATCAATCCTTAAATTAATTAATTCATTAAATAAATAAGATTGGTAAGCGTGGATGAAAAGAAATTGAATTGATTTAGGTAGAACTTTAAAAGCACCTAAAAAGTCTGTTGGGTTATTTGCAAGATGATTTAGAATTGCTGACTCGTAACCTGTCTGTGTTGGAAAGTTAGCTGCATGCTTTCTAAAGTTTAGATCTTTTTTTAGAGCTTCTCTTGCAAGCTTAATGTCCTCTCTTTCTAATTCTGAGATTTCTGTTAAGTAAAGAATTACTGCCTCTTTGTATCTTTTTAAAAGTAATAACTTACCTACCTTGTGGGTAATCTCTCTTACCCCTCCAAATCTCTGTTCTCCAAAATAATTAATTAAACCATTTTTGTTTATTTGTTCAATTGTTTGGTTAACTAAAGAATCTAAATCGTCTTTTGAAAGATTAGTTATCTGTTTTATCTTAACTGTAAACCTGTTTGCTTTTAAAAGACCAATATCTATTTTCTCTTTAGACCAAAAGGGATTGTATATCTTTATATTTTTAAAATTAAATTTTGAAAGTCTTTCTTGGCTAGGTTGGTAAATTGAGATCCTTTGGGAGGTTAAGGCTCTTTTGTCTTTTAAGCCAGCAAAGGAAAATCTTTTTTTAGAGGTTTGTAAAAATCTTGCTAATTGATTTAGAGCTGAAGTTGTTGCTAAATTATTTTTTTCTAAATCTACAATCAGGTAGTCTGTGTCCGATGTTTTTTTTTCAAACACCTCTTTCCAGTTTATTTCTGGTTGGTCTTTATCAGGTAAATAGTTTATTTTAGTTTGGTAATTAACACCAATCTCTTCAACTTTAAAATCAGTTGGGCTTTGTTTAATTCTCCCACCTGTGCCTTTCGTTTTTGTAATGTATCTAAATTCCATAAATTTTTCACAACTTCCTTTTTTTAGAAACTATTTACTTTCTTTTACAAACATATATTATTTTTTATAAACTTTATAATTAGATATTATAAATTACAACTTTAGAATTGAATTTATTTATATCTTAAAAAAGCACCAATTCCACCA
>Ga0265293_10005330_pt1 | contig 21603 bp, 13 predicted proteins | sample Munlanlewell138R_FD_192505 | JGI IMG/M metagenome (GOLD analysis project Ga0265293, IMG submission 192505) | Leachate microbial communities from a municipal landfill in Southern Ontario, Canada - Leachate well 138R | ecosystem: Engineered > Solid waste > Landfill > Unclassified | place: Canada... | reverse complement strand
GGATAAGGGACCGGTTCACCGTCGACCCTCGCGGCCAGCATAGCCCTGGCCGAAGGCAAGTCTCCCCGGGCAGCCCACTTGGAAAGGGTCGTTTCGTGGGGAGCCTGCAAATCTGAGGTTCGCAGCGACAACCGCGGAATGGTGGCGAGCGCGTGCACCCTCACGCCGTTCCCACCGATTTCCTCCAGGGCCCTCAACCGGGTCAGCACGGTGGGTTCGTCGATGGCCGCAGTACGGGAAGCCACCAACCCGCCATAGAGCCACATATCGGCACTTACAAACAGAGTATCACCCGGTTGGATCCGTTCCTTGACCCAGGAGATCACCTGATCGCTCTGGCCCGGACGATAAAGGCGACCCAGCATGCTTCGGGGCGGAGCCTGCAACCGCTCTGTCGGGTTGCCGATTCGGGCGATCTGTTCCACGAAAAGCAGATTTGCAGGGCGATCGTCGAGAGGCACCAAGAAGTCCTCTCCCAGGGCTGTGGCCGAGCAGATCGCTATCATCAGGTAAATAAGAAATTTTTTCATCTTTCTTCTTCTTTCGCAAGGAGCGTCTTCGCAAACTTCAGAGGAAGTTCTGCAGGGGGAAAAGGTTCTGAAGAGCCAATTGTCTTAGCGATGAAACAAGCGGAGTTCCAGATCGTTTTTGCGACCAATCTCTCTAGAGATCTTGCCTATCTGGCAGCCCTCACCAATTCCATCGTGGAGCATTTTTCCGAACCCGAAAAGCTGGCCTTCCACCTCCTCTACTACGATCTGTCCGATGATGAACTCGAACCGCTCAAACAGAGTGTCCTTCGATTGCCTGCACCCATGGAGATTCACGAGGTGAGCGAGTTGGTGGGAAAACGAAAGGAAGAACCAGGATTCGGTTACTGGACCTGGCTCTGGATGCAAGTGGTCTTACCAGAATCATTACCACGCGCCCTCTACCTGGATTGCGATATGCTCTGCTATCGAGATCTTCGGCCGCTGTGGGATATTGACCTGACCAATTCGCTAGCTGCTGCTGTTGCAGACCCGGTTTCCCGAATCGGGGGTTACAGCCAACAACTCTCCTGCGAAGCGGCAGAGCTCGGATTCAAATTTCCTCCCAACTCTCCTTACTTTAATGCTGGATTTCTGTTTGCCAATCTCGAGAAATGGCGGGAGCGTGGTCTGTTAGAGGAACTCGATAGGTATTTCCAAGGGCGATTCGAGCAACTGCCTTTTCCCGATCAGGACGCCTTAAATCTTGTGCTTAGCGACCAGGTCATTTTTCTCTCCCCTGAGTGGAACTTGATAGAGCCCATTGCCGTCTACGAGAATTGGGACTTCGAGCTCTTTTCGGAATTCGGATCCCTTCAAGAATACTTCGAACCGAGACTGCAGCACTTCGCGGGGAACTTGAAACCGGATCGGCCATTCGTCAGAGCGAGTCACACAGCCTCGTTCCTGCAACACCTTGAGCAGGCAGCCTGGACCGGCCCACGAGTGACCCATAAATGGTATCAAGCTGTGATCGGTAATCTTCTCGATTTCCATTATTACTGGATCAGGGGCATCAAACAGAAGGCAATATCAAACCCCTACAGGCGGCTCCTGGAAACGGTGAAACGCGCCCCTTACACCCTGGTACTGTATCCGTTTCTGCCAGTTTATAGACTTTTGTGCAGGCTGAGCGACCGGTTTTTTATGACCTGAAGTCTTTCAGCAAAGAGGCACGGCCACAGCTAGGCCGCCGAGCGAAGTTTCTTTGTACTTCGACCTCATATCGCGCCCGGTTTGCAGCATGGTCTGGATCACGTTGTCCAGGGTCACCCGGTGTTCTTCTCCTTCGAGCATGGCTATGCGGCAGGCGTTGATGGCTTTCACGGAGCCCATGGCGTTGCGTTCGATGCAAGGGATCTGCACCAGTCCTGCGATGGGATCGCAGGTCATGCCTAGATGGTGCTCCATGGCGATCTCAGCGGCTTTTTCCACCCTCCGGTTGCTGCCACCGTAAGCGGCGACCAACCCGCCGGCAGCCATGGAGGAAGCTACTCCCACTTCGCCCTGGCACCCCACGTCGGCCCCGCTGATAGAGGCGTTCTCTTTGTACAGGACTCCGATCACTGCGGCGGTCAGAAAATACCTTCGCAGCCCCTCGTCGCTGCTCCCCGGTACGAAACGCTGGTAGTAGTGAGCGACGGCCGGGATGATTCCGGCTGCGCCGTTGGTTGGGGCGGTCACCACCCGGCTGCCCACGGCGTTTTCCTCATTGACGGCCAGGGCGAAGCAATTGACCCAATCCAGGACCGACAACCCGTCGTCACATTCTTTTTCCCGCAGGGTGCGCGCCAGACCGGGAGCTCGCCGGGGGATGTCCAGCCCGCCGGGCAGAATCCCTTCGTACTGGAGCCCTCGTTGCACGCAGCTCTGCATGGTGGTCCAGATCCTGCTGAGCCACTCCTCCACTTCCTCGGCCGAGTGGCGAGCGAGTTCGTTCTCAAGTCCGATCTGCCAGATCGACAGCCCGGTAGCCTCGCCGATCCGCAACAGGTCATCGGCTCGGGTGAAGGGGTGGGGCACCGGCATCTCTTCTCCTTCACCCGTTAAAGCCTCTCCTTCCATCCTTATGGCCCCGCCTCCCACTGAGTAATACCCCTGGCTAGCCAGAACACCGCCGTCGGCGTCGAGCGCGGTGAAGCGAAGCCCGTTGGGATGGTCGGGCATCCACTCCTCCGGATGGAAGATCACTTTCCCCAACCGATTCTGTTGCAAGTATTCTTCGACCCGGTCCAGGTCGATCTCTCGAGGTGTCTGGCCGGCCAAACCCAGAATTACCGCCCGATCGGTCCCATGGCCCTTACCGGTGAGGGCTAGTGAGCCGTAGAGATGGACCTCCACTTTGCGGACCTGCTGCTTTAGCTCGGAGGAGAGCGTATCCATAAAGTGATTAGCCGCGAGCATCGGGCCCACAGTGTGGGAACTAGACGGGCCCAGGCCCACCTTAAAAATATCGAACAGACTTTTGCGCATTATCAGTAGAACTTGCAGCGTCTGAACCTGTTTCCCTCTCCCCTCACCGTGGACCATCCGAAGGATAGGGAGCGAGGCACGTTTAGGATGTAGTTGCCTCTCTGGTCTGCTCGGTAATCTAACTTGAAAGGTAGGTGGCTAAAATGATAAGACGAGAGCAATTGAGAACCAGCCAGAGCCAGGTCTATTGGCAGGAAAGCCGTGGCACCCCACCGTCCTACCCGACCTTTTCCGGCCAACTTCAACAGCTCGATGTGGCCATCGTGGGCGGCGGAATGGTGGGCCTGACGACCGCTTTTCGTCTGCGGCGGAGCGGCCTCTCTGTCGCCCTCTTCGAAGCTCGCACGATCGGTGAGGGAGTGACCTCTCGCAGCACGGCCAAGGTCTCGGCCCTGCACGGAGCCAAATACTCCGAACTCGATATCAAGCACGGGCGGAAGGTGGCTACCATGTATGCCCGCCTAAACCGCGAGGCGGTGGAAGAGTTCGATTCCTGGGTGAATCAGTACGGCTGGGACTGTGACTGGGAGCGAAGGAACACTTACACCTTCGCCACCACCGAGCAAGAACTCGAGGATCTGAAACGCTCCATGGAGGTGGCCGTGGAGGCTGGTCTTCCTGTCCGGCTCACGAGTAGACTGGAACTTCCCGGTACTTACCTGGAAGCCCTCGAGATGGACAGTTGCGGCCAGTTCAACCCTCGACGATACCTCGACATTGCAGCCGCCGAGAGCGGCCGCTCGGGTACCACGATCTTTGAAAACAGCCGGGTGAGCGGTCTGACCGAGGAGGGAGTCGAGGTCAACGGAATCTCGGTACAGGCCGCTCACGTGGTCCTGGCCACCCACATTCCGATCCTCGATCAAGGGCTCTACTTTGCTCGCGTCTTCCCCTATCGCTCCTACGTCCTGGCTGCCCCGGCCCCCCGGCGCTTGCAAGGCATGTACGTGAACGCCGGCACCCCCACCCACTCGGTGCGAGGCTCAGGAGAGCATCTCATCTTCGCCGGTCATGGCCACAAAACCGGAGAGGAATCAGACCCGTTCTCCCGCTATGAGGCGCTGGCCGACTGGGCTTCGGAGGTTCTCGGAAGCGAAGAGTTCAGCCATCGCTGGTCCACCCAGGACCTTTCCTCGGAGGACAGCCTCCCCATGGTGGGCCCGGCCCTGCCGCACCGCCGTGAGGTCCTGGTGGCTACCGGTTTTGCTGGCTGGGGACTTTCCAACAGCATCGCCGCGTCCCGCTTGTTGGCCCAGTTGATCCGCGGGGAAAAAGCCCCCGAGATTGAGGTGCTCACACCCGGCCGTTTCCATCCGATCGCAGCCGGAAAAACACTGCTCAAAGAGAACCTGAAGGCGGGAATTCACCTGGTCAAAGACCGCTTCACCCGGGACGAGGCTTTCCCCCTCGGCCTCGGCCAGGGTGCGATTCAAGACCGGGACGGAGATAAGGTGGCAGTCTTTCGAGACCATGACGGGGTAGAACACGTCTTTTCCGCCACCTGCACCCACATCGGTTGTGTGGTTACCTGGAACGAAGCTGAACAGAGCTTCGATTGTCCGTGCCACGGCTCGCGCTTCGATCATCTGGGTCAGGTCTTGAACGGTCCGGCCGTGCACGGACTGCGGAAGATAACTTAGTAATTGGGAGGACTCTAAAAAGTTCCCTGATCTAACTGGAGCCAACTAGCTGTTCTGGAATGTGTCTGCGAACTTTTCCTCAAGCCAATCAGTATCCCCCAAGCGTCGAAGCAAGTCGACTGCCGCAACCCGCTCTCCAACCAATTTAGAACTCGTTGCCTCGCGGATTTCCTTCATCGGCAGGTCTTCCGAACTGTGTTCGGACAGAGCCCTTGCTGCCGCCGCCCTTACTTGCCATCGCTTATCAGTCAAGAGCTTTACAAGATCATGAGCCTCACTCCGACTAAGGGCGGCCACTGCTTCCAGCGGTGTTGCCTCGGGGGCCAGAAAGTCGAGGAGCATCTCGTCGGCAAGTCCTACGGAGATAGCCGCAGCTCGAACCGCAGCCTTCTCATGTTGTAGTAGACTTGACGGCAGGTCTATTCCCAGACGGATCGCTTGCTCGACGACCACCGTCGATACCCCCGGATCCTGTAGCAATTCAGGAAGTCTCTGCTCTAAAAATTGTGGAGCTAGGCGCGACGTGATATCGACCAACCAGTCCCTTTCGCGAGGCGCGAGTTCGATATACTTGGTCCAAAAAAGAAGAACAGCCTCACCCTTTTTTTCGGCCAATCGCCGTACTTTCAGACGATGTCGACCCCCTAATTCTTCCAGCCACACCGGCAAAGTTTCTTCATGCAGCTTCGGAGACTCGAACTCCTCATCGAGAAACACCGCAACCCGAAGAGATTCGGCAGGCGAGAGTTCAAGTCCCATACTGCAATGGCGGGCAGCAGCCAGAACGTGCGCGTTGCTGTCACTCCATAGATAGGGGCGGAAAAACTCAGGTCCTTCGACCAGAGAAAGCCTTTTGGCAAGATGGAGTATGGTAGCCGAGTCTCGGCTTGTTTGGAATTCTGCCATCAGAAACTCGGTCACCCGAGGATCGTCGAAGCTCATGAGGCACAGCATTTGTGCTTGCTTGAGAGCGCCTAAGCTCTCCGGTACCAACTGCAATAGGAGGTCTACAAGGTCTCTCCCTTCGTGTCGCCCGAGAGCGGTGGCGCGCAGAGGATCGAGCACGATGTCCCGTAGCACGGCCAGTTGCGCGTTGACCTCACCGAAACTTAAGACTTGAAACAAGTCGGCGGCGCAACGAATACGGACCGGCTCACTCACGGGTCTAACCCCAGACGACCTCAGGCAGTTCGGAGGCTACGGTGTTCGAGTCCGAGAGGGCTGTGAAGAAAGGTCCGAGAGTTCCCTTAACGTTGGTGAGTTCTTGGAAGAAAGGTATCACAAGGACACCGCTGAGTTTTAGAAGTTTCAAGAACGTGAGACTGGCTCGAATTTCTAGCCCGAAGGATAGCCCAATGGTGTGGGAGTGGGTGATCTGAACAGAGTTTACCGTGGGCGCTGCTAGAGTGCCCACTGGACCGCCGTTGAAGTTGAAGGTCCCGGAGGAGCTACCGGACACGTTGTAGTTGCCGTCTTCGGTCGTCAAACGAACGATACGGATAGTGACGGGAAACGAGATGACTAGAGTGGGGCCGGCCTTGAGCTTGATTCCTGCCTTCTTCGCCTTCTTGACGACCGGCCCCACCTTGGGGATCAGTTCCAAGATGTTGACGCTAGCGTTTATGCTCGGTCGAAAAGAAAGGCTACTCCCGCTAGTGAGCCCGCGGCTCGTGTTGGCGCTGAACAGACCCCAGATGGCACCGGAACCGGCAACCTCCCGAACCTCCGTGAGTTTTTCCAGAGCCGGCTGACTGGCGAGCTTGCTTATCAGGAGTATAAGGATCTCGATCAGGTCGATGGTGATGGAGCCTGTGAGACTGATGAGATTGCGCCAAGAGGTGGTGATCCCATTTCTCAAACTGAAGCTGAGAACACCTTCTTCCAGGCGCACAGTGACCGAGACCGTCGCGCCACACCCAAAGCCGATACCTCCCTGGGCAAATTCATTGGAAAATCTTAGAGTTGCGGTGCCGCTGTTGTGGGTCGCCCCCTCTACGTTGTAACCCATCTGAAAGCCGTAAAAAGCTCCTGCGATCGTCCGCATGGAAAAAGAGCCGCTGAAACGGAACCAGGCCAGTGGGGCGTTGGTGGAAAAAAGGTTGCCGCCTCCCGTACTTGTGCCTCCTAACCCTATCGGAACCGGTTGTGAGGGAGATCCAATTCTAGTATCTGGGGCGAGAAGTGGAAACCCGGAACGAAAGTTGGTGCCCGTGGTAAGACGCCGATTGCTTATAGTACCCATAATAAACCTCCTAGACCGGCATCCCGACGACAACCGCCGACTCTCCGTTGGTGAATTCGACAACAGCCACAAACTCGCCATGCACATTGATAGCGTGAGGCAAGCAGCCGAAGAGAATCATCTCCACCTGCTTGCCGCCTATGAAGTCTCCTCGAGCGAGGACGGTGGAAAAACTCTGCCCGTCGTAGGCCAAGATCTCGGTTCCGGTCGCGGTAAAGACTTGAACCAACATCATCCCATTTGGCCCGAAGACCGGTGGAAAGAAGCTGACGATTGGCTGGTTTCGGGGTGAGAGCGAGCCGGTTCCGTCGATAGAGGCTTCCAGCAGTTTTCGCTTGTCGAGATAGAGTTGGGTGTGGTCCGAATCGGTCTGGCAAATGAAGCCACACCCGATTTCACTCATTCGAGCTCCCATACAGACGGTGCCTTGAATGGCACCGCTGATACCAAGGGTTGGGTCGGCTACCAATATCTCCGGCTCTTCGCCCACCTGACCCATGGCCAGATAAGTAAGCCCTGACGATGTTTCCGAGGTCAAGTCGGCTTCGAGTGGCGCAGCGCAGCCTTGCACCAGGTAGCTGCCGTCGTTGCCGATCTCGGCGAGTCCAAAGGAGCGAAAAGCGCAGTTCGAGCCGGGTATCAAATCGTTTTCACTGAGCAACCGCGTGGTCTCGGAGGCTGTGTCCTTGGGGAGATAATAGAGCGATTCACCTATTTCTACTCCCTCTTCGTTCTTCCCACAACAAACAAAGAGCAGGTCTCCATTGTCGGCCAGGCCCACCTCGGGTTGGAGTTCACCGTCCAATTGCCCACCGTCGGAAACGGTATCGTACTCACCAAAGAAGGTCTCGAAAGAGTCCAAGCCCCGGGAGACCTGCATACTTGCCACACCGTCGGAGTCGTTGACCACGAAGACCGCCTCGTCCTCGTTGTTCAGGTATCCTCCGGAGATGTCGTCGACGACCGTCCCATCGGCCAGAACATCGCCCTCCTGGAGAAGATGCTTGATGGGCGCCGTGTTTCCGTCGGCGTCGTAATCCACTTCGAACACGCCTTTTCGTTGGGCCTGATCGTTGGCATGAAAACACACGTGGCGGAGATCGTTGATCATCACCCCGCCTAAAAAAGGCGCCGCATCGTCGGAGGCCTGGGCGATGATGCTAGAAGACCTCGGCAAGACCGCTCCGGCATTGACCAGAGGCACGAAGCGATAGGCTAAGGGAGCCTGACCCCCGTTCCTCACAAAGCTGTCACCCCCGCTACTCCCACACCCGGTAAAAGAGGCGCCGACGGCTAAACCCAGTAACTTAAGAAACTCTCTGCGGCTTTGCATCGCGAACTCCGTTCGCTCTCGCTTGGAAACTCAGGTTCATAACTCGCCGTCTTCCTACATAATGAATCAAAATTTGAAGATTCGCCCTTTCTCAGGTAAGACTTGAAACACCTTCCGTCATATAGTAAGACGCCGCTAGACCGGAATAGGTTCCATCCTGTTTGACACCGATGTCGAAGAACGAGCCTTCGTCGACCTAAGGGAGATCGAGTGGGAAGCTAGTCGTGATATGGGTTTGCTGAGGGTGGGCCAAAGGTTGATAGGCAAACAATTCGTGGAAAGGCAAGCTATCGGGCGGCTACGGGTCAAGACTCTCTTTAATCATTTTCACCTCGTGACTATCAAGAGATATTAGCTGCCGTTCTCCATTTCTTTCAATCTCTAGCTTCAAGTTGCACCCGCTTCCGAAAAGATCGTAAATCTTTTCAAGTGAATTAGGCCCGTCGATTCTTTCGTCATTGACTCGAAGCACGATGTCCCCATTCTCGAACCCTAATTTCTGAAGTAAATGGTCGTCTCTTCCTCTGAAGGAGACCCGCATACCTATAATCTTTTCATTCTGAAGAACCGGTTTTGTGCGACACTTTGGGCTTTGTTGAGAGTTCGAATCAGGAGGAACTCCGACTGGAGTCTTTAGTATGTCAGGCTCGTAGAAACCATCTATCTTTCTTGACATTTTTCGGATCTCGTCCGAATCGCTTTCGATGCTCAAGATTTGGCCGTTTCTGTCTATGACTTCCTCTTGGGATACTCCTGTAGTTCGAAAATTATTTGAGGGGTCGGTTGTATGAATCAGCCGAGGATCGGTGGGATCATCATATTTAGGCAGCGGTCGTTTGACTGGCAGGCTCACCAATTGAGAGATAACAGAGCACACCACGATAACCAGGAGTAAGTACAGGTATCGTTTTCGATAACTTCTCACCTGGGCGTATTCGGCAGTCCAGAAAGTAATTCATTTCTCCATATTGGAGCCCACGTAGCACAACTTAACAGTCGGTATCTATATCTTGCCCTGAGGCCAGGAAATGCTTTGGACGGTGTGGACATTTTCTCCCCAGGTCAGTAAACCCGAGGCTCCAGGCTCTCGCATTCAAACACCTCTTCTGGAGCCACCCAGGGCCTCTCTGCGGCACCCCTTCAATCTTTTGGAAATTTCTGTCATTAGCCTCTTTTTAGACCTCTTAGATCATTTCTGAAAAACCGCTTAAACGGCTTGGTTGTGCGGTTTTGTTGCTGTCTATTTTTTGACTAAATGGCCCCTGTGGGTTAAAATGGGGTATGAAATCTCACATTACAAACCCTGCTTATTTTCGTCTGGACATGCTGCTCACTCTGGGGGTGTCGCAGGTTCATGAGTTTGCCCGCAGAGCCACCGCCACTCTGACCACTTATCGCCTGATCCTTGGGCGCTGCCTTCTGGCTATGCGGGAGTCGAAGGGTTTCAAGAAGTTCGGCTGTTCTTCGGAGATTCACTACGCCACCGCCAAATTGGGAATGAACAAGAGGGCGGCACGGGAGTGTCGTCGGGTGGCCCGTAACCTTCTGTCTCTACCCAAGCTAACGTGGGCTGCCGAAAACGGCCTGATCGACTGGAGCATGTTGCGGGAGATCGTTCGCAAAGCCGCCGTCGAGACCGAAGACTACTGGTTAAAGCTGGCCAAAGAGCTCGACTGCGATCAGATTGGGAAGCTAGTGAGCAAGACCCCCAAGGGTGGCGTGCCGGGTGATGTCTTCGAGGATTCCGAGCAGCCGACCAGCGAGCTGCGCTGCAAGCTCTCCGAGGAAGTGCTGGCCATGCTGGATCACGCCCGACGGCTCCACTCCGTAGAGCAGGGCGAAGCGGTGACCACCGCCCAGGTGTTGGAGTTTGCGCTGGTCTCCTACATCTCCAATCTGCCGCTCGATCAGGAGTCGTTGGAGAAGGTGCGACAGGAGATGGATAAGGATCTACAAGCGGAGAGAGCAAGAGAGATTCCGCTGGTGGCGGCGGCTCGCGAGGTGGCCGTGGAAATGGGTCTTTTGGTCGATCCCGATGCTAACGAAACGACCCCTCCGGGTCAGAATCAACCCGCAGAAGACTGCGCGGAAGCTCTCGCCCAGGCCCTCGGGGCCGAGCCAAGTTTGGAGTTGGTGCAAGAGACGGAAGAAGCCCTGGCCAAAAGCACCCACCCGGGTGTTTTCGATCCCACGGGTCTCGAGCTTTCCAAAGTCGTTGGGCCCGCCGAACTCGAAGCTTTGCAGCACCATCGACCTCCGGCCATCCCAAACAAACGCATCTGCTTCAATCCCCAAAACCGCCACACCACCAAAGCCCAGAAGCGAGAACTCTTGCGCCGAGACGGCTGGGCCTGCAGCACACCGGGCTGCTGTCATAAGCTTTATTTACACCTTCATCACCTGGTACCGCACTCCCAAAACGGTCCCACCATCGATCGGAATCTGATCGGGCTGTGTTCGAGTTGTCATCGGAACGTGCACGACGGCTCGCTTCGCATCTTCCTCCGGCCAGACGGCAAGCTGCACTTCACCGACGCCGAAGGAAACTCGGTGGCCGAGCAAGCCGATCTGGAGTTGGGTCAGTGGCTCTACTTTAATATCGGGTGGGACGGCGAGGAGGACGACTCCTTTACCATTCGGGCTCACCGGGGAGAGTGGTCTATTTTTGGGTGACGGGCCGTTACTCAGTATCTGCGGAAACGGATCTTCGAATCAGTACGATTCAGGGATCTTAGCCCCGGAGGCTAAAGCCACAGAGCTTGCTTGTGCATTAAAAATGGAATGCTCCCCGAGAGCCGACTTAAACCTTTGGGCTCTGGACAGTTGCGAATTCGAGAGTTTACGGATGTTGCCAGCAAGTGCTTCGGCCGGCCTGCGTGGGCCGGGTGCACTGGGTTCCCTTTTTGGTGATCGCCTGACAGCGGGTTGTGACCGGCTTCGGGGCCTGGGGGGAGGTCGCTCGCGGAGCGGCGGGCAAAGTGACTGCCCGCGCCGAACTAGGGCGACACACCCCGCAACTGCCACCATTCCGAGCGCAGTGACCACAGTAGCGGCAATTTTTGCACGCCACACAGTTGGCGTTACCAGTGCAGGTGGCGGCCAAGCTAGGAGCGGTAGCGAGCATCACGAAGGTGGCCAGTGTGACCAAAACTGTGACACTATAGGACCTCATCGTCTATTCACCTCGCCCTCTCTTCAGAACATCGACGATGGCCGCGCATTAGCCCAGTGCATGCCGCGCCACGCCGCATGCTCATGCCACCCGGGGCCGCATGCTTCAAACGCACCGCGCAAGCCCGGTGCATGCCGCACCACGCCGCATGATCATGCCACGCCAGGCCGGATGCTTCGAACTCGCCACGCATATGCCCAATGCATGCCGTGCCGTGCCGCATGATCATGCCACGCCAGGCCGCATGCTTCGAACTCGCACCGCATAAGCCCAATGCATGCCGCTCCGTACCGCATGCTCATGCCACGCCAGGCCGCATGCTCATGCCACGCCAGGCCGCAACTCGCACCGCGCGCAAGCCCAATGCATGCCGCACCGCCCCGCATGACCATGCCACCCGGGACCGCATGCTTCAAACACACCGCGCACAAGCCCAATGCATGCCGCACCATGCCGCATGCTCATGCCACCCGGGGCCGCACGTTAACACTCAAGCCCGTGTCTAAATCCTAACTCGAACCCGGCCGTCCCCCACCACCACGAAGGGCGCCCAGTGGTAAGGCGAGGGGAATTTTTCTCGGAGTGCTCTGGTGGCGGCTGCGCTGGCCTCGGCCACGGTTTGTTTCTTCTTTAGGGCTTCATAAAAGCTTGTCATCCATTGAGTGGTCGACTCGTCCGATACTGGCCAGAGAGTGACCACCAGACAGCGCGTACCTCCGGCCTGGAAGGCTCGGCTGAGTCCCACCATGTCGTCACCCTTCCCCCATTTGCCAAGAGCCGTTTCGCAGGCCGACAAGACCACCAGGTCAGGTGTTTTTTCCCACCTCAGGATATCGGCCACGGTGACCAATCCGTCACTCGTGACCAGTCCGGAAAATAGGGGGAATTCCTGATCCAGGACTCCGTGGGTGGCCACATGAAGCACTCCGGATCGGGCACTGGCCTCTTGCAGCGTAACACTCGTGAATTGCTCCTCGGTGAGCATTCGAGAATTTGGGAAAATCGCAGTCAGCGCACCGACCTCTTCCAGCGTACCGGGCAACGAAGCGAAAAGCCCCTGTCGATCTAACTCATCTGTTTGGGGTGTCTCAGGAGAGGCACCACCCAGGGCAACCGCCGTGAACGGCCCCGTATGGCGCTCTTGCCGCTGCCCCAGCAACCAAGCACTGGCGCTGGGTGCCTGGGTGAGGTGGTACTGTTCGATCAGAGGCTGCTCGCCTATCAAGATGGTGGAGAAAGGTAAATAGTGGAGAGATTGATGGGGCACGATCACCAGTTCTTCAATCTCTCCAAGCAGTGGTAGAGCAGGCTCGATCAGACGGCCAAGGCTGCGGGCCGATGCTTCCTCTCCTCCTGAAATCAGATCCCTACGCAGCTCGACGATCAAGTCATATAACTCTGCCTCGCCGAGCTCCAAGGGCAAAACCTGAAACTGGTCCTGAGTGACCAGGAAGAGATAGCTTTGATCGTCCATAAGCACGTACTCCAAGAGAGCACGCTTACCACCCAGAGCCTTGCGCAGTTCTCTCGTTCCCGGAACTTCAAGACTTCGTAATCCAGCACTTCCTGGGTCGAACCGAGCAATTTCGTCCTGCAGTAACCCGTAGTCTTTCTTCAGCAAGGCCAAACGGTCATTGTTGGTTTCAGAGATAGGCTCGTTGAGCAACCTACCTATGTTGGCTCGTAGTGACTCCTCACGCTGGGCCAGTTCGGGCGGGGCGTTGCGAACCGATACGGCACGCCCCCCCAAGAGATCGAGCAAGGCTCTGGCCCTGGCCCGCTCGTTCACGCGAAAGGCCTCTTCGTTCTCCTTTTGTTCCACCAACAGTCTCACCAACTGCTGGTAAGCTTCGATATTCTTGCCCAGAAAAGTCGACTTGTCGTCGGGTGAGAGGCCGAGCGCCAGTTCGTCTAAGAGATCCACCGAACGAGTGAGGCTTTTTATGGCACCTCTCTGGTCGTCCAGGCGCTCCTGCACTAAGCCCAGGTGAAGATAGGCCGTGGCCAAAGCTCGGCGGTTTCCCAATTTCTCCAGGATGGTGATGGCTTGGCGATGGTATTCCAAAGCCTCTCTCGGTTCTTTTTCCAGATGACCGAGGTTGTCAAGAGTGATGGCTTCGCCGTCTTGCATCCCATACTCACGATAGAGATTGAGAGCGCTGAGATAGTGCTCTCGTGCCTGGTCTTTGCGACCGAGTTCAACGAGTGCTAACCCGAGGTTATTGTGAAGGTGGGCCTGCTGAGAAGGATCATTTAGGCGTTCACTCAGTTCGAGAGCCGCTCGAAAGTGTCTCTCTGCAGCTCGGGGCGCCCTATTCTCCATGAACATAGCGGCCAAGTTGTTCCACGTAACAAGCTCTCCCCGCATATCGCGCACGGCCCGTCGTGCAGCCACGGCTTCCAGATAGAGGCGTTCCGCCTCATCGGATCGACCCAGAAACTGGTTCACCAGACCCATGGCGTTGAGCGTGGTTCCGACCAGAGAGTGAGGACCTCCGAAGGCCTCCGGATCCAGTGTCAGCGCGTGGGCTTTCTTGAGATAGTCCATCGCTTCAGAGTAATCACCCTGGGCAAATCTCAATGTTCCCAGGTTGCTCAGCGCATAGGCCTGCCCGGAGCGGTCGTTCGACTCTTGAAAGTGCTCAAGTGCTTCAAGGTAGTGAGAAGCAGCCACAGAGTAGCTACCCGAGGAGTGGTAATTCTCTCCCAGGTTGTTGAGCACGGAAGCCACCAATTTCTGATCTTCGACTTTCCTTGCAAGCTCTAAGCTCTGGATATAGAACTCCCGAGCTTTCGAAAGCTCCGACCGCCCACCGACCAGCATTCCCAGTTGATTAAAAAGCTCCGCTCTCCCCTGTTCGTCGAACACGCTCTCCAAGGCATCCTGGAAATAGCTCTCCGCCTTTTCCCTAAAGCCGAGTTCCAGGCAGAGCTTTCCGGCCTCCACGGGATCATTCTGAAAGAGGAGTTCCAACTCCTGAAGGGCAGACTCCCGATCACCGGAAAGATTGAGAGACTTCACCAACTGTCGCCTTGTTTGGTTTAGTAGTTCCTGCTCTCCAAGCGGGGCCAACAGTCCGATACTCTCGCGATACTGCTCCATCGCTTCCTGGAAACGGTCCTGGTTTTCCAGGGCGTAGGCGAGATTGGCCCTGGCCGTGGCAAGACGCCGGGGATCGTCGTGGGCGGTGTGAAACTCGATGGCTCGGTACAAGCTTTCTTCGGCTCCCGCCCAATCGTGACGAGATAGCAGCAAGCGCGAGATCCGATCCATGATCTCTGCTGCGCGAGGATAGCTCTCTTTCTCCAAAAATTTCTGCAAGGCGTCTCGGTAATGAACGAGGGCTTCACGGTGCTGAGTCTGGACCTGCTTGACAGCCCCCAGGGCAACCAGAGTCTCGGCTACGGCTTCCGGCTCGTTGATAACCTGGTGTTCCATCAGTTGGCGATAGGCGTCGTAAGCTGCATCCCACCGATGCTGAGCGTCGAGACTTTCCGCGAGCCGTTGCAGAAGCTCACCGATCCTCTCCTGATTTCCGTGTCGCCTGGCCACCTCCAGGCCGTCACGAAAGATCACCTCGGCCTCAGGCAGTCGGTGGGAAGAAACGAGTATTACCCCCTGCTGCAGCAGTACCAGAGCAAGCCCGTCATCTCTCTTAAGTTCTCGAAAGATCCCTTCCGCCTCTTTCAGACTCAAAAGGGCCTGCTCGTGTTCCTCTACCTCGAACTCCAGGACTGCTCGATAGAACAGGCTGAGTGCCTGAGCTGCCGGATTACCTTCCCGGGCGAACTCGACCACCGCCTGGTTCCATAGCTCTCCAGCTTCGACCAGGTGGCCACCCTGTTCGGCGGACTGGGCCTGCACCACCAACTCTGTGCCGGTCTGGGCAAGAACCGGAAGCATCAGCGCCAGACACAAAATTAACAGGAAAGTCCATCTCATGTTTTGTGAAGTTCCCGGTTAGGTCGGGAGGCCCCCCCTGGCAACCGGAGCGCGAAACTCCTGCGGAGTGGACGCGGGCCGCACCAGGCGCGTGCTTTGAACTTGTATCACGATAACCCAAAGTCAGGTGTGTCCCACCGGGTCACCTGACCAGGACATGCAGCGAAAACCCCGTAGGAAATAGCTATGAAAAGACGTGACTTTGTAAAATCCGTGGCCGCTGTGGGTGCTCTATCACTGGCCGGTTGTGGGAACAACGAACTTCTTGACCCCTTCTCCAGACAAACGGAGCCAGAGCAGCAGCCACCCAATATCCTTTTCATGATGGTCGACGAAATGCGCTACCCGGTACACTTCCCCGCCGGCGTGAGTTCGGCCGATGAATACATAGAGCGCTTTATGCCGAACCTCTATCGCCACCTCTGGCGCGACGGGGTGAAGTTCACCAACCACCGCGTAGCGGCCGGGGCTTGCACCCCTTCCCGGGGAGTGATGCTGACCGGTCTATACGCCCAGCAGACCTGGGTCATCAACACCATCGGAGCAGCGGGCGATGAAAAACTTCCGCCCTCGCTCTCCCCGGAATACCCGACCTACGGCTCACTGCTCAAGGAAGCAGGTTATGAAACACCTTACTTCGGAAAGTTTCACATCACCGTCGACTCTCCTTACGAAATGGACCAGTGCCCCTACAGTCCCGAAAACTACCTGGCGGCCTACGGCTTTGACGACTCGACCTGCCCCGATCCAGGTGGCACCCAGGGTCAGGGAGTGAGTGGTGACGGGCTGGTTGTGGGAGACCGCGAAGTGGCCGATCAGGCGATCGACTACCTCTCCGATCGAAAGACCGAGGATCGGCCGTTCTGCGCCACCGTGAGTTTCGTGAACCCCCACGACTACCAGTTCTTCTGGGGTGGTACCGAGCCCCAGCGGTACACCGATCTGTTTGCCGCCGCTGGTGAGGACCCGTTGATCCCTTACGACCCCCGGATCCAATCCCTCTCCGACCCGCCTCCCCAGGGTTTTCCGCCGGTTCCACCCAACTGGGAAAGCTTCGATCAACTGCAAGCCAACAAACCACGCAGTCAGGTCATGTTCAACGAAGGCAACCACACCATCTTCGGAGCCATCTCGTTCGACCCTAATTCCACCGATTTTGAAGTCCAGCCGAGCCGCATTCTGCACGGACTGGTTTCCAAAGGGGTAGCCCCTTACAGCTATTGGCAACGCGGCCAGGACTCCTACGCCCAGGTGCTCGGGAAAGTGGACGAACAGATCGGGCGCGTACTGGATGCGCTCTCCCCTGAGGTTCGCGACAACACCGTGATCGTGTTTACCTCCGACCACGGCGACTACGTGGGCTCCCACGGCTTTCTAGCGGGCAAGGTGGGCACGGTGTATGACGAAGCACTGCGCATCCCTCTGGTGGTGAGAGACTACACCGGCCGTTTCGCGACTGAACCTGAGCTTCCGCGAGACCAGTTGACCAGCAGCGTGGATATCATGAGTTTCCTGGTAACCCTGGGCTATAACGGCTCTCGGGAGTGGATGCAAGGTGAACTCGCCGAACTGTATGCCGGCCGTCACGATCTTCTTGGGGTAGCGCAGTCCAGCCAGGCCCCCGGCCGGGAAAAGGCGTTTTATACCACCGATGAATACGTGCTTCCAGCACTCAATTTCAACCTCTCCCCCGTACACGTCGTGGGAGTCATGACCCCTCGCAGCAAGCTGGGGATATACAACTACTGGGCCCCAGGCACCGTGCACCCCCTGGCAGCCGGAAGGGACCTGGAGTTCTACGACCACGACACCCCGGGCGGACGCGCCGAACTCGACAACCGGCCCAACGACCCCCGAGCCAGGCGGTTATTGGAAGAGTGGCTCAATGAGGATATGCCCAACGAGGTGCGCCGCCCTCTACCCGATTCACTCGAGCCTGTGCAGACCGCAGCTCTCGAGCAGTACCTCGATTTTGTACAGATCCGGGACAGCATCGATCCTGATATTCGACCTACCAACTTAAACGTCAACTTCGGGATCGACCGTCTGCCCCGATAGGAACTTCAAACGACTTCCAAGGCCCGTTTCCAGGGTAGTGCTTGAACCCTACCCAGGCTTTGCGGTTTGGGATCTCGGCTAACCCAGAAGAGTTCTGCCTCGGGAAAATCCTTGCCCAAAGCGGTGAGACCGCGGAGTTTGTGCGGCTGAACCTCCTGCGCGGATTTTATCTCCACAAGCGCAAGAGGTTTACCAGGACGCTCCACCACCAGGTCAACTTCCCGGCGTTCGGTGGCCAGGTAATAGAAACGATAGTCGCGCGGAAAATAAGCCTCTCGCCTGAGCATCTCCAGGATAAAGAACGCTTCAAAGAGATCACCAAAATAACTGGTGCCCTCCTGTACGGAAATGGTGAGCATGTTGCATAGCGCTCTACCTACGCCTAAATCAAAGAAGTAGAACTTGGGGGCCTTAGCGACGCGCTTTCGCTCCGAGCGAAGATAGGGTTCGAGAAAAAAACCGAGCAGCGTATCCTCAAGTATTTGGAAATACTCCTTGACGGTTTTATCGTCCACTCCCACGTCACGAGCGATAGCGGAAAAATTCAGCCTCTGGCCGTTATGCTGAGCGGCCACCTCCAGAAATTTACGAAAGGGATCGAGGCGGCGGACAAGGTGCTCAGCCCAAACCTCCTCCTTAAGATACGTTCTTGCGTAAGCCTTGAGATACTCCGCTCGGTCATCACCCTGAAGAGAAAATATCTCAGGAAGGGATCCCCAACTCAAGATCTCCCCGAGAGCAAAACGATCGCCGAGTTCGCTACTAGTCAATGGATGGAGGTTGCGCACAAAAGCCCTCCCGGCCAGCATATTGGCTGCTCCGGAGCGAAGCTTCCGTGCGCTTGATCCCGTTAGCACAAACTGGAGTTCCGTCTCGAAAATAAGCTTGTGAACCACGTCCAGCAGTCGGGGCAACTTCTGTACTTCGTCGATCACGATGGTCCGAACGGCTTCAGGTAACTGGAGTGCCTCACGATACAGCAAATCGGGGTCCCGTGCATAGCGATCTTCCTCGGTAACCGATAATAGATCGATGAAGTGAGTCTGAGACGATGGAAAAGTCTGATGAGCGAGAGTGCTCTTTCCAGTGCCCCGAGCACCAAAGAGAAAAAAGCTGCGGCTTTCAGGAAGATTGATCTCTCTTTGAAACATTACTCCGAATATTCGTCGAAATCTCGGAGTGTCCTCCGAATTTTCACAAGGCGGATTCAGGGTCTTCAGGTAATGAATGCCGCGGGGGCATAGCATGCACCGAGAGTGTGCCCGTTTTCGGATCACCCTATCCATTTCTTCTAGAGTGATCGGCGTTCCAGGTGTCTGGAAGGCTCGGCTGAGTCCCACCATGTCGTCGTCCGATAAAAAGCAGGATAACGGTACTTTGCCCCGATCCTTTTTTACAGATGGCAAATTTTAAATTCGTTTATAAGTATCTTCCCCTTCTGGCCGCCTTACTGGTCGCCTGCGGGCATTCAGGTGACCCCACCCCCGTCGTGCAGAAGCCACCTTCGCCAGCGGCACAGACCACCCTGGAACGCTCCCTCTTCTCCTCTCCGGGCTCCCCGCAGCCTGGACAAGGCCAGTGGCTGATTTTGAAAGAGCGTCCAGGCTACCCGCTCGTCTACCGCGACGATCTGCTGAGCGACCAGCATCCTGTGAGCAGTCAGGTCGAGCAGGCTAAGGTGACCCTGGCCAGTTTCGCTCAGATCACGGATATGCACATCGTAGACGCGGCCTCGCCCACCCGGGCCGGTATGCTAGCCGCCTTTCTCGACTTCAATGAAAACTTCGCCGATGCCATCCGCCCTCAAGAGCCTCTCACCTGCCAGGTGATGGAAGCTATGGTCCAGCAACTCAACGCCCTGGCCCGAGGTCCGGTCACCGGTGTGCCGTTCTCGTGCGTAGTCAGCACTGGAGACAACGGCGACTCCAAGCTGATCAGTGAACTCCACAATTACGTCGCCATCTTGAATGGGCGCGAGGTTCATCCGGATCCCACCGGTCGCTACGTGGGGGTTCAAGATGACGATCCCCAAAGCGGTCCCCAAGTGTACGACCGCTACTATCACCCGGACCCCCCGCCGGCTGGGTTTGAGCAGGACCGCTGGAAACGAGAGTTCGACTACCGGGAATTTCCCGGTTTACTGAAAGCCGCCTCCGCACCTTTTCAAGCCAGTGGACTCGACTTTCCCTGGTTTGCCGGCCACGGAAATCACGACGCGGTCTACCTGGGCGACATCGATGTGAACACTCCGGACTTTCGCGAAGCCATGGATCGGTACGCCACTGGGAACCAGGTGATCGTGGACCCCGCTAGCGAGCTCGAGGCACCTTTCGATACTCCGCCTGGCCGCATCGCCTACGCCCTGACCGCCTTCGGCAGTCGTAGCGCAGAGATGCTGCAGACTTTGCTCAACAGTTCTCAGACCCGAGAGATCCCCTCCAGCCCCAGGCGCCGTCTCTATTATCAAGAGGATTTCTACCAGGCCCACCAGGATCCCGGAAAGCGCGGCCCCTCAGGCCACGGCCTTGGGCCGGCAAATCTACAGAGCAAGGTGATGGATTTCGCCTTCCCGCTGACCTTGCCCGAAAGCCCCACACCGGTGCTGGGGCTGATGATGGACACTGTGAACCCGTGCGCGTCTGAGCCCTGGACCTTAGAAGAGTTCAGTGAGAACTCCGAAGAGGTCCTGGAGCGGCTGAGCTTGTCCTCAGACGGCTCCATTGGAGCAGACCAGTGGCGGCGTATCGAGCAACGCCTCCAGGCTGCCCACTCGGTTTACTACGACGAGGCCGGGCAGGCCGTGAAGACGGGCAACCCGGATAGTTTGGTGATCCTGTTTAGCCACCACAACAGTTGGACCATGCACAATACCTACTCCGATCCCAGCGTGCCCGGAGCCGACGGCCCACGCCTCGATGGCGCCACCTTCGTGCAGCGGATCGTCGAGCGCTACCCCAACGTGGTGGCCTGGGTCAACGGTCACACCCACGCCAACACCATCGTCGCCCATCGCGGCCCCCACGGCGGCTTCTGGGAGGTCAACGCCGCTTCTCACCTAGACTTCCCCCAACAGTCGCGCACTTTAGAGCTAGTGAGCAACGGCGACGGCACCCTGTCGCTGTTCGGAGTGGTGCTCGACCACGCTGGTCCAGCCGAGCCCGAGGCGACCGAAACCCCTTTCAGCCTGCTTGATCTTGCCAGCATCAGCCGCCTGCTTGCCTTCAACAACCCTTACGTCCCCGGTCTGCCCCGCATGGGCGAACCTAAAGATCGCAACGTCGAACTCTTGATCCCCGACCCACGATTTTAGTGTAGCGGGGGCATAGCATGCATCTTCAAGACATGCTAAACTATGGCGTGGATGTGAAACAGCTATCCAATCTCCGGCGCACTTTTGAGTCGAGTCTCATCAAACGACCCCCCGGCAAGTTGGAGTCGCCTGCCCAAACACGCTCTCCCGGGCCGCAGGACGGGGTGAGCCTTTCCGTTGCGCCTGCACCAACGACGGCGGAAGTTTCACCGCCCCCCGAAAGCCCCCGGGAGGCCCCGCCGGTTCGCCTGCAGACCATTGATGGCGCACCTCTCCCGACTGCTGCTGATGGCGGCCGCTCTATCACATACTCCAACGCCCCGCTGCTGCAAGAGATGGAGTGCGAGCCTGTCTACGCCAAAGAGTTGGAAGCTCTGGAAGGCCGCTATCCCGGAGTAGCCAAGAAACTCAGCGAGTTCGAAGTGGAGGCGGCTCGTCAGGGCTACCACCCCACCGAATCCAAGCAGGTTGAGCAATCCGTGCTCTCCTCTCCTCCCTGGCCCACCACCGAATTCGGAGATCCCATTGACAACATCGGGGCGAAGGCTAAAGAACTCCAGACGCTTCACCCCGAACTAAAGACCTCTGATCCCGCCGCCTACGATTTCAAGAAGGCCAACCGTGAAGCCGGCCGATTGATGGAAGAGTTGGAGTCGGATTTTCCTAAAGACCAGTTTCCCGGGGTGGTCATGGGCGTCCGGGCCAAAACGCCCCAGAGCCTGGCCAGGAAAATGGAAAAACAGACGGCGCAATATCCGGACTTCACCCTGGCCCATCTTACCGATACCGTGGGGGCGCGTATCGATTCGCCCGATCTCATGACCATGGCAACGGTGACCAGCAGCCTTGAAGCGAAATACGGGGACCAGATCGTCGCCAAATCTGACTACGTGTCAAATCCAG
>Ga0265293_10005328_pt1 | contig 21617 bp, 18 predicted proteins | sample Munlanlewell138R_FD_192505 | JGI IMG/M metagenome (GOLD analysis project Ga0265293, IMG submission 192505) | Leachate microbial communities from a municipal landfill in Southern Ontario, Canada - Leachate well 138R | ecosystem: Engineered > Solid waste > Landfill > Unclassified | place: Canada... | reverse complement strand
AGGCTCCTACAATGAGCTGAGCTTCAACACCACCGGCCCCGTATGGGAAAACGGCAAACTGAATCCCTTCGGTATTGCAAAAATTCGCGAAGCCATGAACATCCTCATCGATCGCGATTACATGGTGCAGGAGATCGTTGGTGGTTTGGGCACACCCCGTTGGACCACTTTCAACAGCGCCTCCAATGACGCGGCTGCCTTTGCTGCTGAAATTCGCGCGATCGAGCTGGCCTATGGTTACAACAAAGAACTGGCTGGTGAGTTGATTGGTGCTGAGATGGAAGCCCTGGGCGCAACCCTGGAAGGCGGCAAGTGGACCTATGAAGGCGAACCCGTCGAGATCAGCGTCTTAATCCGTATCGAAGACGAGCGCCTGCAAATTGGTGACTATGTTTCCAACCAGCTTGAGGACATTGGCTTCACCGTCATCCGCGATTACAAATCTGCTGCTGATGCTTCACCGATCTGGTACAGTGGCGACCCGAACGATGGTTTGTTCCACATTTACACCGGCGGTTGGATCACCACTGTGATCCCACGCGACCTGGGCGACAACTTTGCCTACTTCTACACCGATTTAGGCCTGCCCGCTCCGCTGTGGATGAATTATGAAAACGATCCGGAATTCTACGATGTTGCCGAAAAGCTTGCCTATCAGGACTTCACCTCGCTTGAAGAACGTGCAGAATTGATTGGAAAAGCTCTGGATCTGGCGATGAAAGACTCCGCCCGCCTGTGGCTGTATGACCAGAATTCCATTACACCCAAGCAGACGAACATCTCCGCTGCGGCTGACCTGTACGGTAACGTGGGCGGCGGTTATCTGTGGGCGCTGACCATCCAGCGCGCTGGCGAAGAGGGTGGTTCTCTGACAATGGCTATGCCCAGCATTCTCACCGAGCCCTGGAACCCGATTGCTGGCTCCAACTGGATTTATGACATGACCTTGATCCGTGGTACCTCGGAATCCGCGACCTACCCGGATCCCTTCACCGGTCTGTACCTGCCTAACCGCATCGACCGCGCTGAAGTCGTCGTTGAGGAAGGCTTGCCTGTATTCCAGAATCTGGATTGGGCTGAGCTGTCCTACGCCCCTGAGATTCTCGTTCCTGAGGATGCCTGGGCTGACTGGGATCCAGTTGAAATGCGTTTCATCACCGTTGGTGAATTGCACGCTGCTGCTGTTGAAGCTGCTGCCGAAGATGAAGAAGCTGAAACCCCCGGCCCCGTCACCGCTCTGCGCAAGAGTGTAGCCTACTACCAGGAAGACCTGTTCGATGTGGTCAAATGGCACGATGGCAGCCCGTTCTCCGTGGGTGATATCTTGATGGGTATTATCTTGACCTTTGATCGTGGTAAAGAGGATAGTGCCATCTATGATGCAGCTGCTGCCCCGACATTACGTTCGTTCTTGGGCTCATTCAAGGGCGTCAAGATTATCTCCACCGATCCACTGGTTATCGAAACCTACTCTGATGTCTACTATCAGGATGCTGAACTGAACGTGAGCACCTGGTGGCCTTACTACGATCAGGGCCCTGGCGCCTGGCATAACCTGTATCTCGGCCTTTTGGCTGAAGCCGACCACGAATCTGTCTTCTCGCAGGCTAAAGCTGCCGAGTTGGATGTCGACCGCCTGAGCTACATCGCTGGCCCGACAGTTGAGATCATGAAAGGCAAGCTGGATCAATGGACAGAAGAAGGCGGTATGCCTTACGAACCGATCTTCAGCGAATTTGTTGATGAGGCTGAAGTGGCTCTGCGCCTTGAGAATCTGACCGAATGGTACCGCCGTTACGGGCACTTCTGGCTTGGCACCGGCCCCTACTACCTGCAGCGCGCCTTCCCGGTTGAGGGTACCGTCATCTTGAATAACAACCCATTCTTCCCGGATCTTTCAACTCGCTGGGACCGCTTTGCGAATGCGCCTATCCCGGTTGTCGAAGTTGATGGTTCCGCACGCGTGACCATTGGTGACGAAGAGGTTTACGAGGTTACAGTGACCTTCGAGGGTGTTCCTTATGCCCTTGACGACATCACTAGTGTGAACTTCCTGGTGGTTGATGCAAACAACCAGATTGCCCACGTGGGCAAGGCTGTTGGTGTGAAAGACGGTCTCTTCGAGATTGTTCTGACACCTGAGATCACCGGCGCCCTGTCAGCAGGCTCTAACACCCTCGAGGTTGTGGTTGTTTCCAACCTGGTGGCTGTCCCTGTCTCTGATGGGCTCACATTCGTGACCGTTGACTAGTAAAAAAGTTTTTTAACCTATATTACTGGGGGCGCGGTGTACGCCACGCCCCCAGTATCCTTAAATTTCGATCTGTTTATGGAAAGCGAGAACCGCTATGACAGATACTACGTATTCACCTGAAGAAAATTCAAAGCCAGTGGTAACAGCACAAAAAAAACCGGGCACTGTTTTACGGATGCTGCGCTATTCGGTTGGAAAATTCTTCTCTCTCTTTTTGGCGGTGCTAATTGGGATGTACCTGGTGGTCTTAATTGCCAATATGGGCGGTTATGTAGACCAGATTATGAAAGCCCAAATACGGGATGGCATTGGTCTGCAGGTCAGTATGGACCCGGAACTCAGACGACGACCACCAGAGGAACGCCAGCAATTGATCAATGAGCTGGTGGCGGTCGAAGAACGTCGCCTGGGGTTGGATAAGCCCTTTATTGGGCGGAGTTTCCGGTTTTTGTTCAACGCGATGACTTTAAATTTAGGCCGGGCACAGCATCTGACCAGTGATAGTGGTTCTGCAAGCGTCCGTCTGATCATTCTGGAGCGCTTACCCCCTACATTATTATTTATGACTACCGCCAGTTTCAGCCTGTTTTTTATCAGCCTTGTGTTTGCATTGTTCTTGTCCAGGAATTATGGCAGTTTCATAGATAAATTAGTCATTGCACTTTCACCGACATCCTCCGCACCCCCCTGGTTTTACGGCATCTTCTTACTGCTAATTTTTGCGGCGCTTTTAGGCTGGCTGCCTTTTGGCGGTATGGTTGCCGCACCACCTCCGGAAGACCCGATAAAGTATGCCCTCAGCCTCGGACGGCACCTGATTTTACCCGTAGCGGCCTGGCTTATGAGCGGCTTTTTTGCCAGCGTTTATTCATCGCGCACTTTTTTCTTGATCTTTTCAATGGAAGACTATGTTGAACTGGCGCGAGCGAAGGGTCTTTCTGCAAGAGACATTGAACGGCGATATATTTTGCGCCCTACCTTGCCCAATATCATTACCAGTTTTGCTTTGATGTTGATTGGCTTGTGGCAGGGTGCCCTCCTCACCGAAACAATTTTCAACTGGCCCGGCTTGGGGCGCATGCTTTACCGGGCCGTGCAGACTTTTGACACGCCCGTGATCGTTGGCTCGAATGTGATTTATGCTTATTTGCTGGCCATTACGGTCTTTATCTTAGATTTTATTTACGCACTGGTTGACCCCCGTGTGCGGATGGGAAGTGGAGGGCCGAAAGCATGAAGAATTTCATTGACAACATTAAACAATTCCCCTCTGCCATTTTTGGCTCGATCATGATCATCCTCCTGGTTGCAGTGGCGATTTATGTTGTATTTGCCATCCCTTACAGCGAAGCCATTTACGAATGGCGAGGAAGCGAAGAAATCCAAGGTACGGCGCCAAGGAATGCTCGCCCATTATATGTTAACTGGTTCCGGACAAAAAAATACTCGGAAACGATCATAATCGACAGCACCAACCCCGAGGACGAGGTTGAAAAAACGGTCACTGAAGTTGCCGCTGACATGTGGGACATACAGATGGTGTTTAAGTTCGATTATCCATTTGATGATTTCCCGCAGGAACTGCAAGTGATATTAACTTCAGTTTATAAAGAAAAATCTCCTTTTGTCACCTTGACCTGGTTTACGCCGGGTGGCGAAAAGATCAAAGTTGCTGATATCACTGCCAAGAAGCATGAAGTCGTCCGTTTTGATCTGCAAGATAAGCTGGTTCGTAAGCTGGACGGGGTTCTTCCCCGGATTGGTTTGCTGCGAGTACCAGATGAAGAACCTTATGAGGTGCAGAAGGGCGCCTACGAGCTGCATGTGGATACGATTGTGTTTGAGGAAGGCTCGGATATCGAAGCCAAATTTGTCAGCTTTGGGCAGGTGCACGGGTGGGCTGGCACCGACCACCGCCGACGCGACCTTATGCTGCCCCTGTTATGGGGTGCGCCGATTGCCCTTTCCTTTGGATTTTTAGCCGCAATTGGGACAACTTTCACCACCATGTTTATCGCCGCAATTGGTGTGTGGTTCGGCGGTTTGACTGATGAGATCATTCAGCGGATCACTGAGATCTACATGCTTTTGCCTTTCTTGCCAATCCTGATTATGGTGGGTGTATTCTATAGTCGCAGTATCTGGACGATGTTGTGGGTGGTAATTTTGATCAGCCTGTTTGGCGCAGGCATCAAGAATTTCCGTGCCATCTTCCTGCAGATTAAAGAAGCAGCCTATATTGAGGCTGCCCGTTCCTATGGTGCAGGTAACTGGCGGATCATCAACCGCTACCTGGTGCCCCGCATCATCCCCATCCTGATCCCTGGATTGGTCAGTGCGATTCCATCGTATGTCTTCTTGGAAGCTTCATTAGCGGTGCTGGGTCTGGGCGACCCAATCTTGCCCACCTGGGGGAAGGTCATCAACGATGCCCAGATGCAAGGCGCCCTCTACAACGGGTATTATTACTGGGTTTTACAGCCAGCAGTCCTGTTGATGATCACTGGTTTAAGTTTTGCGATGATCGGTTTTGCGCTCGACCGTATCTTTAATCCCAAATTGAGGGAGGTATAAGATCGATGTCTGCTGATACAGTATTAAGTGTAAGAGATTTGCAACTGTTCTTCCGCACTACCAAGGGCGTTGTACGCGCGGTGGATGGGGTTGACTTTGATTTAGGCCGCAACCGCGCCGTGGTCATTGTGGGCGAATCGGGTTGTGGTAAGACTTCGATGGCTCGAGCGATCTTGCGCTTGCTGCCGAAGAATGTGGATACCTATTCCGGAAAGATTTTGTTAAACGGATTAGACACCATGGCATTGAAGGAAGAGGAATACCGCCTTAAAATGCGCTGGGTAAAGATGTCGATGGTACCGCAAGCCGCCATGAACTCGCTCAACCCTGTTTTGAAAGTGGGCGACCAGGTGGCTGAACCCGCGATTATCCACAATGACATGAGCAAAGATGTCGCCATGGAGCAGGCCAGGACGATGTTCCAGCATGTGGGCGTACCCCTTGATTTTCTTAACCGCTATGCCTTTGAGTTGAGCGGCGGTATGCGTCAACGCGTGGCGATTGCCATGTCGTTAGTTTCGCTGCCCGAGCTGATCATCTTAGACGAACCGACCTCGGCTCTGGATGTGCTCACGCAGGCAAACATCTTTAATGTGCTCAAGCGCATTAAGAAAGAATTGGGCATGAGCTTCATCCTCATCACCCATGATATTGCTACTTCCAGTGAGCTGGCGGATGATGTGGCTGTGATGTATGCCGGGCAGATCGTGGAAACCGGAGATGCCCACCGCTTTTTCGCTGCGCCGCTGCATCCTTATTCAATCAAACTGATGAACAGCGTCCCGCGGCTCAGGGCCCGTCAGGAACCAGATTTCATCGTCGGCCAGCCGCCCAGCTTGCTCAACCCACCTACAAGCTGCCGTTTTTATGACCGCTGTCCTTCTCGTTTTGAGCCTTGTGTTGAAGATCCCCCGACCGTTAATGTCGAAGGCCGCACGGTTAAATGCTGGCTGCATGTGAAATAAGGAGAAACGATGATGATGGATAAAGCATTGACAGAATCACATGAGGCGTCGGTGGAAGGAACGCAAAAGACCAATCGTAAAGATGAGGTGTTGCTATCTGTGCAGGACCTGAAGGTCTGGTTTGAGCTGCGGCGATTTGGTTTTGGCATTTCTGGCTATGTTCACGCAGTCGATGGAGTCAACTTTGATCTGCACTATGGCGAAACGATAGCAATTGTGGGCGAAAGCGGTTGTGGAAAAACAACCCTGATGAAGAGTATCCTGGGGCTATACCAGCCTACGGCAGGTGACATCATCTTTGAAGGTCAGCCGCTGAGCAAACTTAAAGCATCAGAAATGCGAGCCTTTCGCTCTAATGTGGGTTATGTGCAGCAAGACCCCTACGGTGCACTGCCCCCATTTATGAACGTGCAAACAATTCTTGCTGAACCGATGATCATTAACGGTATAAAAAGTAAAGAAGAGCGGAGCGAAAGAATTTACCGGGCCATGGAAGAAGTGAAAATGAGCCCGCCAGAAGACTTTTTGGAGAAGTTCCCCCATATGCTCAGCGGCGGGCAGCAACAGCGGGTTGTGCTGGCTCGCGCGATGATGCTCGAACCCAAACTGATCGTGGCGGATGAACCGGTCTCGATGCTGGATGCGTCTGTCCGGGTTGAAATTCTGCGACTGATGCAATCTCTGCAGGAAAAGCACCATCTGGCGGTGATTTACATCACGCATGACCTTTCGACAGTACGGTACTTCTCAGAGCGTGTATTTGTGATGTATGCCGGACAGGCTGTTGAGAAAACCATGATTGACGCTATCGTACACGACCCGCTTCATCCCTACTCACAGGCTCTGATGGAAGCCACATCCGACCCGGATGCTGAAAATGCCACCCGCTTTCGCGATGTGCCGCCCGGAGAACCGCCCAGTTTGGTCAATCCTCCCACAGGTTGCCGGTTCCACCCCCGCTGCCCGAAAATAATCCATGGATTGTGCGAGGTTGAAGAGCCGCCGCATTTCACACCGAAACCAGGCCAAATGGTGGCTTGCTGGCTTTACAGATGATTATTAAATGGCAACCCTGGAAGACAATCCTGCTGGGTGGCAGTATGTTGCTGGTAAGCGTGATCCTGCCTTTATTGATGGTACTGCAAATTTTGCGGTCTTCGTTCTTTCTGAACTTTTTGGCCTATGGCTTGTCGGTATCAGGGTTATTGATCGGTTTCATTGGAATTGTAACCATGGTAAGGATTGGGCGGGCAAAAGAAAAATTTAAAGACCAATTCAAGTAACTCAATTTACTGCCATAACGAGGTTGATTAATATTTTAGTCAACCTCGTTTTTTAATTCCGAAACGAATAAAATGCCCATTGCTGCTTGAGAAACGGCAGAGGTTAAAGAAATCGACACTCTGCGCCAGTTGGACATCCGCTAAAAATGTGTTAGAATCATGGCTACAATTCTGGGGCATGGTGCAATGGCAGCACAGCGGACTTTGAATCCGTTGATCCAGGTTCGAATCCTGGTGCCCCGGCCATTTTGAATACAAACTTTGACTGATCAAGAATCCAACCCTGATAGACCCATTGCGAGAAAGGCAGCCCAAAATAAGGATTGCCCTACCGGAATGTTGGTCTTTAATCAGGGTGGCTTTTGCTTGCCAGCCCCCGTAAATTTTAAAGCAATAAAGGATGCGCGCTGATGACAATAGCTTCCATCATACTGGCTGCGGGTGAAGGCACCCGTATGCGCTCAAAACTCCCTAAAGTGCTGCACCTCCTGGGAGGCAAGCCCCTGATTTGGCATGCTTTACAAGCTGTGGAAGGTTTGGTAGACCTGGCGCCCGTGCTGGTTGTTGGACACGGCGCTGATCAGGTCAGAGCCACGGTGGGGGATGTCGCTGAGTACGCTCTCCAGGCAGAGCAATTAGGAACAGGGCACGCCGTGCTGATGGCTCAGCCCTTACTGCAATCAAAAGCGGATACACTGCTGGTGACTTTTGGAGATATGCCCTTGTTGCGAAACGAGTCTCTGAAGCAATTAATTGACCTGCACAGATCTTCAAAAAGCCCGGTAACGATGACCAGCATCATCGGTGATGAGGCGCGCGGCTTTGGAAGGGTCGTGCGTGATGACCAGGGGCACGTCGTTGGGATCGTTGAACAGGCAGATGCCACCCCGGAACAACTGACCATTTGTGAGTACAACGTCAGCGCATATTGCTTTGATGCCGGCTGGCTCTGGACAGCCCTGACACGCATCGCTGCCTCACCCAGGGGCGAATATTACCTGACGGATGTGGTCAGCCTGGCTGTTACAGAGGGTTTCCAGGTGGCATCGCTGGTGCTGGCCGATCCAGAGGAAGCCATCGGCTTGAACACCCGCGTCCACCTGGCAGAGGCTGAAAAAGTGCTGCGGAAACGCGTCAATGAAGGCTGGATGCTGGCAGGTGTGACCATCATTGACCCGGAGCGCACCTATATCGAAGCCGGTGTGCACATTGGGCGCGATACGGTCATCCTACCCAACACCTATCTGCGCGACGACACGGTTATTGGCGAGGATTGTCAAATTGGGCCCGATACAACCGTGATTAATTCAACGGTTGGCAATCATGTGCACTTGCTGGCCTCCGTGCTTGAACACGCTGAAGTGCGCGATCACGTCACCATGGGTCCTTATTGCCACCTGCGAAAGGGTGCGGTCCTTGATGAGGGCGTCCATTTGGGCAATTTTGGAGAGGTCAAGGCTTCCTATTTAGGACCGGGCACCAGGGTGGGACACTTTTCCTATATCGGCGATGCTAAAATTGGCAAAAACGTCAATATTGGTGCAGGGACCATCACCTGCAATTTTGATGGTAAAGCAAAAAATCCAACTGAAATAGGCGATGAGGTGTTTATTGGCAGCGATACCATGCTGGTCGCGCCGGTAAAAATCGGTGCTCGCAGCATCACCGGGGCGGGTGCGGTGGTAACCCATGACGTCCCCGAAGACACGCTGGTGATCGGTGTTCCAGCAAGAATAATTCGAAAATTGGAGAGAAGTGACAAATAACCTGTTGTTGTGGATCCTGTTGACCATCAGTTTGCTCCTCAACTTGCTGGTCGTTGCGATTAAGGCCAGTTATACCCATGTCAGGCTGCCATACCTGTTAAACCTGCGCGAAGGGCGTGAGAAAACCGTTGAAATGACCGTGAACTTGGCAGAAGATTCGCGTTTGCACGTGGGATTAAATTTTGCCCAGACCTTGCTGCATTTTGCGTTGGCATGCTTTTGGGTGAATATTTTACGCTTAGCCCGACCCAACCTCAGCCTGGGGTGGCTGGTTGTTTATTTTATCATCGGCATGGTCCTGGTGGTTATTCTTGAATATTTTATTAAAGCGCAAATAATGAAAAACGCAGAAGAGAATGCGCTCCGTTTCAGAGGGTTCGCCATCGTGCTAAAAGCCCTGTTTTACCCCCTGTCGTCGGTTATCCTGGCTATCCTTGGTCCGAATGCCAAACGGGTCGCCCTGGCATCGATGACCGAGGAAGACTTGAAAGAATGGGTTGAGGTCGGTCAGCATGAAGGCTCATTGGAAAAGGGTGAGCGGGAAATGATCTACTCCATCTTTCAGTTTGGGGATACGCTTGCTAAGGAGATCATGGTGCCGCGCATCGATTTGATCACCCTGGATATCGACAGCACCCTGGGAGAGGCACGCACGGCATTTATCCAGGGCGGGCATTCGCGGGTGCCGGTGTATGAAGAGACCGTAGATAACGTGGTTGGCCTGCTGTACGCCAAGGACTTGCTGAGTTTGCAGCAGGATGATGACCTGATCTCGGACCATCGAGATATGCTCAGGCTGGTTTATTTCGTTCCAGAATCAAAAAAGGTTGATGAGGTCCTGGCTGATATGCAAGCGCGCAGCATGCACATGGCCATTGTGGTCGATGAGTACGGCGGGGTAGCTGGCGTGGTCACCCTGGAGGATATTGTTGAGGAGATCATCGGCGAGATCCGTGACGAATATGATGAGAGCGAAGAAATGCCCTATTTGCAGGTTGGCAAAGATGAATATGTGTTTCAGGGCCGGGTTGATTTAGATATTTTCAACGAGGTGATGAGAACAGATATCGCTACGGACAAAGCAGATACCATCGGCGGTTTTATTTACAGTGAGATCGGTGATGTGCCCACCGGCGGCGAGCAATTAAATTTTGACAGCCTGACCTTGATTGTCGAGCAAGTGGACGGGCGCAGGATCGTCAAGGTGCGCGCAAAAAAGCATCTCACAGAGAGCATAAAACAGGATCATGAAAATGTTAACGGATGAATTTCGCAGCCTATTAATTCAAAAAGCGCAGGATGCCTGGCAACGCGCGTACGCGCCATATTCAACGTATGCTGTTGGCGCTGCACTGCTAACGGTCACCGGCAAGATTTATGAAGGGGTCAATATTGAAAATGCAGTTTACCCGCTGACGGTATGCGCAGAGCGGGTGGCGGTGTTTAAAGCGGTGTCTGAAGGGGAGCGGTCTTTTCGCGCCATTGCCGTTGTCACCAGGAATGGGGGCACGCCCTGCGGCGCCTGCCGACAGGTGCTGGCTGAGTTTGGCCTTGATACGGTTGTGCTGATAGCAGACCTGCAGGGCAACCTCTTGCACGAGTTGACGGTGGCTGACCTGCTGCCTCATGCCTTTGGAGAGGCGGACCTGGATGCCGCCAGGGACTGATATGCCAAATGTCGAATATTGCGCGCGTGTTGGATTGCCAGCAGGCGCGTTTTTTCTATTCCATCAAGGTGAGGTATGATGCCCAGAGAAAGCCGCACATATCAAACCCGGGCGATTGTATTGAGACATTACGAATTCGGCGAAGCAGACCGGATCTTAAGGCTGTTTACGCTGGAGAAAGGCAAAATCTCTGCCATCGCCAAAGGGGTCCGCAGGATCAGTTCTCGTAAAGCCGGACATTTAGAGCCCTTTAGCCAGGTGCATTTATTCCTCGCCAGCGGGCGCGACCTGGACATTATAACCCAGGCTGAAGCCCTCAAGCCCATGTCGGGATTAAGGGCAGATTTGCACCGAATGTCACTGGCATCTTATGTGGTGGAATTGCTGGATCGCTTCACCTATGAGGAGGGGCCGAACCCCGGTCTGTATCGACTGCTGGCACAGACTCTGGAACGTTTGGAAACCCAGGAAAACCTGGAAACTGCCGTGCGCTATTACGAACTCCGCCTGCTGGAATTATTGGGCTACCGACCGCAATTATTTAACTGCATCGATTGTAGCGCTGATATCCGCGCGCAGGATCAATTTATCTCACCGCTGGGTGGCGGGGTGGCCTGCCCGACCTGCGGGCGGAGTCGCACAGAAGCCTGGCCGATTGAGACAGACGTTCTACGGTACCTGCGCCATTTGCAACGTTCAGATTGGCAGTCCATCGCCCAGGTTGTGATCCCAGGTGAGATCAATCAAGCAATGTCCACCTTGACAGAGGCGTATTTTTCCTATTTACTCGAAAGTCATTTGAACACGCCAGAATTTATGCGGAAAATCCAGGGGGCAAATGATGAGACGTGAAACTGGCGATTAGGGGTTCTGCTTGCTCTCCATTGCGCCTGGAGAGCCTGCCGGGTTTCCCCGTGATCGCCCACAGTGTCTCAATGGATACCGCTTTCAGATGGTATAATAATGAGGTTAAATTTAACATCAACCAGGACTGTATCCTGATATCGTGGGAAAACCACTGGAGTTAGACATCTTATGAAGGAATCCATCCATTTCCAATCGATCATCATGAAGCTGCAGAAGTTTTGGGCAGACAGAGGCTGCCTGATCTGGCAGCCCTATTACACCCAGGTTGGGGCGGGGACGATGAACCCGGCTACTTTTTTACGGGTTTTGGGTCCTGAACCCTGGAAGGTGGCTTATGTTGAGCCTTCAATCCGCCCGGACGACGGACGCTATGGTGATAACCCCAATCGGCTGCAGCAGTTCTACCAGTTCCAGGTGATCCTCAAACCCGATCCGGGCAACCCGCAGGAGATTTACCTTGAATCTCTGCAAGCCATCGGCATTGACCCTGCCCGGCATGACATCCGCTTTGTGGAAGACAACTGGCAGCAGCCAGCTATCGGCGCCTGGGGATTGGGCTGGGAGGTTTGGCTGGATGGTGTTGAGATCACCCAGTTTACTTACTTTCAACAATGTGGCGGTTTTGATCTGGAGCCTGTATCGATTGAAATTACCTATGGGCTGGAACGCATTGCGATGACGCTGCAGGGTGCGCGGCATTTTAAGGATATCCAGTGGAATTCCGATCGCACCAACGGCGATGTCAACCTGGTGGGTGAGCGCGAGCACAGCACCTATTATTTTGATGTGGCTGATGTGGACAGCATGCGCCAGATGTATGATTTGTTTGAAAGCGAGGCGATTCGGGCCATCGACGCTGGCCTGGCGCTGCCTGCCCACGATTATGTTCTGAAAACATCGCATACGTTTAACATCCTCGATACACGCGGCGCAGTGGGCGTGACGGAACGCCAGGCGCTATTTGCCCGCACTCGCGACCTGGCACGCCGGGTGGCAGCAGCCTACTATGAACAGCGTAAACAGGCTGGGTTTCCCTGGCTGGATCAATCCGCCCTCAAAGTGGAGGTTGTTGCGGAGGTAGGGGTTGAAATTGCGACTGAAAAAGCCACGTTTTTGCTTGAAATCGGAACCGAAGAACTTCCCGCAGCGGACCTTTCAGGTGCGCTTTCGCAGCTTGAGGTGAAGGTCCCGGCGCTGCTGGCGGATCTGCGCCTGGAACATGGCCCGGTGCAGGTGATGGGTACACCCCGGCGCCTGGTGGTTCTGGTGGAGGACCTGGCAGCACGCCAGACCGATCTCGACCTGGTGATTAAGGGGCCGCCCGCGGGTCGGGCTTTTGACGCCGATGGCAACCCAACCCAGATTGCCGCGGGCTTTGCCCGCAGCAAGGGCATCGATGTGGGACAGCTCAGGGTGGAAGAGATCGATGGCGGTCGTTATGTCGCAGCAAAGGTCAGCCAGCAGGGCGCGCCGGCTTACCAGGTTTTAGAAAGCGCCCTGTCGAATATGATCGCCGGGCTGCGTTTTACCAAGTCCATGCGCTGGAATGAATCCGGGGTGTCTTTCTCGCGGCCTATTCGCTGGCTGCTGACGTTGCACGGCGAGACCGTGGTTCCGTTCAGCTTTGCTGGCTCTACCAGCGGACGGGTGACACGCGGTTTGCGGTTGGCGGCCGAAGCAGAATTCTCGGTCGCATCACCCCAGGAGTACCTGGAAAAAATTGAAAGTCAGGGCATTATCCTCGACCCGCAGGCGCGCGAAGCTGAGATCCGTAGGCAAGCTCAGGCGCTGGCAGCAGCAGTGGGGGGGCAGATCCAGAACGATCCACACATCATCCTTGAGGTGACCCAAATGGTGGAAAGCCCACATGCGCTGCGCGGTGAATTTGACCGTGAATTTTTAGAAACCTTACCGCCCGAGGTTTTGACCACGGTGATGAAGAAGCATCAGCGGTATATTGTGGTGGAGGATGACCAGGGAAGCCTGATGCCCTATTTTATTGCCGTCAGCAATGGCATTCAGGAGGACCCCGCTGTGGTTGCCGATGGCAATCAACAGGTGATCCTGGCGCGCTTTGTTGATGCCCAATTTTTCATCCGAAAGGATCTTGAGCAGCCGCTGGAATCCTTTGTAAAACGGTTGACCACCCTCACTTTCCAGGTGCAATTGGGTTCGTTTTACGATAAAACCCAGCGTTTGATCAAACTGGCTAAATTGGTGGGAGAGCGGCTGGGTCTGACCGAATTTGAAATGGAGACCACCCTGCGGGCGGTCTTGCTGTCCAAAGCTGACCTGGCAACGGATATGGTGGTTGAGATGACCTCCCTGCAGGGCGTGATGGGCAGGTATTACGCATTGCACAGCGATGAAAACCCGGCTGTGGCTGAGGCGATCTTTGAACACTACCTACCCCGCTTCGACGATGATTTACAGCCCAAAACCAGGCCGGGCCTGGTGGTCGGATTGGCAGACCGGTTGGATACGCTGATGGGCTTGTTTGCGGTAAAACTACCGCCCTCCGGAACGAAAGATCCCTTCGCTCAACGGCGGGCAGCGCTGGGTATTTGTCAGAATTTGATCGCCTGGCAGTCCCCATTTGACCTGCGCTGGGGGCTGGAAGCGGCGGCAAACGAGCTGCCGGTTCCCGTAGCTGAAGAGGATGTGGACGCTTGTTTGGATTTTATCCAGCGTCGGTTGCAGGTGATGCTGCTGGAGATGGGTCACCCTCATGATGTGGTTGATGCAGTACTGGCTGAAAAAGGCACAGACCCCTATGCAACCGTGAAGGGCGTGGAGGAACTCAGCGCTTGGGTTACGCGCGAAGATTGGATGACTATCCTGCCGGCTTTCAGCCGCTGTGTGCGCATCATCCGCAGCCTTGAGGAAACCTACCGCGTAGACCCATCTCGCTTTGAAACACAAGCTGAACATTCATTGTTTGCTGACCTCAGCCAGGCAGAAACAAGCCTGCAGGGCTCTGATTCGGTGGATGCTTTCCTGGGCGCTATCACGGTTATGATGCCTACCATCAACCGCTTCTTTGATGAAGTGCTGGTGATGGCGGAGGATGTGGTCGTGCGTCAGAACCGATTGGCGCTGATGCAGCGCATCGCTGGCCTGGCTAAAGGCATCGCTAATCTCAGCTACCTGGAAGGGTTTTAAAGACCTCCAGGGTGATGCAATGATCGGGGTGGTTGTGGGTTGAAGGCGAAATCTGGCAAGAAGAGCGGATTAGCATTTCTCAGTCGTCCGTCATCGTTATATGATTTCGCATAGTTTAACAAAGGACAAACCTGTGATCACCCTCCCTGATTCCTGATTCCTGCCCCCCTTCCCTTCACCTGCAGGAAATAATTGGTTTTTTAGCTTATCAACACCCTAACCGTATTTCGGTAGGACGTTGTATAATTCAATAGATTAGATTGGAGGCTTGTATGGAAATTACCTGGCACGGACATTCTTGCTTCAGGATCACTGAGCGCGGTATGGCATCGGTGGTGACAGACCCTTACGATCCGGTTGTTGTTGGAATTGACCCCGGTAAACTGCGTGCAGATGTGGTGACGGTCAGTTGTGAAGACCCAGCGCATAATTACCTTAACGCAATCCGTGGCAAGGCTTTTGAAATCACCGAGCCTGGTGAATATGAAATTGGCGGTGTGTTCATCACCGGCGTGCGGATTAATGGCAAAGGCAGAAAAACCGCGGCTGAAGCCGCTCGTAATACGGTGTATGTGATCGACTATAACGGCCTGACCGTCGCCCATCTCGGCGAGTTGAACAGTGTGCCCAGCCAGACAGAGGTTGAGGGCTTGGGTGAGGTAAAAATCGCCCTGGTGCCGATTGGAGGGGGTGCCAGCCTGAATGCAGCTCAAGCGGCCGAAGTGATCCGATTGCTCGAACCGGGCATCGCAATCCCCATGCATTACGGGATGAGCAATTCCTTAATCAAACTGGACCCACTTTCAAAATTCCTCAAGGAAATGGGTTTGACCTCTATCGAAACTGAAGAGTCGATTAAACTCCAGAGTAGCGCTTCCTTGCCTGAGGAAGTACGGGTCATGGTGCTTGATTTGAGCCTTTAATCAAGAAGCCCATGCTGTAAAGGAATGAACTATGAACGTCAAAGTCATCATGTCCTGGGATATCAAAGAAGGTCAAGAACAGGAGTATTTTGAGTTTGTTGTGCGTCATTTTATGCCTGGCGTCCAAAAAATGGGCATGGCTATCAGCGATGCGTGGGTGACAATCTATGGTGATCATCCTCAGATTATGGTCAGTGCAGTGGTACCCGGCTTGCAAAAAGCACAGCATATTATCCGTTCTGAAGACTGGGAAAGCTTGAATGATAATTTACTGGTTTTCGTTGAGAATTACCAGCTTAAGATGGCGCCTTTAGAAGGTGGATTTCAATTTTAATGGAGTTTGTGCAGCACTTATTGGAATGGTATGGCAAAAACGCCAGGGAATTACCCTGGCGTTCTGATACATCAGCCTATAAGACCTGGATTTCTGAAATTATGCTTCAGCAAACCCGGGTTGAGATGGTGATCCCATATTTCAACCGTTGGATGGATCAATTCCCGGATATCTACACACTGGCTTCTGCTGATGAGCAGGTAGTATTGTCAGCCTGGGAGGGTCTGGGTTACTACAGCCGGGCGCGTAACTTGCACCGGGCTGCGAAACACGTGGTGGAAACCTTCAGTGGGCAGTTGCCCCGAAGCAGCGAGTTGCTAAAAAGCCTGCCCGGTATCGGGGATTATACGGCAGGCGCGATCGCTTCGATCGCCTTTGGAGAGGATGTGCCGGCTGTTGACGGCAATGTTCGGCGGGTGCTGGCGCGATATTTTGATGTCAGCCTGCCAGCACGCAGCTTCAGCGGTGCGAAAGAACTCCGGCGGTTGGCCGAAGCGCATCTTCCACCTGGCAGGGCAGGCGACTACAACCAGGCGCTGATGGAGCTGGGTGCGTTGATTTGCCGGCCGAAAAACCCGCTTTGCAGTGCTTGCCCAATTGCAGAAGGGTGCCGGGCGTACCTTTTCGACCTGCAAGCGCTGCGACCGGTGACAGCTCCGGGAAAGAAAACGCCGCATCTCACGGTGACAGCGGCTGTTATCCGACGGGATGACCAGGTACTGCTTGCGCAGCGCCCTCCAGGTGCTCTGCTCGGGAGTTTATGGGAATTTCCAGGGGGCACCCTGGAAGAGAGCGATGCTGATTTATCTGCCTGTCTGCAGCGCGAAATCCGGGAGGAATTGGGTGTAGCAATCAACGTGGGGCAAGCCTTTGGATGCTATCGGCACGCATATTCGCACTTCAAGATTACTTTGCATGCATTTTTGTGCAGCCTGTCACCCGGTGCTGAGCCCCAGCCGTTGGAAGGTCAGGATCTGGTGTGGGTGAAAATCGAATCCCTGTCGGATTATCCCATGGGCAAAGTGGACCGCCTGATTTCCAGGCGATTGATCGGGGAGGACGAAAATGAAACGCTACCAGGATGAACGTGAACGTATGGTCACCCACCAGATCGCCAGGCGGGGGATTAACGATGAACGGGTGCTGGAAGCCATGCGCACAGTGCCCAGGCATCTTTTTATCTGGGAGGATGCGCGCACTGCTGCCTATGCCGACAGCCCGGTACAGATTGGCAGCGGGCAAACTATTTCGCAGCCCTTTATTGTGGCTTTGATGACGGAACTCCTGGAAGTACAAGCCGAACACCGCGTTCTGGACGTGGGCACTGGCTCGGGCTACCAGGCTGCCATCCTGGGGGAACTGGCTGCCGAGGTGGTCTCGATTGAGCGGCGCCCTGAACTGGCGCAAAGAGCCAGAGAGACTCTGGAAAGCCTGGGCTATCAGCATGTTAAGGTGGTTGTCGGCGATGGCAGCCTGGGCTATCGACCTGCTGCACCCTATGACCGTATCCTGGTGGCTGCGGCTGCACCAGCGGCACCGCAGGCGTTGTTAGACCAGTTAGCGCCCGATGGGCGTTTGGTGCTCCCGGTGGGAGCCCGCTTTTCGCAGCATTTAGAGGTTTGGACGCGCAAAGATGATCAATTCATCCAGTCCGTAGACATCCCGGTGATATTTGTTCCGCTAATTGGCGAGGAGGGCTGGAGCGGCTAACCTTGCACAAGCGGTGTTAGGCGTGTGTTCCTCCCGGGCTAATGTTCGAACGCGTTGGGGACAAGGAAAAGAATCACCGCCAGGATGGTGAACCCGGCTCCGCCAATTAAGCCCACGGGTGTTGGTCCGAGGAGCGTGTTGGGTTCCCCTTGAACGAACAGCAAACTGAGGGCAGCGATCCCATTCAGCGCGCCGTGACCGATGACCGCTGGCCAGATACTGCCCCCTTTAATTGACATCCACCCGAACACGACACCGGTAACGACACAGAACCAGACCATCGCCAGGGGGCCCAGGAAGGGCGCACCGAAGTAGCCTGAACCGTAGTTGTAGCCCATCAGGATTAACGGCCAATGCCACACTCCCCAAGTGACGCCTGTTAGCAGGCTGGCTTTGCGTCCGCCCAGGGGCAGCAGTTTGGGCAGCAGATAACCACGCCATCCGAACTCTTCACCAAAGGATGGCAGTGCGTTCAACACCGGGGCAATGAGGGTGGCTTGCAAGGCTTGCACTCCAACCACGAACCATGGGCTAAAATTCTCAGCGCCAGCCGCTTTCATTTCTGCTGTCAGCAAACTGAGGTTGGAATCATAATTTCCTGGAAACAGCACAAAGAATACTCCCATACCGATGATGGTGAATAGACCTGGCAGCAACCATGCAGCCAGAAAATACAGCCAGCGCCCCTGTCTGAAATTTGGTTTGAGGTGCAGGTTTTGTTTGCCTTCTTTGGTGATGACACGGGTGATAATATTCGCCACGGCAGGGCCGAACATGTAAAATGTAGCCATCAGGAACAGCGCCAGGCTGACAGGGACGTTCGCGATGATCAGAAAGGGGCTGTCTTCCAATCCGCCGGTCAGGTAGATCACCAGGGCGGTTGCCCAGGAGATTCCAAACGAGAGGGTGATAAACCAGTAAATCCTGTTAAGTTCTTTTTTTTGTATCATATTTGTTACCTCATCCTGAGCCTGGTTAATTGAATGTATTTAACCGGGCCTAATTTTACCAACACGTCTTTTCCTGCCCCAAATTATTATTCATTGTACTTTAAAAATTCGAACGATAATGGCGATTTCTACCGGGTTTAGCGTCTGAACTTCACGGGCAGGATATTTCCGCATCGGCATTCTTCAGAAATCGGGCATATATATTTAACAGATGAGCAATAAATAAAATTAATGCCTTCAGGTGTATAATTGATGTAACAATAACCTTCAGTAAATAATAATAGGAGCTAAAAATGAAACAGCGTTTACTGATTCTGTTGGGTGTATTGGTGATTGTGCCCATTCTGTTGGCCTGTAGTTTATTGAATTCTTTCTCTAATGAAAGCCAGGATTTAGAGAGCACCCGTATAGCCCTGGCTATCCAACAAACCAGCATCGCCATTGAGCAAACGAGCAAGGCGCAGGTTGAACCGACGCTCGCTGAAACAGAGCCGCCTGCCCAGCCGACGGATGTTGAGCCGACAGCGGTGACCCTTGAACAACCAACTCCCATTGTGGCTGTGACTGAAACTAAAATTGAAACTGAAACTCCGAAAATCTTTGAGGAATGGCTGAAGGATGTTCGAATTCTGTATTATGATGATATGTTCGGCTCGGGGCAGCCGATGGTGATTCAAGATGCCATCGATGGGTTGAGATTGGCAAGAAACACGACCAATGTGCATGATGCCATGGGCAATTTACTCTCCAATTTGAATTCAGCCACTGACTGGGATCTGATCATTATTGGCGCTGAATCCAGGGATAATATTTCCGGCGAGTACTTTGATGCGCTTGACATTCAGCTTGACCGCGGCGCCAGCATCATCCTGGAGATCTGGTATATCGATGATGTGACTTATGGGCGCATCCAGACGTTGATGCAGCGCTGTGGGATTGCCTTCCAGGAGGATTGGCAGCGGGATATTGACGATAACCTGAACCTGTATGTGGTGTACCTGCTCGACCCGGAACATCCGCTGTTTGCTGAACCCAATACGATCAGCATGTTAACTCCCTATGGTGTGATCTGGTACGGTGACGCGGGCGATTTTCTGAAGGTCAAACCAGATTCTGAGGCGCGTTTGCTGGGTGGAATCCTGCCTAAAGATGCGTCAAAATTCGGGTTACTGGCGGAGTGCCTGGAGGGGCGCATGATCTGGCAAACCTTCTCGACCCATGATTACAAAACCCAGGCTATGACTGATCTGTGGCAAAACTATATCATGTATACTTTGAACGCACGGTATAACTATTTGCAGGAAGAATAACTTCTTTTGCTTAAAAACCAGGGAGTCCCCGGTAAAACCCGCCGGGGCTTAATTTTTAACGGGCGGTGCTTTGTTCGGTTTTCTTATACCTTGAAATTGCTGTAATAATACCAGCGATTCAATCCATACCCTTTGGCCTGAACCCGGGTCAATGGCGTTAATCAGCACAGGAATGGAACATCCCGGGACTTAAAGACGTCTAAAAGGTGAATAGGATTAAGGAGCAAAGAAGATGATCATGAAGAAGATCAATATCATCCTGGCTTTGATATTGTTAGCAGGTCTGTTACTGACTGCCTGCCAGCCTGCAGGGGATTCACAGCAAGATAATGACGATGCTTACGGGCCGGATGCTGTTGTTGAATACCTGGAAATTTTATTATTGGAATCCTTTCCAGTGCAAGCCGTAGCCCTTGTTTCAGGCTATCTGCCGGAAGGATGCACGGAACTGGTTGAGATCAATGCTGAGCAGCGGGGGATGAAATTCATCCTGACCCTGGTCACAAGCATGCCGACGGGTGATGTTGCCTGCACATTGGCGTTGGAGCCTTTTGAGGAAACAATCCCGCTGGAGATAAACGGCCTTAAAGCCGGCACATATACCGTCATCGCCAAGGATCAGCAGGCGGAATTTAGATTGGATGTTGACAATATTGTGGAAAATTATCCCATCGAGCCCGTCTTTGGCAGCCAGGATCCCATCTTCACCTCGGATGCCGTTGTGGAAACCCTATCGGTGATGATCATGGAATCTTACCCTGTGCAAGTCAATGTAAATTTATCTGGCTATCTTCCTGACGGCTGCACAACGATCAAGGAAGTCCGTTCTTCCAGGGATGGCAACACCTTCACGATTGGAATTGTTACCCGGCGTCCAGGCGGTGATGTGTCCTGCACGATGGCGATTGTCCCCTTTGAAGAGACGGTCTCCCTGGAGGTTGATGGTTTACCGGCTGGAGAATATTCGGTGCGCGTTGGTGAGCTGAGCGCGATGTTCACATTGGAAATCGACAATTAGCCCTGGTGTTGCCCGCAATAGCATTCAATTTAGGGAGGAGTATGGATTGAAGCTGCGATTGAAATTCAGGACGGGTTCAGTTCTGCTGACCCTCACGATGAGCGCCAATCACCTCTCTTTTAGCGTTGGATCAGAGGTGTGAGATCAAACATGCCCTTTACCGGTCTGTGTGTTAGCTGCATGCTCTGCGGGTCACGAGCAGATCATTCAGGATTGTTCGCCGGTAAGCACATCTGCATTTCCGCCCAATTTTTCTTTCATCTTCATTAATAAGGCCTCGTCCGGGGTGCTCTGAGTCTGGCTGTACATGAAAACAGAAAGCATCATTTCGCAATCAGCTACTTCTTTGCTGATATCCTCTTTTTTCACCCGGTCATTATTGCGGATCCAACCCTGCACACGCGAGACAATCTCATCGGCGTGAAAACCTTCTGCAGAGAAGGTCTTCAGCATATCAACTTCTTCAGCCGTGAGTTCATCTGAGTGGTGCGCCAGGTAGGCTTCAGCCAGTTCGCCCACTTCTGACAGGAAAAACCATAAGGCATCCTTGGCGCAGGGCCATTGCAGGCCGCGTGCAGCATAGTAGTTCTTGATGGTTTGAATATCCATGAGCGCTCCTTCGTGCCATATTGACTTCCAGTGGCTATTATACTCCTTGAGGATGGCGGTGATGCAGGCTTGAAGTGGGTCAGTGAGGCTTGATGAAAGGCTCGCAGCCGTCGCCTGCAGTAAAAAACGGTATAATAATGCCAGAATTCATGTAAAAAGCATACAGTCAGGATGTTTAAAGACAATTTTCAAAAAGCAATAGTGTGGATAAAAAACCTCTATCAT
>Ga0265293_10005326_pt1 | contig 21621 bp, 23 predicted proteins | sample Munlanlewell138R_FD_192505 | JGI IMG/M metagenome (GOLD analysis project Ga0265293, IMG submission 192505) | Leachate microbial communities from a municipal landfill in Southern Ontario, Canada - Leachate well 138R | ecosystem: Engineered > Solid waste > Landfill > Unclassified | place: Canada... | reverse complement strand
GGCGTCTCGCGACCGGGTCACAATTTCGGGGGTGGCCGGTAGCGGCCGTGGGAGCACATGGTGGCGGGAAAGAAGCGTGCCACAACGCGCGCGCGTGGCGTCTCGGCGAAGCCGGGTCCCGGTCCGGAAACGGACCCGCTACCCGAGACGGGTCGCGCTACCGGCGAGCGTCACTACCGGAGCGAGGGGCAGCGGCTTCTGGCCGGGCTCGATCTGAGCCGGGCCGATCTGGCGAAAGCGCTCGGGGCGTCCGACTCGATGGTCGGATTCCTGAAAGCCGGCACGAAGAACCCAGGGCCGGAAATCCAGCGGCGGGCCGAGAAGCTCGGGATCCCGAGGGCGGCCTGGGGGCGGCAGGCCAAGACCGGCACGGATGCAAGTTCTGACTCTGCGCCGGTACCCGCGCGACCGCCCGACGGTGTCCCCTCTGAGCCCGACGTGGCTCCGTCACTGGAGGTCTGCGAGCGGGTGATCCGGTTCGCCTGCTCGGTGATGGACGCCTACCAGTCCGGGGAGGTCACACTCGAGCAGGCCAACAACGCCGCCAAGACGATGGCGACCTACAACGCCCAGCGGGCCAAGATCCTGGGCGACTCTAGGAGCGACGAAGAGAAGCTTGCCGCCTCACCCCGGTGGCTGGCGATCAAGGCGCTGTTGGCCCGGGTGTTGTTGCAGTACCCGCAAGCGGCCCGGTCCGTTTCGGATGCGCTCAAGGATGAGGGGCTGGGATGAGCGACTCATCTCCATTGGAGCGGTATTGCGCCGCGCTATTGGAAAAGGCTTCTGAACTTCGCGCGACCGGGGATCGTCTCGAGCGGCGCGCGGTCAGGGTAGCGCGTCGGTGCGATGAGTGCCGGTCACGTGGGCCGGACGAGTGTCGCGGGTGCGCGTCAGCATCGAAACTGATGGGCGGGACCGATCCGGCTGCCGCTGTCCACTTGGATCTTTTCCGTGATCGATACGGATTGGGGTTCCGCGAAGAGGGGTCGTGACTTTCGGACTTGCCGGCGCGCTTGACGCCGGGCTCGCGGCGGCGGACGCCATTACCTTCCCCGCGACCCGATGGCAGGGCGACCCGGTCGGGTTCGTCCACACGATTCTTGGCCAGGGGACCTGGTCGCGGCAGGAGGAGATGATCCTCGCCGCTCGCGATCACGACCTGGTCACGACGAGCGCCGGCCGGAAGGTCAGCAAGAGCCGGTCGATCGCGAACATCGCCCTCTGGATCTACTCCTGCTTCCCCGACGCTGCCGTAGTCATCATGTCGCGCACTGCGCGGCAGGTGGACGAGATCCTCTGGAAAGAGGTCCGGCAGGCGGTCGCCGGATCCGGTCGGTGCCTGGCGTGCAAGGCGGCGGACCCGCACGGGCCCCGCCCCTGCCCGCACTCGGCGATCATCCCGGAGCGCCCGGGGCAGCTCGCGCGGACCGGGCTCAAGAGCGAGGACTTTCGGTCGATCGTCGGCTACACCGCCGGCGACGTCGTGGCCGCGCAGGGGACGAGTGGTCACCAACTCGTCTACCTGGTGGATGAAGCGTCAGGGTTGCCCGACGCGATCTTCCATGCGCTCGAGGGGAACTGCGCGGGTGGCGGCCGGATCCTTCTGTTCGGCAACCCGAACAAGTCCAACGGGTACTTCTACCGGTCGCGGCACGACACCGCGATGGGGTACCACCGGATCCGGATCTCGAGTGAGGAGAGCCCGAACGTAGTCGCCGGTCGCACGGTGATCCCGGGGCTCTGCGAGCGGAAGCATCTGGAGCGGTGGCGCGCCGCATGGGGCGTGACGAGCGCGCTTTACAAGATCCACGTCCTCGGTGAGGACGTCGAGGGCGAGGACGGGAAGATCCTCACCGCGGGGGCGCTAGAGGAGTCGAAGGCCCGCTGGGACGACACCCCGGAGGACGGGATCCTCTGCGTCGGACTTGACCCCGCCGGCGACGGCGGCGATGGCGACGAGAGCGCGTTCGCGGTCCGGCGCGGGCTGAAGATGCTCGCGCTGGAAGCGTTCCGCGGGCTCGACGTCGATCTGCACTTGGCGCACTTGCTGCGCATCATCGATGCGCACCGGAAGGAGCGCGAGGTCCCGCGCGTCATCGTGGACCGCGACGGGTCGATCGGTGACCCGCTCTATCGGGTGCTGCTGCACTACTCGCGCGAGAACCCGACCGCCTTCGTGCTCTACGGGGTGAAGGGATCACACCTTCCGTACCGTGGCGAGCACAAGGAGCGGTACGGGCGCCAGCGTGACGCGCTGTGGGGGAACCTGCAGGCGTGGCTCGTGAGCGGCGGCGCCATCCTGGACGACGAGTTCCTGGAGGCCGACCTCCACGCGCCGAGCTGGACCACTGACCACGCCTCGCGCCTCAAGGTGACGCCGAAGCCGATCCTGAGGAAGGAAGAACACCTCGGGAGGTCGCCGGACCGCGGGGACGCGCTGACGCTCGCCGTGTGGGAGCCGCGAGGTCGGGACGATGTGGTGGACGAGTTGCCCGCGCGGCCGATCCCCGGTGAGAGCCGGGGGGCAGACCCGGATCTGAATCGAACGGCGGAGTTCTACGCGGGCGGCGACTGGGCATTCGGCAGGTAACGGGCTTCGGCAATCGAGAGCATAATGGGCAGGGTCGGGAACGCAATCCGGGCACTGCTCGGCCGCTCGACGTATCAGCGCGACGTCGAGATGGGGTTCGATCTCGACTCGCCGCAGGTCATCGCGGCGCGCGAGCGGATGGGCGGGCAGCTTGTCCCGATCCCCGCGACGCAGACGCGGTGGCTGCTGGCGAATCTCGAGGCGGCCCAAGTCGAGGCCGACACGGGGATCCTCTGCACCGCCGCGAAGCTCTGGAACGCAGCCAAGCGCGACGGGGTGTTCTCGGGCGTGCTCGCGACGCGCACGGGCGGGCTGGTGCGGCTACCCAAGCGTTTCCGGGGCGACCCGGAGATGGTCGAGGAGCTCCAGATCGGACACGACTCCGTGAGGAGCGTCTTCGACGAGATGTTTCCGCCGGCGGAGCTCGCACGGCTCGCTGGTGACGGTATCGGACTTGGTGTGGGGGTGGCCGAGCTCCTCCCCGTCGAGGGCCGAGACTATCCGGTCCTCTGCACGCTTCCCCCCGAGAACCTGGTCTATTGGTGGTCGTACAACCGGTGGTTTTACCGGTCGGTCGCTGGACTGCTTCCGATCACCCCTGGCGACGGTCGGTGGATCCTGCACACCCCGGGCGGGCGCGTCGCGCCGTGGCAGCACGGGATGTGGCGCGCGGTCGGCCGCGCGTTCATCCACAAGGAACACGCGCTCCTACACGATGCCAACTGGCAGGCCAAGCTCGCAAACCCCGCTCGAGTTGCACAGGCGCCGCAGGGCGCGACCGACGAGGAACTGCAAGGCTTCTGGCAGAAGGTGATGGCCTGGGGGGTCAACACCGTTTTTGGACTTCGCCCCGGCTGGGAAGTGAAGCTCCTCGAGAGCAACGGCCGCGGGTCGGACTCGTTCGAACGGACGGTGAACCGCTCGAACAATGAATTCGTGATTGCGATCGCGGGTCAGACCGTCACGACAGACGGTGGCGCGGGCTTCCAGAACTCGGACATCCATCGCAGCATCCGCGCCGACCTGATCGAGGAAACCGGCTCGGAGCTGGCGCACACGCTCAACACGCAGGGGATCCCGCCGTGGGTGCTCGCGCGCTGGGGCGAGGAGAGGCTCGCGATGTCGCCCTGCGTCTCGTGGGACGTGGCCCCTCCGCGCGATCGGAATCTTGAGGCGACCTCGCTGGTGACCACCGCGAACGCGATCACCCTCATGGCCCAGGCGCTGGAAGGCGCGGGCGGGGGGCGGCGACTGGACGTGGGCGAGATGGCGTCGCGCTTCGGCATTCCGATCCTCGGGGACATGGACGGCGACGGGATGCCGGACGAGGCCGCGGACGAGGAGCCGGACAACGTGATCGACGTCGAGTTCGAAGACGTCGCGGACGAAGAGCCCGAACAGGACGCAGCGGAATGATGTTCCGGAATCCGATTGCACCTGCCGTGGTCGCGGCCGGGATGGCGCAGCTTGGCCCGACGGTGCGGAAGTTCGCTCCGCGCGGCCCGCTCGCGCTGAACCCGGCGGCGTTCGGGATCGAGTTGCTGCTCGGGGAGCCCCCGGAGCGCAAGGTCGAGCACCACGGGGACGTGGCGGTCGTGGAGATCGTCGGCCCGCTCATGCACCACGCTGAGCCGTTCTGCGACTCCTACGACGCCATCAAGGCGCGGGTCGCCGAGGCGCTGGCATCGTCGGCGCGGTGCGTCCTGATGTCGATCGACTCGCCCGGGGGCGTGGTCGCCGGGTGCTTCGATTGCGTCTCGGAACTCCGCGCGATGGCGGGCGAAGCGGGCAAGCCGATTCACGCCTACGTGGACGCGCAGGCTACCAGCGCGGCTTACGCGCTCTGCTGCGCCGCCGACAAGGTGTGGATCCCGCCGGCGGGGATCGTGGGATCGATCGGCGTCATCGACGCGGTGGTCGACGCGACGGCGCAGGACTCTTTCATGGGGCTGGCGGTCACGCTGGTTACGAGCGGCGAGCGGAAGGCCGACGGCAACCCGCACACGGCGACGACCCCGGAGGCCATCGAGGCCGTGCAGTCGATGGTGGACACGCTCGCGGGTCAATTCTTCGGCGTAGTGGCGGACAGGCGCGGGATCGATGCGAACGCCGTGCGCGATCTGAATGCTGGGCTTCTGGTCGGGCAGCAAGCGATCGACGCGGGGCTCGCGGACGCGGTGGCCACCTTCGACGAGGTGGTCGCGGCGCTAAACGCCGAACCGACTCCGGATGCGAACGAAGAGACGGCGCCGCCCGCCGACGCAATCGAGGCGGCGAAGCTCGCGCGAACACACGTGATCACGAATCAAGACTCGGCGCCCACCGGGGCGACCACGGCGACGGCGGAAGCCGAGGCCAGCAATCCAACCGACACCGATCGGAAGGGACCACACATGAGCAAGCTCGCTGAAGTGAAGGCTGGCCTCCAGGCGGCCATCGATGACGAGGAGTCCACTCCCGAGGAGCGCAACGCGGCCCGCAAGGCCCTGTCGGCTCTCGGCGCGGACGCTGCCGCGGAGGACAAGGAAGCGGCGGCCGCCGAGGACGGCGACGAGAAGCACGAGGAGCCGGACGGTGACGAGCCGAAGGGCGAGGGCGACGAGGAGCCCGACGGCGACGAAGAGAAGCCGGAGGACGACAAGGACAAGCCCGCGGAGGCGAGCGCCCTCGCCCTGGCCGAGCAGGTGCAGGCGCTGAGCGCGTGGAAGGCACAGAGCGAGGCGAAGGCGGAGCGAGCGGGCCTGATGGCACTGCGCCCGGACTTCGCCGCGGCGACCGTGGCGTGGCTCAACAGCCAGCCGCTCGCGACCGTGCGCTCGGCGTGCAAGTCGCCCGACAAGGGCGGGCTCCCCCGCGGCGCCGGCAAGGGTGGACAGGTGGGCGCCGCGCGCGCCGCTGCCACCTCGGCGGCCACACCGACCGCGGGCGCTGGCGAGCCGCGCTTGCCCCCTCCGGTGGGACCGGTCGTCGGCCGCTCGAACCTCTCGGGTGAGGGCGATCGCATGGATCGACAGATGGGACTCCACACCGATCGGGCCCCGCTCGAGGTGTCTGGAAACACCGTGGTGATGCGCGCCATCAAGCGCGCGGATGCAGTGCGGCAGACCGCCGCGCGGAATGGAGCGAAGTGACATGACCGCACTCTCTGCCGAGCGCATGGGAAGCAAGAAGACTTTCCAGACCCTCACGTTCACGCTGACCGAGGGGACGAGGGCGTACAAGAACGGACTTGCCGTCCTCGTCCTGGGTGCCGGCACGGTGTCGCCGGGAACGGCGGCCACCGGGCGCGTGGCGATCGGCCGCTTCGCCCAGAGCGTGGACGCCACCCTGGCCGCTCTGCCGGTCGAGGTGGAGCTCTCCAAGGAGATCGAGGCCCTGTGGTGGGCCGCGCACACCGTCGGGGCTCCGGCGACCACCGACATCGGGTCGATCTGCTACGTGCAGGACGACCAGACCGTCACGATGACGTCGACGGGCCGGTCCCCTGCCGGTCGCGTGTGGGCCGTCGATGCCACCTTGGGCGTCCTCGTGGAGCCCCTGCCCATCGACAGCACCTACAACACGGCGGTCCTCACCGCGCTGCAGACCCCGCTCCTCGACGCCACGCTCGCGTTCACCGCCGCGAATTGTGCCGTTGCTGCGGGCGACCTGATTCATGGCACGGTGTTCCCCTGCCCGGCGACTGAGGCCGCGAGCACGATCACGCTCGCGACGACCGACGTGGACACGGGAACGGCCGTCACGTTCGTCTTCGACGGAACCGCGAACGACTTCGACGTGGCGATCCGGTACTCGACGACCAACATCGTCGAGATTCCGGCGGGCACCGTCGCGGCCGTCCGGTGCGTGAAGCACGCGGCCGCGGCCTGGACCGTCGAACTTGGCAGCCGCCCCCTCCTGGGCGGAGCGCTCACGGGTGAGGTCGAAAACGACGTCATCGTGACGGCGGCCGAGGTCATCCACGGCGCCGTCTACTCGCTGCCGACGCTCGAGGCGGACTCCACCGTGACGCTGCCGGTCACCGGCGTTGCCGCGGGGACCATCATCTACGTCGCGACCGCGACCCCCGGGGCGTACACGGTTACCTACCGGTACGGGACCACGGCTATCTCCGCCGCCACTACCGCGTCCGTCGGTCACGCCGCCGTTCTGATCTGCATGGGCGAGACCTGGCTGGGCATCGTCCAGTCGAACGCGAGCTGACGTCGAGGAACATCAACCAGGGTTTGACGCGCGCCGGTAGCGGCGAACGCGGCCGGCGCGGTCTGCCCGACGATCTCAACAGGGAAAGAAGAAGAGATGTCTGCAATCACCGTTCAGTGGCTGATGGACTTCGAGTCGCGGATGCGGCTCATCCAGTCGGAAACCTACTCGTCCCTCGTCGCCGCGGAGAATCAGTGGTGGGGCGACATCACCAAGGTCAGCACGACCGGGGGTCTCCGCGAGCTGTTCGCGTGGGTGCTTTCGACCGCGCGGCTCTCCGACGCGGGGGAGCTCGGCGGCAACGTCAACTTCCAGGACATGGCGATGCTCGAGACGGACTTCCGGGTCCGCTTCGCGAATGCCGGTCTGGAGCTGTTCAAGAGCCAGATGCTGGACCAGGACGCGAACGGTCTGCAGATCGCGGCGGCGTGGACTCGTCAGGTCACCGCGATGGCGGCCTACTGGCCCCAGACGCAGGTCGTGAACCTGCTGAAGAACGGCGCGACGGCGACCTACAACAGCTACGACGACGTCACGTTCTTCAACGCGACGCACTACAACAACCCGAAGGCGACCGGCGCGGGGTCCTACAGCAACACCCACGTCTCGGTTCCGATCGACACGAGCGTTTCCGCCGAGGTCGCGCTGCAGAACCTTTCGACCGTGCGGTCGCGCATCGCGTCGATCAAGCAGCCGAACGGCGTGGACCCGCGGTTCCTGAAGCCGCACGCCATCATCTGCAGCTCGGCGCTCTACCCGCGCGTCGTGCAGCTCACGGACGCGAAGTTCATCGCCGCCACGGGTGGCGCCGGCGTGACCGGTGGCACGTCGGACGTCGAAGGGCTGATCCGGTCGCTGGGGTACGGCAAGGTGATCGAGGCGCCCGAGCTGAACGGCTGGGGCTCTGATACCACCTACTTCGTGGTCGCCAAGCCCGCGGGCGTGCCGGACGACGAACTCTCGGGGTTTGTCTACCTGGAGCGCGAGCCGTTCACGGTGCGGTACTACACCGGCGACGGTGGCGGCGCGGGCACTGACGCGATCCTGCAGCGCACGAACAAGTACGAGTGGAACATGGAGGGCCGCAACGTCGCCGGCTATGGCCACCCGTACCTGATCCACCGCTGCCAGGCTGGCGCCTGAGCGTGAAGGCGGGAGACTCCAGCGCGCCGCGCCTCCCCGCGTGTGCGCTGGTCCCGCTGTGGGCCTTGGGCGGTGGGCCCTGCGCGCCCTCCCCTCCGCGCTGAATCACCGCCCCCTTCTTCGCCCCGGGTGACGCCGTGTCGCAATACCTCACGCTGACGGAGTTCCGCGCGATCACGACGATGCCATGGGGCGACGTCGATGACCTCGAGATCGCCGCGCCCGGGTGGATCGTGAATCAGGTGATCGTCGTCTCGGGGCTGATCGACGGCCGACTGCGCAAGAGGTACGCGGCACCGTTCGAGGTGCCCATTCCCGACATCGTCCGAAGCTGGGCGGCGCGGATCGTAACCCTGCGCGCATACCTCCGGCGCGGGGTGGACGCGCGCGACGCGCAGTTCCAGGTCATCTTGGACGACGCGACGCGCGCGGAGGCCGAGATCAAGGAAGCGGCCGATTCGAAGGACGGGCTCTTCGAACTGCCGATCCGGCAGGACTGGCCCACCTCGGGCGGCATCGCCCGCGGCGGCCCCCTCGGATACTCCGAGGCGAGTCCGTACACGTGGACGACGGTGCAGGCGGATACGGCTGCCGATGAGTGACGCGGCCGCGATGGCGACGCTGGACGCCTGGATCCAGAGCCTTCGCACGGTCGGCGAGTCGCTTGATGAGGCGGCGCAGTCGGTGGCGGAGGTCCTGCAGTCAGAGGCCGCGGTCGCGGTGCGTGAGCAGCGCAGCATGGACGGCTACCCGTGGCCGCCCACTAAGGCGGGCACCCCGGCCCTCGTCAACGCGCCGGCGCACATCGACACGAAGGCGCGCGGCCGCATCGTGCAGATGATCCTCACGGGTCACGACGTGTTCCATCACTTCGGGGCCGGCCGCGTCCCGCGTCGCCCGATCCTCCCGATCGCGGGCGTCCCGGCGAAGTTGGGGAACGCGATCCGCCTGGGGATCGTGGACGTGGGCGTCGCCCACCTGATGCGGACCCGCGCGAAGGCGCGGAAGGCTGCCCGGCGCAGTCGCTCCCGGTGAGCCATGGCGACGATCCTTGCGCTCGAGAAGCTCTATACCGACGTCTCGGCACTTCTCGAGGACGTCCCGCAGTCGTTCGGGTGGCGCGAGCCAACCAAGCGCGGCGAGCCGAACCGCATCACGTGGGTCCCCGGCGACGAGTCGGGATCGCTCGGGGAGGTCGGCGGGGCCCGCTACCCGGGCCGCGTGCCGCGCCCGATCGCCAACCTAGTCGAGCTGTTCACCGTCACGGTTTTCGCGCAGGACCTGTCCGACCCCGAGAACGAGCTCGCGCAGTACCACGCGGCGCGACTGCTCTTCGATCGCTGGCTCGCCGCGGTGTATCGCGCCGCGCATGGGACCTTCGCGATCGAGTCGTCGCGATGGGCCGATGACCAGAAAGAGCGGCGCTTCGGGGCGGCGATCGTTGTGGTCGCCACCGTGGACGCGATGGTTCCGGATCTCGAGGACGACGACACGCCGCCGGTAGCGGTGGGGGCGGGCGCGGCGCTCGCGATGACGGAACTCGACGTCACCGAGACGGGCAGCATCGATCCTCCGGTGTTCACCACGGAATTCACTCCCGAGTTTGATTGATGGACGACACCATCCGCACCGAGTCCGAGGCGCTGGCGCTGTTGGTCACCGCCGGGTCGCGCGAAATCTCCGCGCAGGACCTGCGGGACTGCGTCTACTCGCTCTTCCGTAAGGCGGCGTTCACGACGGCGATCACGCTGCCGGCGCTCGCTGACTCTGCCGTCCCGACCCCGACAACTGGCACGGTGGCGCACTACTACTCGACGACGCTATCGGCGCCCGTGTTCAAGGACGCGGCCGGAGTCGTCCACACGATCACGCACGTTTGAGCGTGCGCCCGTCGCAATCGGCCACACCGCGCCCGCGGTGAACGCCGGTCCCTACCTCAACGGAGCCCAAGAACATGGCGCGACCCACGGTCACGATCACGACCCAGGACGGGCAGCTCGGAGTCCTTCCGATCCAGTCCGGCAAGCCGACGCTCTACATCGGCCCGAGCACGTCCGGCAGTCTGGCGACTCCGGCGACCTACACGAGGACGCGCTTGCTGCAGGCGGCGAACGGCTACGGGCCCCTCGTCGAGTACGGCTGCGCGGACATCGCGCAGTACGGGCGCGCAATCGGCGTACTCCGCTGCGCGGCCTCCTCGAACGGCTCGGTCGAGGCCGTGAACGATGACGGCGTGACCGGGACCTGTGTGGTGACGACGGCGGGCTCGGCGCGAGCTGTCGCCACCATGGTGTGTATCCCGGTTGAGGATCTCGTGGACGAGGACGACACGTTCACGCTCGTGGACGCGGCGGCCGCGGACCACGTCTTCTACTACGACGTCGCGGGCAACGGTGGCGGCACCGGCACTGCGATCGACGTGTCCGCCGCTACCACCGACGAAGAGGTCGCGGCGATCACGAGGACGTCGCTACTCGCGGCGGGGTTTGGTGTCGTGCGGACGGGAGCGTCGCTGGAGATCACGACCACCGGTCCCGGAACCGCCGGCAACCAGACGAACACGGAGGCGGTCGACAACGCCGCCTTCACGCTGTCGAACTTCGCCGGCGGCACCAACTCGGCGGCCCCGACCGACGACTACGACATCGCGGTGCGCATCGTCACCGGGGGGACCCGTGGCTCGGCGGGCATCACCTACCAGGTGTCGCTCAACTACAACGCGGCCCTTTCGGAGTCGGACAACAACTGGGGCCCCACGACGGCACTCGGCACCGACACTACGATCACGGTCGCGAATACCAGCGTCGCTTTCGCGCTCGCCGCGGGGACGCTGGTTGCTGGTGACCTGTGGTTCTGCCGCTGCAACGGGCCGACGTGCTCGGGCGGCGACGTGCAGACCGCGGTCGACGTGATCGCAACGTGGGCGACGGAGTGGGAACACCTCGTCTTCTGCGCGCCCGTTACGACGGCGATCGCCACCATCCTCGACGGCCTCATGGCGACCATGCGGGCGCGTGGTCAGTTCACCTGCTTCTGGTCGGCGGCCGTTCGTGGCCCCTCCGCGACGGAGACGGATGCCGCCTACCAGACGGCCCTGGCGACGGAGCTGGCGGCGCTGGCGACCACGTTCGGGCACGTGGGATCCGGTACCACGCAGCACCAGAGCGCGGTCCCGGGGCGCGCGAACTTCTACCGGCGCCCCGCGCTCATCGCCTACGCGGCGAAGCTCGGGAAGGTGTCCGAAGAGGTGGACATCGCGCAACCCGTGGCGCCCGGCGGCCCCCTGTCTCGGATCATGATCGCGGACGGGAACGGGAACCTCCTACACCACGACGAGACGATCCAGCCGGGGCTCGATGACCTGCGGCTCGGATCCCTCTGCTCGCAGCCCGGGCGGGCCGGCGTTTACCTGGCGAACCCGCGCATCCGCAGTGCCGAGGGATCGGACTTCGAGTTCGTGCAGCACCGGCGGGTGATGAACCTGTTCGAGGCGACCCTCTACGCCTACTTCTCATTGCGGCTGAGCAAGGACGTCTTCGTGAACCCGAAGACGGGCTTCCTGCTCGAGAGCGAGGCGATCGAGATGGAGCGCGGTGCCCTCTCGATGCTGCGCTCCGTGCTCAAGGCGAAGGCGTCCGGGTTCAGCGTCTCGGTGGCTCGTGACGACAACCTGCTCTCGACGAAGACCGTCAACGTCGATGGTGGGTGCGTCCCCAAGGGCTACCTCAAGCAGATCAACATCAGCACCGGATTCACCAATCCGGCCCTCATCGCGAAGGCGGGGTGAGCATGGCAGTTGACCAGGTCCGAATCAACGGCAACGTCTATTCCTGGGGGTCGCTCACCGTGAAGGTGGGCGGCGAGCGGTGGTACCGGCTCACGTCGATCAGCTACGCGGACAAGCGCGAGCGGGTGAAAGCGTATGGGCAGGCGAAGCACCAGGCCCCGACGGGACGGTCGCGCGGCAAGTACGCGGTCGAGCCGGTCAAGGCGGGGGCCCCCCCGGGTTCGTTCCAACTCCTGCGAGAACTGCTCGCGACGCAGGCGGAGGACGGGGTGAGCTACGGGGACGTCCCGTTCGACATCGTCGTCCAGTACATCGAGGCGGACGAGACTCCGATCACGGTCGAGCTGATCGACTGTGTGTGGTCGGGGAACACGGTGTCCCACGAGGAGGGCCCGGACCCGCTCAAGGAGGAGGTCGAATTCGACTGCATGAGGATCCTCCGCAACGGGCTGACCTTGTTCGACTCGAACAATGACGAAGCGAAGGCGCTCTAGTACGCGCCGAGAGAGGGTTAGGGAGATGTCGGAGAACACAGCAGAAGCGCGCACGAGCGAGAAGACCCCGGAGGAGGGCGAACTGCAGCGCCGGCTTCGGGCGGCGAACGATCGGAAGGCGCGCTTTGACGAGGCGCGGCAGGGCGCGGCACTGGCTCGCAAGGTCGAGGCTGCCGAGCGCGAGGCCGCCGATCTCGAGGTCCTCGAAGGGCTGATCGAGAAACACGGGGAGCTCGGCGATCGGCTCGAGGCGCTCCACACGTCGGAGGGGATGGTGGTGGTGAGGCGGCCGAACTCGCTGCACTTCCGCCGATTCCAGGAGCTCGGCAACGCGAAGCTGGCAGACGTGGAGAAGCTGGTCCGTGCGAGTCTCGTCCACCCGGACGCGACTCGGTTCGACGCAATCGTGGACGCGCTGCCGGCGACGCTGATTCAGGCGGCGGATCTGGTGGCCAAGCTGGCGGGGGTGGGTCGGGGGCACGTCGAGGGAAAATGAGGGATGTCGTCGCGAGGTCGAAATCCGACCTCGCGATCGGGGCCGCTGCTCTGTTAGAGCTGGTGCACTTCGATCCTCGGTCCGAGGAATCGTATGCACAAGCGTCGGCAGGCGCGGCCCTTTTGGCGCAAGCGCTGCACGAACTCTACCTGATCCGACGACTGCTGACGCCGGAGGAATGATCCACCGATGGCCACCGAAACCGCTGTCTTTTCCGTCGAACTGAAGGACGGAGCATCGGGTCCGGCGCTGCAGGCGGCGCAGGCGCTGGGGACTCTGAAGGACAAGCTGCAGCAGGACGCGCGCGAGCTGCGCGAGATGCAGACGGCATTGTCGCGCCTGCGGCAGGGCACGACGGTCAACGCGGCGGCGGTCAAGGAGCTCACCGAGCGGATCTCTGCCAAGAAGACGGAGCTGGCGAGCGCGCAGGCGCGTTTCATGGAGCTCGGGGGGACGTTCGGCGAGGTCGCGCACGGTGCCGGAGTGGCGAGCGCGGACATGGGCAGGATGCTCGGCATAGCGTCGGGCATGGGCGGGCCCGTTGGGCGGCTGGCGGGGATGGTGGCGTCGCTGGGCGGGCTCCTGTCGGCAGGGCTCGCGGTGGGGGCCATCGCGGCGGCTGCGGCCGTCGCGGCCCTGTCCGTGGCTCTGGTGTCCGGGTACGTGGCGCTCGCGAAGTACGCGCTCGGGGCGGCGGGCGCTCGGCGCGAGGAGCTGCTCCATCTCGAGGCGCTGACCAAGATCCGGAGCTGGTACGGCCTCGCCGCGGGCAAGGCGTCGGACCTGCAGCGCGCGATCGACGACGTGTCGGGCTCCTCCGCGCTGGGACGCGGCGACGTCGCGAAGTACGCCGAGGAACTCTACCGGATGGGGCTGCGGGGGAAGAACCTCGCGACCGCCCTGGACGCCACGGCGATCAAGGCATCGACGCAGGGGGAGCGGTGGGCGTCGCTCTTCATGCAGCAGGCCGCCGGTGCGAACATGCTCGGGCAGAGCGTGGACAAGCTCGCGGCCCGCGTGAAGAACCAACTGGGTGGGATCGCGAAGCAGCAGGCGCTCGCGTTCGACGTTCAGGTCCGGAAGCTCCGCGAGAACGTCGCGCGGATCTTCGAGGGCGTGAAGATCGGGAAGTTCCTCGAAGCGCTGAACGACGTGCTCAAGCTCTTCTCGCAGAACGAGGCGATCGGGCGCGGGTTGCGGACCATCGTGGAAACGATGTTCAAGCCGCTCGAGTCGTTCTTCTCCGGCAACGTCGCTCTCGTGGCCAAGCGGTTCTTCCAGGGGCTCGTGCTCGGTGCCTTGATGCTGACGCTGACTGCCCTCGACATGCGGGACGCGCTGCGCGCGACGTTCGGCGACTCGCAACTACTCGCGGGTCTGGATGTGGCGACGATCGCACTGTACGCGGGCTTCACGGTCGCGGCGCTGTTCGCGGCGGGCCTTGGTCTGATCGCGCTCGCTGCGGTGTCGGTGGCGGTGTCGCTGCTGCCGCTCGCGGTTCTGATCGGTGGAATCGTCGCCGCCGGGTTCGCGCTGGGTGTGGCGCTCTCGAATCTGGCTGACCTGTGGGGGCGCGTCCGGGACTCCTTCTCCGACGTGGATTGGGCCCAGGCTGCGATCACGGCGTTCCTGGCGGCGACGACTGGGATCGCCGGCGGACTGGCGACGCTCAACACGAACCTTTCGCAGTTCATCGCGGACATGGGGACGATCGGGATCAACGCGGCCGAGGCGCTGGTTGCCGGACTTGTGCGCGCTCTGCGCGGTGGAGCGTCGCTGGTGAAGTCCACCGTGGTGGGGCTCGGTGACGCGGTGAAGGGGGCGTTTCGGTCGGCGCTCGGGATCGCGTCGCCCTCGCGGGTCTTCATGGGGTACGGGCGCCAAATCGGCGCCGGCGTATCGATTGGTATTGGGTCCAGTCGGCACGATGTCGAGGCGGCGACGGCGGCCCTGGCGCCAGCTCCGCCTCCGGGGGGCCGAGGCGGGGCGCCGCGTGGCGGGGATCGTCGGGTGGAGATCGGCGAGCTGCACATCCACACCAAGGCGACGGACGCGCGCGGGATCGCCGCCAGCATTCGGGACGCTCTTGCCGCCGAGCTCGAGGGTGTGGCCGTGGAGCTCGGGGTGGTGCCGGCGTAGCCGGGGAGGCGCTTGATGGGCTGGAATCCGCTCGACTCCCCGGTCGATTACGCGCTCGTCGCCGGCAAGAGGACTCCCGGGATCGCGATCGTCGAGAAGGCGTCGGCGAAGCTGAAGTGGGACCAGGCGCAGGGCTACGCGCTGTCGGGGGCGATCGCCAGGTATACCGGCGACGAACTCGCGGACTTCATCCTACGGATCCAGCTCCGTACGACGGAAGAGTGGGAGGCATGGGACGAATTCAAGACGATCGTCGCCAAGCCGCCGCGCGGGGTGAGGCCGAAGGCGCTGGACTTCTGGCACCCGTTCACGGCGGACCTGGGCGTGACGTCGGTGGTCGTCAAGGAGAGGTCGCAGCCGAACCCGATCGAGGATGGAACGGTTTTCGAGATCACGATCGCGCTGATGCAGTACCGCCGTCCGAAGCCGCAATACGCGGCGCCCGAGGCGGCCAAGACGCAGGCGTCAGAGGACCCCTACGACAAGGCGATCGAGCGGCTGGCGGCACAGGTAGCGGAGCGGGCGGGCGATGGACGGTGATCTCTTCCTCGCGATCGCCGGAAAGCGCGCGACGTCAGCCCGGCTGGTGGTTCCCCACCAGGGACCGTGGTTCGTCGAGGCGGCCCTGGACGAGGCGCACGAACTCGCTGGCGCGGCCGAGGTCGCGATCGCGGATCTGACCCTACGGGGCACCGTCCAGGCGCCGGCGTCGGGGACCTTCGCCCTCGGCACGTCCCTCCGCGTGGTGGCGGGCGGCGGGGGCTGGGGAACCCAGCTCTCCCCGCGGGGCTATCACAACGATGCGGGCGTCAAGGCGCTCACGATCGCCACGGACGCGGCCGCCGCCGCGGGCGAAACCCTGGGGACGTTCACCCCGGCGAGTGCCCGGCTGGGGGTGGACTACGTCCGTCGCGCCGTGGAGGCGTCGCGCGTGCTCGAGGATGCCGCAGGCGGCGTTCCCTGGTGGGTGGACTACCAGGGGGCCACCCACGTTGAAGCGCGCCCCACGGGGCCAGCAGCGGGCTACACGGTGCTGGAGTACGACCCGCGGTCGCGGATGGCGACGCTGGCGGCCATCGATCTTGCCGGACTGGCGCCCGGGCTCGAGATCGCGGATGAGCGGCTCGCGGGCCCGATCACCATCCGGGATCTCGAGGTTCTGGTCGGCGGCGGGGAGCTGCGGGTCCGGGCGTGGTGCGGGGGCGGCGAAGAGTCGCGCGGCCGGCTCGGGGGTCTGCTCACGTCGATCGCCAGGCACGCCGCCGGGGACCGGATCTGGGGCGTGTGGCGGTACCGGGTCCTGAGCATGAACCCCGACGGCCGGGTCCGGCTGCAGGCGGTGTCCGGCGCGGCAGGCCTGCCGGACGTTCTTCCGGCGATGCAGCGGCCCGGGGTCGCCGGAGCGTTCGCGGAGCTCACCGCCGGGGCCGAGGTTCTCGTCCAGTTCGTCGAGGGGCTGCCCACCATGCCGGTCGTCGTGGGCTACACGGCGAAGGGCTCGGCCGGGTTCCTGCCGGAGTCGCTGTCGCTCTGCGATGGCACGAGGCAGGTCGCGCGGGTCGGCGACCAGGTCAAGGTCTTCATGTCGCCGGGCATCCCGGTCCCCATCACTGGCACGGTCGGGGGGGCCCCGCTGGCGGGAACGGTGATCTTCGCGACTCCCCTGGTCGGGGTGATCGAGGGGCCCGGGGCGCCGAGGGTGCTCGCGTGACGGCGTCGCTCGTGGGGGAGTTCACCCTTGGCGAGTGCCTCCCGCTCGCCGCCGGCGCACAGGTTTCGCTCGCGGCGCAGCTCCCGAACCTCACGGCCCGCGTTGCTGGCGCCATCGAGGCGCAGGCCGCGGTCACGCTGCAGCCACCGACGCTCGAGGCGGACCTGACGGCGGCCCTGGGGCTCGTGGCGCAGATTCGGGCCGCGATCGCGCTGGGGCTCCCCAGCGTCACGCTGGACTTGACGCTCATGGCGGCGATCGTCGCCGAACTGCAGGCGAGCCTCGGGGCGCTGCAGGCCCAATTGGCGCTCTTCCTCTGCCTGGGGACGCCGGGCGTATACGTGGTGACGCAGGCGGGGACGCTCGGGGGGCTCGGCGCGGACATCGGCACGGCCGCGAGCGTCATCGGCCCGAGCAGCACGCCGACGAATGCGGTCGCTCTGATCTGCACGACTCCCGAGGCATGGGCGGCGGTTTCGGTGGCGATGAGGGTGAGCTGATGAACCCGATCTACGACGCCGCGCTGGCACTCACCATGGTGGAGCTCAAGGCGGCGAATCAGCCGTCGACCACGCTCTACCTCGGTTCGGATCTCTGCTGCACCGACGATCTCCTCGAGAGCATGGGCGAGCGCGAGGAGTCGGACCCTCTGCTGGTCGCGGAGGCGGTCGTCCGGCGGATCACGACGGCGCGCGGGACGCTCCTGGATGATCTCGATTACGGGGTGGACATCGCCGACGAGTTGAGCCGCGCGACGACACGACAAGACCGCGCCTCGCTCGAGGGACGGATCCGTGGGGAGCTGGCGAAGGACGATCGGATCGATGAGCTGTTCGTCACGCTGACGGACAACACCGAGATCGACCGCACGTTCGAGCTGTCGATCTTTGGCACGACCGCCGAGGGACCGTTCCGTCTGGTGATGGCGATCAAGGCTGGGGCTCTGATGGTTCAGGAGATGACGGCAGGATGAGCCTCTACACCCTTACGGACGTCACGACCCCAGAGACGCCGGCCAGCGTCGAGGAGTCGATCTACGACGCGATCTCCGCGCTTGGGGTCCGCACCGCCGGCTGGAAGCCGGGCGGAGTGGCGCGCGCGATCATCACCGGCGTCTCGCACGTCTTCGCCGCGTGGACGCAGTGGTCGGTGCAGATCGCGAAAATGGGCTGGCTGGAGCTCGCGGAGGGCGACTGGCTTACCCTCGTCGCGAGGTACGACTACGGGGTCACCCGTCGCGAGGCGACGTTCGCCGCCGGTACGGTCACGATCGACAACGCGGGCGGCGGGATCTACTCGTTCGACCCGGGTGATCTGATCGTCGTCAACACGACGACCGGCAAGACCTACCGCAACACGGCCACTGCGGCGATCGGGGCGCTCGAGACGGACGTTGACGTCGCCGTCGCCGCGGTGGAGTCCGGTGCGGACTCGACGGCTCTGCCGACGCAGATCGACGACTTCGAAACGAGCTACACCGGCCTAACGGTCACGAACACGCTGTCGATCGTAGGGCTCGACGCGGAGACGGATGCCGCACTGAAGATCCGTTGCCGAGAGGCGGCGGTCGCGGCGAGCCCGCTCGGGCCGAGCGACGCCTATTCCTTCTTCGCGAAGAAGGCGACGCGCGACGACGGCACCGAGATCGGAATCACGCGGGTCCGGACCACTGCAGACAGCGACACGGGTGATGTCTCGTGTGTGGTCGCGACGGCGTCGGGAGCGCTGTCCGTCCATGACCTGGCCGCCGCCGGGCTCTACCTCTACGAGCACGCGGCGCCACTGGCGGTAACGCTCACCGTCCTCAACACGACGTCGCGGGTGGTGCCGGTGACGTACCAGGCGTGGTATCGATCCGCCTCTGGGGTTACCCCCACCGAGGTTGAGGACGCCATCGCAGACGCCCTGGCCGCCATGTTTGCAGAGCGTCCCATCGGGGGGGACGTGATCTCCGGGAACGCGGTTGGGTACCTGTACCTGGACACGGTTCGCACGGCGATCGGCGCCGCGCGCCCGGAGATATTCCACGTCAATGTGAGTGCACCGGTCGCGGCGATCGCACTGGCCGCGAATGAGGTTCCGGAACTGGGAACGATTACGGGGACGCACACCGCGGTCACGGGGTAGCGGATGAGCTTCACGCAACACGCGCGCGACGCGCTCGTCGCGATTGTCCCGCGGTGGCTCTCGGGGTTCTTCGGGTCGCGGCTGTTCTTCGCGATCAACGGGCAACTCGACCCGATGGGCGACGGGCTCGTCGCGGCGATCAAACTGCGGAAGCCCGGGCTCTACTCGCCATCGACGTTGCCGATGACGGGGCGCGACCGACGGATCACCCGCACCCCCTCGGAGACGGACGCGGCCTATGCCGTCCGGTGCCAACAGTGGCGGCAGCTTCATGCTCGCAGGGGAAACCCGTTTGCCTTGATGGAGCAGGTCCAGGGGCAGCTCTCGCCGGACGCCGTTCGGCTTGCCGTCGTGAGCAACAACGGGAACCGGCTGGAGCTTGCCGCGGACGGGACCCCGAGCATCGTCGGTGCGACGTCGTGGGATTGGGATGGTGACGCCGACAAGTGGTCGCGCGTCTGGCTGCTGATCTACGATTCGGACTGGCTGAGCGACGGGACGTGGGGTGACGTCGGCGATTGGGGAGACGACGCGACCGCCACCATCGGCTCTGACGCGACGCTGATTGAGGTGGCGCGCGTTCGGGACATCGTGAACGAGTGGGGCGCGGCGCACGCTCGCGTCGTGCACATCGTGATCGTGCTGGACGAAACAGCGTGGGAAGCGGCCCAGCCGGACGGCGACTGGGACGGCTACGCGGAGCGCAACGCGGACGTGGCGTACTGGAAGGGTACTGGATCATGAGCACCGAAGTAGCTGGGACTCCGACCTATCACGCGACGGTCACGTTCCCGGACGACGGGGACCCGCGCAACGCGACCACCCTCGGGGCGGCGCTGCAGGACTTGACCGATCGGACGGCTGCACTTCACGACAAGCCGAGCGGCGACACCAGCACGATCGGTTCCGGGGCAACGCAGAACGTCACGGGGACGGTGGAGATCGAGGACGGCGGGATCCTTGGCGTGTCCGACGGGGGGCGTATCCTGCTGCGAGACGGCGCGCAATTGAATGCGCTTACGGGGTCGCTGATCACTCATTCTGACGGCGCCGTCGAGTCGCACGCGGACGGATCCGAAGACACCTACGAAAGCGGCTCGACGCTGAGCCTGGCGGGGACCGTAGCCGTCACCGCCACGGGGGTTCGCACGGAGGCTCCGGGCTCGACGGTGACCGAGGGGGGGGTCTATACCCAGACCGGAGTGCGTAATAACTATGCTGGCGGCCACACCTGCGAGAGACTGACCCCGGGGCACAACGGAGCCGCCAACTACTCGGCCGCGAACGCGGACGTGGTCATCATCGCTCCGAACGGCATCGACGCGGATCGCGTCTACACGCTGAACAACTCCCCGACCGCTCTACACGGCGAGACGATCCAATTCGTGTCGTTCGAGGTGGTCTATCAGGTGACCTTCGCGTCGGCTGCGGACATCTACAGCCCGGCGACGCTCGGGACGCTCGCGGATCTGAGGCTCCGGGATTACCCCGGGTTCTGCCAGTCGGTCACGTTCAAGTACTCCGACGGGGCCGCGCTTCACCCCCCGGCGGGGTGGTACGTAACCGCGTGGTCCCGCTGGGACGCCTGATCTCGGCGCCTGGCCTCACTGCGCCAGCTCGCACGTCCCGCAGAGCTGGTAGCCGCACTCGTCGCCCATGGTGGCGCACTTCAGCTCGCCGACGAAGGCGCACGGGGTGGCCACAAAGGAGCAGGAGCAGGACGTTTCCGGCGGTACGTGACGGCAGAGGTCTGTGCACGGTCCGGGAACCACATCGGGGGTGCTCTTGGTCCCCCCATCGTCGCCGGGGAACTGGGAGAATTCGGAGCACGACCACTGGTCATCGCCGGGGCACGGCGTCGTTTCTGGCGGTGGATCTTCACCCGGCCCGCACAGCAGGTGCACGGCGCCCGCGTCAGTGAGTGAGCACGAGTCGGTCACCACTTCCGAGCACGCCGCGGTCGTCGTCACGTATTCGACCGGTTCCGCGATTCCGTTCAGTCGCGTTACGGTGCGGCACGACCAGGCGCACGACCCGCCCGCTGAGGGCTCGGGAGCCCCCCCAGTAGAGACAGATCCTCCCGTCGGCTCCGGAGTCCCGCCGGTGGCCGGCGCGACGGTCCCACCGGTCAAGGCTGGCGCTCCGCCACCGGTACCACCGGTTGGGAGGGGATCCCCGTCCGGCTCGCCAGCGTCGGGCTGCGCCGCCCCACCGGTAGCCACCGGCAAGTCCGGCATCCCAACGGCCTCGGCCCCCCCCGAGCACGCCAGCGGGACCAGGGCGAGGACAGCGGCGACGGCGACGAATCGGGCCATCCCTCAAGGGTAGCCACGGAAAACAACCCCCGCAATGCGGCGCATCTGAGCAGGAACCATGCCCATTCCCCACAACGAATCCCTCGGAACCGCTCGCTTCTGGAAAGAATTCTCCTCGTCTACGACACCTGCGCTCGGCACCGACATCGATCTCTCCGCGCTCACTGGCTCGAACGGCCGCGCTTCTCGGGAGGTCATCATGCTGGCCGCGGGCGCCCTACACGTCGAGAACGCGGACGGGATCGATTGCTCGATCGCGACGCCACTCGATGCGGGGACCCACCTCGGGATCGAGGCGGCGATCATCAAGGCGGAGCAGTCCGCGTCGATCCTCGTCCTCTGGTGAGCCATGTCCCTACTCGACGAACTGCTGGGCCGGATCTTCTGGAACGGCGCGCCGATCACGCGCCGCGGCCGGATGAATTTCCTTGGCACCGCCGTCTCGTCGATCGTGGACAACGAGGAGACGGGGGCCACTGACGTCACGATCTCGGGCCCGATGGGCACCCTCCCCACCCCCGGCGCCGACGGCGAGATCCTCACCTCCGACGGAACCGAGTGGGCGTCCGAGCCGTTCCCGTTCGGGTCGCCGGTGTCGGTCGGGAGCGCCAACGCT